>Ga0163162_10006032_pt1 | contig 11730 bp, 8 predicted proteins | sample S55metaG_FD_115310 | JGI IMG/M metagenome (GOLD analysis project Ga0163162, IMG submission 115310) | Switchgrass rhizosphere microbial communities from Kellogg Biological Station, Michigan, USA - S5-5 metaG | ecosystem: Host-associated > Plants > Roots > Rhizosphere > Soil | place: USA: Michigan...
ACCCATTCACTGCTTTTTACACTAAAATCCGGAAAGAAAATTACTTTCAACCGGCCGTTCACCTCTGTGTCCGTGTTTACGACTTCACCTACAGAATGGATCAGCTTTATGATCAGCTTGGCCATATGGTAACCCGGGGCCGCTTTGCCCCCGAAAATGAATGTTCTTGGTGCTATTTCCATTCCCGGATTCTTCTTAATCCGGTTATACAAATGAAGGATATGAAAAATATTCAGTTGCTGGCGTTTATATTCATGGATTCTTTTCACCATGATGTCAAACATGGATTCAGGATTTATGCGCACACCTGAAATCCTGATGACCTGATTGGAAAGTTCATTCTTATAGCCCTGCTTGATTTCACGCCATTTCTCCTGGAATGCAGAATCATCCGCCAGCGGTTCGAGCTTAATCAATTCGTCCTCCATACGGGTGAGCCACCCATCGCCGATCTTCCCGGAAATCAATGTAGAAAGTTCCGGAGAGTATAATTTCAGCCACCTGCGCGGTGTTACACCGTTGGTAATACCAGTGAATTTTTCCGGACTGATTTTGTAAAAGTCGCGCAGTAGCTCCGTTTTTATCAATTCAGCATGCAGATCGGATACTCCGTTCACCATATGACTTCCTACACAGGCAAGATGGGCCATCCTTACATATCTTTCGCCTTCTTCATCAATAAGTGAAAGGCTCCTGGTTAACCTTTCATCTCCCGGATATAGTTTCTGCACTTCGGCCAGGAACCGGCTGTTGATCTCATAAATAATTTCAAGGTGTCTTGGCAAAAGAGCTCCAAACAGGCCGATGGGCCATTTTTCAAGTGCTTCCGGTAGCAGTGTGTGATTGGTATAAGCAAATGTCTTTTGGGTAATTCGCCAGGCCCGGTCCCAGTCCACTTCTTTTTCATCTACCAGGATCCGCATAAGTTCAGCCACACCGATGGAAGGATGGGTGTCATTCAACTGCAAAGCCAGGTTATCAGGTAACTCATCAAATGAAAGTCCGCGCATTGCGAACAGACGCAGAATATCCTGCAGCGAGCAGGACACAAAAAAATATTGCTGGGTAAGTCTCAGCCTTTTCCCCACAAGAGGTTCATCGTTTGGATACAGTACTTTCCCTATATTTTCCGAATAAACCTTTTCATCCACCGCTTTCTGATAGTCGCCGCGGTTGAAAGCTTCGAAATCAAAAGACTCTACGGCTTCCGATTTCCAAAGACGAAGAAGATTTATCTTATCATTCAGGTAACCGGGCACGGGCGTGTCATAAGCAACACCTTTTGCTTCTGCTGCGGGTATCCACCTTACTCGGTTTTTCCCGTTATTATCCTGGTAATGTTCTGTGCGTCCACCCATTTTTACCCTGAACGTGAGTTCGGGTCTGGCGATCTCCCAGGGGTTACCTAATCTTAGCCATTTATCGGTGACTTCAAACTGCCAACCATTCCTGATCTGTTGTTCAAAAAGTCCAAACTCATACCTGATCCCATAACCTATGGCCGGCACTTTCAATGTGGTCATTGAATCGAGAAAGCACGCTGCAAGCCTTCCGAGTCCGCCATTTCCCAATCCCGGTTCTTCCTCCGTATCCATCAACTGTCGCAGGTCAAGACCAAGCCGGTGCGTAGCCTCCTTCATTTCATCATAGATACCCAGGTTGATCATGGCATTTCCCAGATGCGGGCCCACGAGAAATTCAGCGGAGAGATATCCTACCAATTTGGTCTTTCTCTCCATCAGATCATGAAGTGTATCGATCCAGTTTTTCATCAGCCGGCTCCTGACTGTGTAAGCGACCGCCATATACCAGTCGTTGATCGTTGCCAGTTCTTTGGATTTACCCTGGATGTAATACAGGTTCTCCAGGATATCTTTTTCCAATTCGGTCACCTGATTTGCCACACTTGCAGGATTCGTGTTTATAGCAAGTGATTTATTGTCGCTTTTGGAATCGGTCGCTTCTGTTATCATGTAATCAGATTTTACGTCATCGCAACTATCAATTTACAAAATTATTTACAGTTATTACTACTTCCCCTCCAAAAGCCCGTAGCATTGCTTCGCAATTTCAAGCTCTTCATTAGTGGGAACAACCAGAATCTTTACCGGGGAAGCAGCACTGTTTATTTCCCTGGTTATCGTTGAAGTAATTTTATTTTTCTCTTCATCAAGGTGAATTCCCAGAAATTGCATCTCGTTACAAATGAGTTGCCTGGTATGCACATCATTTTCTCCTACGCCTGCCGTGAATACAATTGCATCCAGTCCATTCAGTGCGGCAGCATAAGAGCCAATATATTTTTTAATCCGGTACGTATAGACTTCGAGCGCCAATGCTGCATCACCGTTTCCTTCCCGAACGGCTTTACCAATATCACGCATATCACTAAAACCTGTAAGTCCCAGCATCCCACTTCGTTTATTAAGCAACACGTTCACCTGTTCCGGGTCATAACCCAACTGATTGATCAGATGAAAAATTATAGAAGGATCAATATCACCTGACCGGGTTCCCATCACCAATCCGCTCAAAGGACTAAAGCCCATACTGGTATCGATCGAATGTCCATTTTTTACAGCTGCCATACTGCACCCGTTTCCAAGATGAATGCTGATCAGTTTTGCACCAGGTTTGTCTAAATACTCCATAGCCTTCTCACAAACATATTTATGACTTGTACCATGAAAACCATATGCCCGTATATGGTGGTCAGTATAAAAAGATTTTGGAATCGCATAGGTAAAAGCCTTTGACGGCAGCGTTTGGTGGAATGCTGTGTCGAATACGGCTACCTGCTTTGCTTTGGTGAATATCTTTTCAGCCACTTCGATACCCAGATAATTTGCCGGGTTGTGCAATGGTGCGAGTGGAAATAATTTCTGAATTTTTTCTTTTACTTTCTTTGTAATAATTGTAGTGGCAGCAAAAGTTTCACCGCCATGCACCACCCTGTGACCCACCGCTTCAATTTCACCAGGTTTTTTTATGACTCCGACTTCAGCATCCGTCAATAAAGCAGCTACTTCTTTTAATCCCTCTTCATGACCGGCGAGATCAATTGTCTTTTTTATTATTTTTTCGTCGCCGTTTAAAAATATTTTATGCGTGATGATCGAATTTTCCAGACCGATTCTTTCTACCAGCCCACTACAAACCGGTTTTTCCACCGGCATTTTGAAAAGCTGGTATTTGATGGAACTACTGCCTGAGTTTACGACAAAGATGTTCATTCTATTTCTGCTGGCTTTGAATGGCAGTAATAATAACCGTATTGAAAATATCATCTATAGTGCAGCCACGGCTCAGATCATTAACGGGTTTATTTAGTCCCTGTAACATGGGTCCAATCGCAAGTGCACCTGTTTCACGCTGTACAGCCTTGTAGGTATTGTTGCCTGTATTCAGATCCGGAAAAATCAGCACGGTTGCCTTGCCCGCCACTTCAGAATCAGGCAATTTTTGTTTGCCAACCTCAGGATCAACGGCAGCGTCGTATTGGATAGGTCCTTCCACTTTCAAATCAGGTCGTTTTTGTTTCACGATCTCTGTTGCCCTGCGCACTTTCTCAACCTCTTCACCTTCTCCTGAAGTACCGGAGGAATAAGAGAGCATGGCAACTTTCGGCTCAATGCCGAATCGCTGGCTGCTTTCCGCAGATGAGATCGCAATCTCCGCAAGTTGCTCAGCGGTGGGATTGGGATTAACAGCGCAATCTCCAAATACACAGACACGGTCCGGCAGACACATAAAAAAGACGGATGAAACTACAGAAATACCAGGCTTTGTTTTTACAACCTGAAGTGCCGGCCGGATGGTATGCTGCGTTGTATGTACTGCACCCGACACCATCCCATCCGCATGGCCTTTATAAACCATCATGGTACCGAAATATGAAACATCGGTCATGGTATCTCTTGCCATGGCAAGTTCAACATTTTTATGCTTCCTCAATTCATAGAACGTTTGCACATAATCTTCGTAATATTCTGATTTAACAGGATCAATTATCCTTATGCTGTTCAGATCAAGAGTCAGGCCCAGCCGTTTTACCGATGCTGCTATTTCAGCAGGATCACCAAGCAGTGTAAGCTTTACAATCTTTTGATCGATCAGCCGGGTGGCAGCTTTCAATATCCTGTCTTCATTTCCTTCGGGAAGCACAATATGTTTGATCTCACTTTTTGCCCATTTCGTCAATTGGTATTGAAACATATGCGGCGTTATTCCTTCCGGTTTAAATGTTATCATCTTTTCATCCAAAGACTTCACATCCACATATTTTTCAAAAACATCGATAGCGAGGTGAATTTTATTCTTGTTGCCGGGTGTCATTCTTGATTGTATTGCTCCAATCCTTGCTGTTGTTTCGAATGTACCTGCCTTTACGGAAATGATGGGCATAATAGATGGCGAACCCTGGATAAGCCGCATCAGCGGTTCTTCCGGCTCAAAACCCGCTGAAAGTACAATGCCTGAAATCTTTGGATAACTGGTAGAAAGATTCGCCTGTAAGGCACTGAGAATAATATCTCCCCGGTCACCCGGCGTAACGATCAGAACATTTTCTTTTAAATGATTCAGAAAATTGCCAACCTGCATGGCACCCGTAACAAAATGATCAGCCTGATTGCTAAGCTGATCTTCTCCAAAAAGAAGTTTTCCACCCAGGTGTTCATTTATCTCCTGCATGGTAGGGCTGTTCAAACTCCTCTCAAATGGAATTGCGGCAATAACCATGTTATTCGGCAATTGCCTTGCCAGCAGTTTTTTCACATCTTCCGCCTGTTCAGGATTTACCCTGTTAACTACAACTGCCAGCACCTGTACTTCACGTTCCTGGAAATTTTGAAAGACCGTCATTGCCAAGGTTACAACCTGGGCGGTCGTTTTATTTTCACCTGAAATAACGATGATTGCGGGAGCAGCCAGGTTTTTTGCGATGGATATATTTGCATCAAATTCAAAAGCAATTCCCTCTCCTACAAAATCGCTTCCCTCAACGACGGTAAAATCGTATGCCTCTTCAAGTTTTTTGTACTTACTGATTATGATATCAATCATTTCCCCCTGGCTTTTGTTCTGTATCATTTGCAAGGCCTGGGAGCGGGTAAATGCAAACGTATCCTCATAGTTTACCGAAAGACCAAAATATTCAATAACAGTTGCAATATGATCGTCTTTTTTGCCATTCGAATCTACATTGATAATGGGTTTGAAATAGCCGACATTTTTGGTTTTTCCCAACAGCATATTTACTATCCCCAGCACAATGGTTGATTTACCACAATGAGGCTCCGATGTGGCTACAAAAACATTTTTAGTCATACTGCGGATTTATTTAATCTATTCCCTTCCCACCCGGGATTTGTTACCCAAACGGAATCATTATCAGTCTTGCCTTTGCTTATTAAATACAACGACATCCTTTAGCGGGTGAAACTTCAAATTACTTAAGTATTTTCTCCACCCATTTATTTGTTTCATTTACTAACAATGACATAACATCATTTTTGCCTGCCTTAAAAGAATGATCTGCTCCTTCAAATTTTACCAGGGTAGCTTTTCGTAAAGATTCGCATACAGTTTTAATAAGTTCCCAGGTAGCCAGCGTGTCTTTACTACCCTGCAAAAAAAGCATGGGTATTTTTAACGCTTTCAGGTGGTCAGCGCGCTCGGTTGAAGGTTTGCCGGAAGGATGAAGTGGGAAACCATAGAAAATAATACCGTTAACGGAACTGTCCGGATGGGCTGCCAGGTATTGTGAGCTCATTCTTCCCCCGAAAGATTTGCCGGATACAAACAGTGGCAATTTTGGATTTAATTCACGTCCTTTCCTGATAGCCGCTTCTATTGTTATGTGGGCAATTGCCGGAGAATCAGGTCTGCCCTTTTTGTGTTCCGCGAAGGGAAAATTAAACCGTAGGGTGGCGATGCCCACTTTTGCAAGAGAATCCGCCAGCGTTTCCATAAATGAATGATCCATACCCGCCCCTGCTCCATGTGCCAGCGTGAAAATGCACTTCGGTTTGTCAGGAGTTACGTACTTGGCTGAAACCTTACCCACCGAAGGGGAAACATCTATTTTGAATGATTTTGTACTCATGGTTGGATCAGATTAAAATCATGTCCGGCTGCCCTGCTGTAAGCTATGAAAGTTTGTCTTGGTCAAACCCATATCGTATTGCCGCTTCAAGTGTATCCATATTTATATCTTTTAGCGTTTTGAACTTAATGCAATACCCGGTCACGCTTGCTTTGCCTAGTTTTTTTCCGTACGTCTGGGCTAAGTATGTCTTATCCCTGATGCCAAGGATATAAACAGAGATTCCGGTTGTGTTTGCGCTCAAACCAATTTGGAAAAACTCCCTGTTTGTTCCATTCGCATATTTTATTGTGTAAAATCCATATCCAATATTAGGGTTACTAACAGTTTTATTTTCGCTGTTTTTACCATCGACGAACCATAATTTACATTCTGGTGATACTTGAAGTATGCGTCGATGCAACTCCTGCATTTCACCACGTTTTGGTTCAGGTTGGCTGGCAATATACTTTTTGATTTGTTCCTGTACGTTCATATAAAATAAATGCCTGTTTACTTTACCTTTTTTAAACCCCGATTTATTTTATCGGTCTGTTCCAAGTTGTCATACTTTGTTGCCTTCTGGCGTTTTATTGCTATCAATTTATTTACAATTTTCGATAATGAAGTGCAATTACACCACAGGCGAAGGTTTTAGATTCTACAAGATGCAATTTAGTAGTCCCGGTTATGTCTTTAAATAGCAGCATGCCTTTCCCTAATATTATTGGATTAACAAAAAGCCAAAACTCGTCAATTAGTCCTTCATTTAATAACGATTGTGAAGCACCGGGGCTTCCAAAGATTAAAATATTTTTCCCCTCCCGTTGCTTTATTTTATTAATGTTGTCCGAAAGTTGGTCGCCAATAACTTTGGTATTGTGAAGTCCGGTTTCCTGAAAAGTTCTGGATAATACAACTTTTGAAACATTGTTGTACCAATTTGAATGCTCTATGTCGTGTTTTGATGCGTTTGGTTGTTCACCTGCTTTTGGCCAATAGCTTTGCATAATTTCATAAGTTACCCGCCCATAGAGTGCGGTGTCAGCCTGGTCTGTCATTGTTTTAACAAAGTCAAACATTGCTTCGTCCAATTTTATCCAATCCAATTCTCCGCCAGGTCCTGCTACAAAACCATCAAGTGAAGTGTGCATAAAGAATATTAAATTTCTCATCTAATACATTTTATTAATTAGTAATCTTTTGCCCATTAAAGTTTTTCAGGGTATCGGACTATGCCTGCAGGTAACGCCACCACTAGCTTGCGTCTATGCAGATATTCAATGAACGCCCGGCCGGAAACCTAAGCCGATTAGAATTGCAGATGATAAATATAATAACAAAAGACCATTAGCCCGGCGCAACCGGGGACGAGTCGCCTTCAGCTTCTTTAATTTAGTGTCATGCTTAAATTTCGAGGGGACTCGTGGGGGAGGAAATTGCTACCTGGACCATCAACTCAAATAATTTTATACTTTTATCTCACAAAAGACAGGCTAATCAATCACCCACGAAAAAAATGACAATCCCGCCCGCTCCTGATGACTTAAATTGACTTTACCATGGACGCACCTGGCATTGTTTCGATTGTATGGCCTCCTCATATAAGACTCATTTTCCGGTTCCTCTTTCTTTATTTTGTTCTGTACTGCTTTCCATTCCCGCTCGATGCTTTTGAATTCCTTGACCGGGTAGCAAGCCCTTATTTCAATATTTTAGACCGGCTGATACTGTTAGTGGGTAAAAAATGGTTTCACCTTACGGCCCATGTTGCTTTCCCGACATTTGATAAAGTGGATGATAGCTACTATGGACTTGTCTTTATGTACTTTATTCTAATTCTTTCTGCGCTGGGGACCGTGATCTGGAGTATTATCGATCGAAGGGCAAAAAATCATGAGAAACTATTCCAATTGTTGAAACTATACCTGCGGTATTTTCTCGCGTCCTTTCTTTTTGGTTATGGATTTGTAAAAGTCTTCCCTTCACAATTCCAGGCAATCGCTGCATCAAGATTAGCGATGACTGTTGGAGATCAGAGTCCCATGCTGCTGGCCTGGAACTTCATGGGTCATTCTGTCGTTATGCAGAGACTGAATGGTTTGTTGGAAGTAATAGCCGGACTCTTACTATTGTTCCGACGAACAACTACTTTGGGAGCTATTTTATCGACGGCAGTGTTCAGCTTTGTAGTGATGATGGATTTTTGCTTCAATGTTCCCGTTAGGCTCTTGTCAAGTCATCTGCTCCTTATATCTGTGCTTTTGGTATTGACTGATGGCCGGAGATTGATGAATGTTTTTGTTTTAAACAGACATGCGAATGCAGCAGTTTACCGCCCATTGATCAATCATCCCGTTGGCCGGAAAGTATTTACTGCCTCACTGGCGATCCTTGCTTTTTGTTTGTTGTATTCTACCGTCACAAAAGGTCTTGATGCGGAAAGGACTTTCGGACTTAGAGCACCGCGAGGGCCTTTGTATGGAATTTATGACACAGATTATTTCATACGGAACAGGGATACGATCCCTCCATCAAAAACTGACAGCCTTCGATGGAAACAACTGGTCATTGACAGTCGCGCCTGGAATCAATCCAGCGTCATAAAATTCAATAATGATAAAAGGGTAAGCTATACGATAAATACTGATACTGCAAAACGAATGTTCAGCATCCAATCTTTAACGGACACTACCGAAAAATATTCCTTTAGTTATATAGTCCCGGATTCAACACATATCGTTCTTAAAGGTCGATGGAACAACGATAGTCTTGAAGTGTTGATGACCAAGTACGATCTCAACAATTATTTGCTTTACCGGGAAAAATTCAAATGGATAACCGAATGATATTTTTCACCGGAATAATTACACTTTATTTCTTTATTAATTGCATTTTTTCAGGATCCCACAACATGGCCATGTCTTTGTTATAACTGTCATTGCATAACAAAGCAGGTGCAGCAGCTCTGAATGCGAAAGTTGCATCTTCAGCAACGTTGCTTCCGTTTTTAATGGCATTGAAGAAATTGTTAAAGTGGTCGTATGGACCACCGAGATAACCTTTTTCTGCTGAGAAAGTATACTCTTCTGGAGGAAGTATCTTTTTGCGTGACGTAACCGGAGTTCCGGCCTTTCTCATTTGTTCTATGTAGAAAGGATCATCAGATTCCATGGTTTTGTTTCTTTTCAGCGTAACACTATCCCAGGTTATATCCATAGAACCTTCACTACCAACAAGCTTCAGATAAGTAGTGCCGCTCGTTCCATCAACAAAATTGCAGCGTAGCGAAAGATTGAAGGCAGGGTGTGCAATGGTTTGGGGATAATCGAACGTGCCCAGCAATACATCAGGCACTTCCCTTCCGTCTTTCCAATAGCGCAATCCCCCCGATGAATAAATTTTAGTCGGACCGATTGAATTGGTGATAAAATGCAGGCTGGAAAATAAATGTACAAACAGATCTCCAGCCATACCTGTACCGTAATCAGTATAATTTCTCCAGCGGAAAAAACGTTTTGCATCAAACGGGCGATTTTTTGTAATGCTCAAATACGTATCCCAGTCTACCGTTGAAGGCGATGCATCCGCAGGAATGGGATACTGCCATGCCCCTATCGGAGAGTGACGTGCCCAGAAGCCCTCTGCATAATTCAATTCTCCTATTGCTCCATCTTTCAATAATTGTCTTGCTTTTTCGTTGCCGAGGGAGGAAACGCCCTGGCTGCCCACCTGGAAAACCTTTCCGGCCTCCTTCTGGGCTGCGATCACTGCTGCCCCTTCCGTTATGTCATGCACCATTGGCTTTTCGCAATACACGTTTTTCCCTGCACGCATCGCATCAATTGAAATTTTCTGATGCCAGAAATCGGGAGTAGCAATAATCACCGCATCTACATCTTTTCGGCTTAAAATTTCTTTATACACTCTGGTCGTAGCTATATCCGCACCCCATTTTGTTTTGGCATCTTTCAGTCGTCCGTCATACAGATCGCATACGGCTACCAGTTTTATACCGGGAACAGTTAAGGCGGTAATGGTATCCTGCGTACCCATTCCGCCCGCGCCAATGAGAGCGATGTTGATATTGTCGCTTGCGCTGATGCCTTTGCGGCTCTTTAAAATCTCAAAATAGCGATCAGGCCTGTCCGCTCCAAATACTGTAGAGCCTGCTGCAACTGCAGCGGCAGAGCCGGTGAGATTTTTAAGAAAACGTCTCCTTGATGAATCTTTCATATTTTAATTGCCTTTTATTGAATTTGTGAATAGTTAAAATTAAATACAGTATCCATCTAATAAAACTCATCACCTCTACCTTCGGGTCTCAGTTGGCATCAGAGTAATAAACACCTATAAATATATGGAGTTTCTCTAACTCTGTTTGTGTATTGCATCTCAAAGCCTAAAGCCTAAAGCCTAAGGCCTAAAGCTTAATGCATGAGTTGAGCAATAGGCTTTGAGCTTTAGGCTTTAGGCCTTAGGCTTATCTCCCCCGTACCCTGAAAATCGCAGAAGATTTGTATGACAAAAATTATTATCTTTCTTTAAGGGAAAAAGAAACCATCACTCCTCAGAAACCGTTCATATTGAATGAGGATAACGGTCTTATTTAAATTCACCGGTAACCATGAAATAATTATACATGATTAAAATGTTTTCCTCCAAAAGTATTTATCAAGATGAAGGCATTACTGTCATCCGGATCGTTATCGGATTATTCCTCATATATCATGGCCTGGAATTGTTTGATGCAGCCAAAATGAAAGAATATACGGGCTGGGATGTTTTTAGAAATTATTCCCACGCTTCCTTTATGGTTCACGTCGGCAAAACAGCTGAATTTATTGGTGGGCTTCAGCTGGTCCTCGGATTATTCACAAGACTTGCCTGCATTTTGATTATTGGAACGATGTCCTATATTACTTTTTTTGTCGGTAACGGTAAATTCTGGTATGAGGACCAGTACCCGCTTTTGTTTGCAATATTGGCGCTCTATATCTTCTTTACAGGTCCGGGAACAAAAAGTCTTGATTATCGGATATTCGACAAATAACGTTTGTTGTTTTGTACTGTCATTTCCTGTACTTATTGTCTTTCCACTGGTTTGTTCCTGCAGCACTATCTGAGATAAGTTGATTTAATCGCTTTATTTGGGTCGGCCCTTGCTTTGCGCTCATTACCCAATGCGTTGACACCTTTCTGTATGAAGGTGCCAGTGACTGAAAGTAGTCCCAGGCTTTTTTGTTTACCTTAAATTGCTTTTTGAAATCCGGAGCTAATTCTACCTCCTCCTTTTCGTAAGAATATATCTTAGACTTACTTTCTATTCTTTTTTCAAAACTCGCCAGCCCCGCAGGCTTCATAAGTTTTTGCTTTGTCAACTCTCCAATTTTTTTGATGTTATTTGCACTCCATATACTCGTTGGCTTTCGTTGCGTAAAGCGAATTTGATAACTGTCTTTGTTTATAGATTTTCTAACGCCGTCAATCCATCCAAAACAAAGCGCTTCGTCAACCGATTGAGACCAGGTCATACTGGGTTTCCCACTGTCAACCTTATGAAAGCCAACTAACAATTCAGTTTCCTTTTTATGATTTTTTTGTAACCATTTTCTAAAATCAGATTGCTTTGCAAAAAAGGTTGG
>Ga0163162_10006037_pt1 | contig 11727 bp, 5 predicted proteins | sample S55metaG_FD_115310 | JGI IMG/M metagenome (GOLD analysis project Ga0163162, IMG submission 115310) | Switchgrass rhizosphere microbial communities from Kellogg Biological Station, Michigan, USA - S5-5 metaG | ecosystem: Host-associated > Plants > Roots > Rhizosphere > Soil | place: USA: Michigan...
CAACGCAGACATCTGCTGCTCCGATAACGCGAGTTCAATCGGGTTCGCTGGCGACAGATCATGCGGGAACTCCGGCGCAGCAGAGATGCGACGGGCCACGATGGCCCGGAACTCCGGTGATGTGAGGAAGGTCCTGAGTGTGTTGGCGGGGTCGCCGTGGCGGAGGAGCTCTCGCAAATGACCTTGCAAACCGAGCGCGTCGGGTTCTCGCTGAAGCATTTCCTTGTAAAGCACCTCGACGAGGTGTCGAGCAGAGATGCTGAAGTCACGGTCCATGAGGCTCTTCTGGCTAACGTTTGAGTTCACCCGAACGAGGAAGCCGTTGACGGCGGCTGTAGCAGTTTGGATGCAACGAGGGGTTAGGCCGCATCATTTGCTCTGGTTAGGAGCGAATGGCTAGGCTGGGTCACATGAAGGAGAGGCACAATTCTTCTGTTCTTAAGCGATCGCGCCGAAGTCATGATGAGCTGCTACTTGTAGAAGTACCAGCTTGCATAGATGTCTTCCGCAAAGCCGGTGCTGGCACCTGGAACGAACTCAAGTCGTTTGCCGATAGCCGCCGCGAATCTGTCCACGGCGACGACGGTCTGCGGCCATGCAGCAGGATCATAGTCATGGCCGGCAAATAGTCCACCGGACCTCAATTTGGGATACCAATCAGATAGCAATCTTCCGTCCTGCTGACCCGTATGCGCATACGCATCAACATAGATAAAATCAAAGAAGCCGTCAGGGAAGTGAAGCAGTGCGTCTGCAAAGAACATTCGCATAACAACGCTCCGGTTAGCGTGCTTCGCAAGCAGGTTGATGCATCGCAAGTATTCTGCTGTGTCGTGATGGTCGGACCATGCGTCTATGGAATAGAGGCGAGCAAAGTTGCCGACCGATAGCAGTGCATTCGAGAAGTAGCCGGTAGCAACGCCAAGTTCCAATCCCATTGCGTCGTGGGCCACGAGTCGCGGAAGTGCTATGCGACCAAACGCCTCTATGGCTTGCTGGGTCGAAATATCTGTGGAAGCAACTTGCGAAAAATCCAAGGGTGTAGGCATAGCTCTTCAGAACTGGTAGTCCTCATTCATGCGACCAAACTTGGGACTCAGGTTGTGCCCGTGGTGCGAAAGAGCGCGACAGTTGCGCGCTTCGCCTGTTGCCGTCACTGGGATGCGCCGAGCATCCAGGCAAGCGTGTCTCGCAGTTCAATGTTGTGGATTGGCCCGATGCATTCGTCGAGGCGAGCTCTACTTCCAAGAAGAATCTTGACGTCGTTGTGGCGGATGAGGGATGGATTGACACGCACGTCCAGCGAGCAACCGGAGACCTCCTTCACCAGAGCCAGGACCTCTTGAACGGTGTGTGCGCGTCCTGAGCAGACGTTGAGCGTTCGTCCAATTGCCGCACGCGACGAAAGCAGGCGTATGTACGCCTGGGTCACTGTTCTCACGTCGGAGAAGTCTCGCGCAACGTCCAGATTTCCGAGCTCTATCGTGTGAGCGCCTCGGCGGACATGCTCGACGATCTTTGGCAGCAGGAAAGAATGTGCTTGTCCAACCCCCGTGTAGTTGAAGGGCCGGACGATGACGATCGGGAGCGTATCGGAATAGAGGCGGGCAAGATACTCCATCGCCAACTTGCTCACTGCGTAGTCGTTCGCCGGCGCGGGGGGAGTTGACTCATTCATGACGCCTTCGGTACTGTTCCCGTAGACGTTCGCGCTGCTCGCGAGCAACACGGATTCCGGAGCGGCGGTCGGCTTCGCCAGCGCCTGAAGGAGGTGCCGCGTGCCGAGCACATTGACCCGATACATGGCGTCGATGTCACCATGACCGACGAAAGAGACGGCGGCCAGGTGCACGACGGCTTTCGGCTGAACGGCCTCGACGGTTTCGAGCACGCGTTCCTCATCCAGCAGGTCGCACTGATGTAGGACCTGGGCACCGTCGACGCCAGCCGGTCTTGTGTGTGCGACCATCCCGTGAACTTCGTAGCCAGCGACACGCAGTGCCGGCGCCAAGTAGCGGCCGGTAAAGCCATCGATCCCGGTGACGAGGACCCGCGAATTCATCGGTTCTATATGCCGCCGACCCCTGGGTCGGGCAAGCAAGGCCTGTGCGGAATCAACTACTTCGCTCCGTTGTACTTTGCTCCGACGTTGCTTGCCGGAACAGCAGACTGGCGTCGGAGATCCGCCGCGAGCATCATCTGGCAAAGTTCCTCGAGGCTGGTTGTCGGGGTCCAGTCGAGCAGCCTCGCCGCCTTCTCGGAATTGCCAATCAGCAGATCGACCTCTGCCGGACGATAGAACTTGGGATTGACTCGAACAAGGGTCCGCCCAGTTCGGGCATCAATGCCGATCTCTTGCTCGGCCGCCCCGCGAAACACCAAGTCGAATCCGGCGAGACTGGCAGCCAGGGCAACGAAGTCACGCACAGTCTGTGTCCGATTCGTCGACAGTACATAGGTGTCGGGCTGCTCCGCCTGGAGCATTCGCCACATGCCGCTCACATACTCTTTCGCGTAGCCCCAGTCGCGCTTGGCGTCGAGATTCCCGAGCTCGAGAAGGTCGAGTGTGCCCAACTTGATTCTGGCCATGGCATCGGTGATCTTTCGAGTCACGAACTCCAAACCGCGGAGCGGCGACTCGTGGTTGAACAGAATGCCGCTGCATCCAAAGATGCCATAGCTCTCACGGTAGTTGATCGTCATCCAGTGGGCGTAGAGCTTTGCCACACCATAGGGACTGCGGGGATAGAACGGGGTCAACTCGTTTTGGGGAATCGTCTGTGCCTTCCCGAACATTTCCGAAGTACTGGCTTGGTAGAAGCGAATACCACGGTCAACTATTCTGACTGCCTCGAGCAGATTGAGAGCACCGATTCCGGTGATCTCACCGGTAGTGATGGGCTGCTCGCACGACACACCGACAAAGCTTTGAGCGGCGAGGTTGTAGACCTCTTGCGGCTGCGCCCTCTCCAGCAGGCGGATGCAGGTTCCGAGGTCGGTCAGGTCAAACTCGACCAGGTGCAAATTCGGATGATTGGTTAGTCCGAGCTCGTCCAATCGCCAGAAACTTACGGAGCTGGTTCTGCGGAAAGTCCCGAACACGGTGTAGCCGCGCTCCAGCAGCAGCTCGGTGAGATACGCGCCATCCTGCCCGGTGACCCCGGTAACAACTGCAGACTTCATTGGTTTGACTTATCAAGAGGAGAGAATGATCAACCCAGTGCTGTGCCGACGCGACAGCCAAGGTATCAGATGATTTCGATCTCTGGGAACGGGAAGATGAAGCGACCGCCGCGAGCTAGATATTCCTTCTCGCGCCGCAGAATACCTTCCTTGAAGTGCCATGGCAGTACGAGGAAGTAGTCCGGTTGCATGCGTTTCGCGTCTGCTTCCGAGACGATTGGAATGTGTGACCCTGGTGTCACGCGACCGAACTTCTCTGTATTGACCTCAGCGATCGCCGGAATGTCGCTTGCGGTGAACCGGCAGAACTGCAGCACGACATTGCCTTTCGTGGAAGCGCCATAGCCGAGGACCGTTTTACTGTCTGAATTGAGGGTACGAATCAAGCGCGCCAAATCGTCGCGATGGCGGAACACCCGCTCTTCGAAGTCGCGGTAGGGCTTGGGTGTGTTCAGGCCCATGCGCTCTTCCTGCTCCAGCAGCCACTCGACGACAGCATGGTTTGTCGAGACCGATCGGTTTGTTGCCTTCGCGGCAGACACCGCAAAGCTGCCACCGTTGACGGAATTCATGACGACATCGACTAGGCGAAGCCCGGAGGCATCAAGAATCCGCTTGACGACCGCGAGCGAGTAGTACTCGAGATGCTCGTGGCAAATCGTGTCGTAGGAGTTTAGGCGGAGCATCGACGGCATGTAGCTTTGCTCGAAATGCCAGATTCCATCATCTGCCAGGATTGACTCGATTTGACGAGCAAACTCGATCGGGTTGTCGAGGTCATAGAACATGGCAATCGAGGTGACCAAGCGCGCTGGCTTCGACTCGACAGAGCGATAAGCAGCTGACGAAAAGAACTCCGGCACCATCGCGATGTCGGATGGATAGTACTGCGCGAACTTCCGTCCCGTCGGATCGATGCCAATGCGTCGCAGGCCTGGCGTCGAATAAGCCTTCAGCGTCGTGCAGTCGTTGCTTCCGATGTCAACTACGACATCGCCAGCGCGCAAGTGAGCCAATCGCTCGAGGTAAGAAACCTTGTCGGTCAGATGATTCACCATCGACTGGTTCAGGCCCGAGCGATACCCGTAGTTCTCGCCATACATCTCGCCGGCATCGTACGAATGCCGAAGTTGCAGCAGGCCGCTGTCGGGGCACCAGACGAGTTCGAGTGGACCCGCGGTGACGAGCTCTTCTGAGCTGCGAGGGAATACGCCCGTAAGGGCTTGGTGCCCAAGGTTCAGAACCGAAACCAGATGATTGCTCGGCGCAATCCTGCATTGGGCAATGGCTCGATAGGAGCTCATGCATTTCTCCATGACGATACGTTAGTTGAAGGCCGAGAACACCAGATCAGGAGCGTCAGGCGCCAACGGGTTCCTTGCTTCGTGGGCCTTTCGGTACAGAGCCTTGAGGGTCTTCGCGGGCTCCTGGAACTCCGGCAGGTGCTTAAAGCTGTTCAGAAGTCGGGGCACAGAGACATAGGCAGCATTGCCTTCCGGATCGTCGGAAAGAATCTTCTCGAAGAAGTGGACGACACCCGGTATGTTGTGAACTCGCCAACGATCGATCTTGTCGGGATCGGCGCCGAGTTTCTCGGCGAGATCGAACACCTCGGGCAAGCGCTCGAGTATCCACAGCGGAGCGTAGCGCATCCAAGAAACATTCATATTGACAACCAGCTGAGGGATGCCGACCCAGTAGGCTGACTCGTTCATCATGAAGTTCAGCACGTAGTGGGTTGTCGGAATGCAGGTCAGCATCGTAGAGAAGGGCCTGCCAGAAGTGTTCTGCGAATAGGCGCGTATCGCGTGGTCGCGCCGAAACACCAGGCAATAGATCGCAGTGAAGAAGTTCTCCGAACACGTGCACACGTCGCGGACGGTGCCGACGATGTCGTCGCTCGGCTCAACGATCGGGGTCGACTCTTCGAGGAAGCGCACCAGATCAACGACGCGTTCGGCCCTCTCCTCGCGGGTGTAGGCGTAGTTGAGGTAGACAAGCGCCACTCGCGGATTGCGCCTAAGCGCATCCAGCACCCGTTCGATGCTGCCTTGCTTCAGCAGATCGTCGTCGCCGAGGATCCAGACGTACTGGCCGCGAGCATGGTTCGCGGTGACCCGGAGGTTGCCTAGCATGCCGACGTTCTCGTCGTTTCGCACGTAGCGAAAGTCCGCTCGGCCCAGAAATGGCTGGACGACATCGGGAGTCGAATCGGTGGAAGTGTTATCGCAGACTAGGATCTCGACCTCAGGCAGCGGTGTTGGGAGGAGCCGCTGAAGGTTCTTGAGGCTCAACGAAAGCCAGGCCGCACGGTTGTAGGTCGATATGCAAACCGAAAGCAGTGGCCGCGGCTTCAGATTTGGCATCGCGCGGTAGAGCGCGTCGGGGTCCGAAAGGCTGACGTCGGCAGTGACCTGGAATACACGAGCGCGTTCGTTTGCCAGCGCTACGATGACATCCCGTCCGTAGTCCTGCCAGGTCCTGAACCGGCGCGCGATCGCTTGCTGCGCCAGCCGGAACCGCCCGTCGTCGTCCTGCGCTAACTGTTCCAGAGCCGCTGCAAGCTGCGACGACTCTCTGACGTCGACCGTCAAGCATCCTCCGTCCTCGGCAGCTTCTGCCATGGCCCCAAAGTTCGCGCAGATGCAAGGTCGACCATTCCAAAGACTCTCCAATATCGGCAGGCCGAAGCCCTCTTCGAACGAGGGGTAGACGGTGAAGTCGCACTCCTGGTACAGGCGTCGGAGGTGGGCATCGTCGGCGTTGCGAACCCAGCTGCAGGCCGGCAGGTCATCCACCAGGCGCTGCACTTGGTGCGCCAGGTCGGGGATTGGGCTGGCGCCCACGAGGGTCAACTCGATGGGTACCGAACAGCTTTGCCTGGCAAGTCGGTATGCCTGAAGAAGCACCAAATGATTCTTGCGAGGCTCAACAGTCCCGACGCAAAGCACACGCATCGTGGGCCCCTCCCTGGTCAATTTGGGGGCCAGGACCCGGGGTTGGCCGACCAACTCGGCCGGCAACGTGCATACGCTGATGTCGTCCTCGATACGACCACACCGCACCGGAGCCGCACTGAGGAAGGACAGCAGGTCAGAACGAGTCAACCTGGAGGTCGCGAGCACTTTCTCCGCACCCGCCAGCGCGAGCATGTAGCGCCGATGCGCCTCCGCCGCCTCCGGCGGATAGAGGTCGCGCAGTTTCCAGGGAATGCTGTCGTGGAATACCCAGGCACAGCGTAGGCCCGCGGTCCGGCAGAACCGCTGAATGTCCTGTGGACCGGTCTCGTGGAGGTAGTGGGTCAATTCAGGAACAAGTAGCCACGCGGCGCTGGTTGGCTCGACCGGCTTCCACGGAGCCCAGGTCGACGGGCTCGGACCGTTCCATTTCGCCAAGTGGACAAGGGCCTCATCCGTGGCCGGCGCAATCTCGCGAAGCTGCTCGGACCATCTGACGGGAATGAGCTCGAGCCCCGCCTCGATCAGCGCGCGCGCGAGACCGCGGGTGACACGCTGTATTCCGGAGTTCCCTGGATAGGTCGACGTGTGATCGATCCAGTAGTAGACGCGCCCTACGCGTACTGCGGGGTCAACCGTCCGTCCAAGGTTCTGCACCAGCGCGGTGGCGTACTCGCTCCATGAGTCGATGTGTCGCGCTGTCGCGGCGGCGGCCAACTCTTTGAGGCGATGCCGATCGTCGATGAGGCCCGAAATGGCGTGGTACAACTGCTCGGCATCCGAGGTATCGACGGCAATGCACCCGCCGCCGGCTGCCACCTCCGCCATGGCCCCGAAGTTGGCGCAGATGCAGGGTTTGCCGAACCAAAGACTCTCGAGGATCGGCAGTCCGAAGCCCTCCATGATCGACGGGAAGACCGAGAAGGAACACCCTCTGTAGAGCTCGACGAGTGCCTCGTCGGTAACCTCCCCAAGGTAGCGTATGCGCGAATTGCTGGCGGTGAACTTGGCGAGCTTGTCCGACAGATTGGGTTGCAGATTGCCGGCGAGCTGAAGCGTCCATTCCGTCGTCGGATGCATTCGGCAGTAGCGATCGAAAGCCTCGACCAGAAGGAGTTGATTCTTATGGGCGACGATCGACCCAACCGACAGTATGTAGCTCGATGCGTCGGTAGCAACCACAGATGCCTGCCGGCGCGATGCCAGATGAGACTCCCCGGGCAAAGGTAGCGGCACAATCTGAGGCATCGGGCCCATTTCGGCCAATTGATCGTGCCGGAGGAAGTTGCTTAGGTCGTGACCGACCCAGCGGGAGATCGGGAATACCACGTCCGACAAAAGCAACTGCTGCATGTAAGTCGCGTGCGCCTCGGCCATGTCACGCAGTTCGGCCCGACGCAGCGGCGTTGCATCGTAGAAGACGAACGCCAGCCTGAAACCGAGGCGCCGAGCCGTGTTCATGACGTCCAGCGTCTTCGGTTCCGTTTGGAACGTGATGTGCGTGACCTCGGGTACCACAAGCCAGCCAGCCCGACCAGGAGCCAACGCCGGCAGTGCATCGACGGTGTCGCTAGCCACCGGGTAAGAGCTCCAATTGGCGGGCTTCGGCCCGCTCCATTCCCCGAGGTAGCGAAGCTGCTCCTGGTCGATCAATGCCAAGCACTTCTGCTTCGGATCCCACCTGACAAACCAGACATCGGCGGCCAAGCGAACAAGCGCGTCGCCCAACCGACGGGTCACTCGCTGCATGCCTGTGTTGGTCGGACACGCAACGGTGTGGTCGACATACACACAGATGCGGGGCGGAACCTCTTCCGCACCAGCGCCGGGGCCCGTGTTGTTCGGCGGCGATAGCCACGTGGCCGTGTGCGTTCGAGGCAGCGGGGCGGCGCCATTCGTGAATTGCGGCAGCAAGCCGCCCAGCGCGCCTTCGAATCGAGCGAACTTCCCTGTGCTCTCCTGCTGAAGGCGGATGACGAGATTCTCGGTGCTGCGCAGTTGCATCTCAAGAGGCTCAAGTGCCACCAAGAGAGGCCTCCGCAACAGATGACCAAGCACCGACGGCAAGCGGCGACGGTATCGCCATCGGAGTGCCCGCAGACCAGGCAATTGCACGATCCTTTTCCGACCCTCGGGAGAGCGGGCGATCTCCGCGACGATGCGGCCCTTCGCCACGCCGTGGCGCAATCGCGCCAGGTAGTACGCAAAGCCGGTGGGGTCGGCCTGGCGGCCAAGCAACGTGAGATAGGCGGATCGGACGAAAGACTCGTCGTGCAGAGCGAGTAGTTTGTCAAGGCTAGCCGCCGGCTGAGCCGATACCGGCTCGTTTGCGGTCGATTCGAGCGCAGAGATGTGCTCCACTGCAGCCCGCGTCGACACATCACGGGCCGCCTCGTGCGCACGAACCAGCGAGTCCAGCCCTGGAATGGTTCGGCCCGCTGCCTCGGTCGAATCCGCTATGTCCGCCAGGACCCTCCACTTCGGGACTCCGGCCTGCAGCCGCCGCATGTAGTGCGCATGTCCGCCGGCGTCGGGCGCGCGCTGCAGCAGGGCCGCGTAGGCAACGTCGATAAAGGCGCCGTTGTGTTGCGCCAGGATTTGCTCGAGCTTCATGCTCGCCGTGACTGTCCGTAAAGGTGCGGCGAGGCCAAGCCTTCGCAGCGACCGTCGGCCGGCCGCGCGCAACAGGGACATGCGCAGACCTGTGATCATCACATTGCGACGGCGGCCCTCTTCGGATCTGTGCAACTGGCGCAACACCTCGTGCTTGGTCACGCCGGCCTGCAGGTTGGATAGGTGGTAGCTCATTCCCGCTTCGTCTGCCGGGCGCTGCAACAGCGTCAGATATGCCGCCTGGACGAAAGCGCGACCGTCGTATCGCAACAGCTCGCTGATTGATCGGGTCGAGCGAACGACCGGAAGCTCCGACAGTGAATTCATGGTGATGCCAACAGAGGAGTCAGGTTCGGAAACGCGAGCAGCGGGTGAAGGTTCGTCCACATCCGCGCCCGCCTGCTGCGCCACAGCCGAGGTGTCGGATGACAGCCCTTCGAGCCATGCCGCTAGGCGACCCAGCGGATTTCGTCGCAACCTCGCCAGGGACTCGCGTGCGGCGCTCGCCTGCAATGAAATGTCCTGGAAGCTCCGGCGCGCCAGGTCCAGTTGGGAGGTTGCGTCGGTGTATCGGGCGGCCGACTCCTTGGCCGTCGCTTCGAGCGCGACGCGCGCCGCACCGAGATCGTGTGCCAAGGACTTCGCGTGTGCCTCGGCAGCCGAACTCCGCCGCTGCCACTGGTCGACTTCGGCACTCAGGCGCAGATGTTCCGCCGTCAAGGTGGCGACCTGCTCGCGCTGCGTGGCCGCATCGATACGTGCTGCTTCGGCTGCAGCGAGCGCCGCTGCAAGCTGCTGACTCTCAATGAGCGTCTGCTCGGCCCGCGCTGCGTCGGCTCTCGCGTGCTCGATCAGTTGCCGTTCGAGTTGTTCGACGCGCAGCGCCTCTTTGCTGAGTTGGTCGACGCGGCCATGCAGACCTGCGATCTCATCGATGAGGCCTGCTGCTTCGACTTCGCGCGCTTGCAGTCGCTGCATCGCCAGCTCGAGCTGGTCCTTTGGACGCTGGCAGAAGGTATTGCTGGCCGTACCCGACAGCGAGAAGGCATCGAAGACGTTCGGCGGAGAGCGCAGGGCCGCAAGCAGCTCGGGCCGATCGGCAATCACGTAGAAGCGATTCAGTCCATCGAAGTAGGCGAAACGGTAGCCGAGGCCGATGATGATGGCTTCCCATTCCTGGTGGGTCTGATCCTGCGACAACGGCAGCGTCGCTTCGACCAAGACGACCCACGGACGGACCGGCGACGGAGACCATGTGTCGAGCACCGCGTGCTCCATCCCCTCGACGTCGATCTTCATCCAGTGGATGTCGCGTTCGCAGTAGGTGTCGAGCAGCGTACTGAGAGGGATGCACGGCACCTCCAACCGCTGGTTGGCGTAGCCCGCACCCTCGTGCCGCTGGGCGATCTCTGCGACAGCGGTACTGATGCCGGTGCGGGGAATCTCGTAGAACGGTATCAGCGTTTGGGCGTCGCCGACTGCCGCCTGCACGACCGTTTCGTCCGGGCGCGCCAGCCTGATCGCTGCGGCATAGGCAGGTGTGGGTTCCACGTGCACGCCCCGCCACCCGCGCTCGTAGAACGCGAGGCTGACCGAGTCGACGATCGGATCCTGAGCGCCGATGTCGATGTAGAAGCCGGCGCCGACGTGCCCCAGCGCGCGCCACAGCAGCACGTCCTCGAAATTCTGGGCGTAGGAAATGAACACCGGACGAACTAGTTGAACTTGGTCGCTCGCCGCGTTCTGCTCCGCGGCGAGCGGATCTAGTAACTCACCTGCTTAGCGGCGCCAGAGGCGTCAGCACGAAAGGCCCAGTGGCCGTGCAGAACGCTGATGGGTGCCACCGCGGAAAAGCGATTGGCTACCTTCTCTTCGGAGAGATCCTGGATCCGCCGTTGGAGATAATCCGAAAAGGCATGGCCGTCATTGAATACCGTCGCCGGCACCGCGTAGCGTTCGAGATACCAAGCGAGCCATCGGGATCTATCCGGCGGTGGATCAGTTCCAGCGATCGACGAGAAGAACTGGTCGAAGCCGACGTCGTGGGCAACCATCCGCAGCGGACTTTGTTTCGTGCAACCCAAACGAAGACCGAGTAGAAGCGCCTGAAGCCCGACATTCGAAACCACAGAGATCGCGCCGTGTACATAACGAAGCAGGTATGGCGATGGCGTCGAGTAATGCCGGAACGTTTCATGAAAGATCAGATTCGGGAAGCTTGACCGCAGCCACCGCTCGTTTGCTGCAGGCCCTGTCCGGTGCAAGACTTGACCCCAGTCATTGTATTCAGTGACCACGATGGCCACGTCCCGCGGGGCGGCCCGCAGGACATCGAACAAGAACTCAAATTGGCTTCGGTACGGTACGAAGTCGTCGAATGAGTAGAAGTTCGAGACACCGAGGGGCAGCAGGACAGTCTTGCTGAAGCCGGAGCCAATATCGAGTTCGCGAAACGGATCGGCACTCTCGAACGCCGCTCGGGCGTCGTCGCGAACCTGATGCGCCAGCGCTAGCGCGCCACTCGAGACCTCTAGATCGTTTTCGACGAGCACGGCTGTCGCCGCGCGATCGTAGGTGCCCATGTGGTCGAAGAAGAGGCTGAACGGGAAGGGGGAACGGGAGAATCCTGTCGCTTCGCAGTGAAAGACCGTGACAGCGGGCCACAAAGCGCCTAGATAGTCCGCCTGCATGCTGAACGTGATCACCACATCCGGGGCGAAGTCGCCACATGCTCTCGCGATGTACTGCATCAAGACTTGCACGGCCGGGTATGTCGTGGCTTCTCTCGATCGCGCCTGACGGCATAGCACCGTTGGAACCGCCGAGTTTGCATCGAGACCTGCGATCCTGCGGTGCAGATCGACGTCGTCGACGTAAGCCACATTGCGCAAGGAAGGGGCGACGCGTTGGACAGCAGGCGCAGAGCGCGACGGTGCAACTAGGTGGCACGCGACCTCTCGGGCTTCAACAAGCC
>Ga0163162_10006038_pt1 | contig 11726 bp, 9 predicted proteins | sample S55metaG_FD_115310 | JGI IMG/M metagenome (GOLD analysis project Ga0163162, IMG submission 115310) | Switchgrass rhizosphere microbial communities from Kellogg Biological Station, Michigan, USA - S5-5 metaG | ecosystem: Host-associated > Plants > Roots > Rhizosphere > Soil | place: USA: Michigan...
CGGGATCGAGTTTTTGGTGAAGAAGACAGCAGGCAAGCTGAACGGCTGGCTGAGCTACACCTATTCAAGGACCTTCCTGAGACAGGACGACCCGAATGCAGGCGAGCTGATCAATGGCGGAGCATACTACCCGGCCAACTATGACAAACCTCATGCTTTCAATTTTAATGGTAATTATAAATTTAGTCAGCGGTTTAGTATCTCGTTAGATGTTACCTATAGCACGGGCAGGCCAATTACTTACCCAATTACGGAGTACTATCTCGGTGGTGGAGTGCGTGTGCTGTATTCAGACAGGAATTCCTACCGTATCCCGGATTATTTCAGAACTGATATCTCCATGAATATTGATGGTAACCACAAAGTGCATCAAAAAACACATAATTCATGGAATATAGGGGTATATAATCTTACGGGGCGAGCTAATGCTTATTCAACTTTCTTTAGCGAGCAAGGCGGCGTAATTAACGGATATAAGCTATCAATATTTGCAAGACCGATTCCATTTATTAACTATAATATAAGATTTTAAATAAGATGAAGCGTGTTTATCTATATACAGTTTTTCTTTCTATAATGGCGTTTGTCTGCTGTAAGAAGCCTTATGCACCCAACATTGTTTCTTCGAATACCAGCTACCTGGTGGTAGAGGGAGTGATCAATGCAGGTTCCGATTCAACCATTATAAAACTCAATCGCACGGTAAAACTTTCTGATAGTGTGAACCATGCTCCCGAATTATCAGCACGCGTAACAGTGGAAGGAGACCAGGGGTCAGTTTATCAACTTGCTGAAGCTGGGAATGGCATTTATGTTTCTGCAGGCCTTAACCTGGATAATTCACATAAATACCATTTGCATATCATAACTGTTGAGGGCAAAGAATATTTGTCGGACTATGAAGATGTAAAGCCTACCCCCCCAATAGACAGTGTGGGTTACATCGTTCAGGCAAATGGCATACAGTTGTATGTCAATAGCCATGATCCTAACAATAATACACGTTATTACCGTTGGGATTACCAGGAGACCTGGAATTTTCATGCAAGATATCCCGCAGCTTATATTACCGATGGGAAACAGTTATTGTATCGCACCCAAGCCCAACAGATCTATACTTGTTTCGCAGGCGAAGCGTCAACTGACATCATTTTGGGATCAACCAAAACGCTAATTCAGGATGTGGTGTACCAACAACCGCTAACCCAAATCAACGCAGCATCAGAAAAAATAGAAACGAGGTTTAGTATTTTAGTTAAAGAGTACGCCCTGAGCGCCGAGGCCTATGATTTCTGGCAAAACCTGAAAAAGAATACAGAGCAACTGGGGTCTATTTTTGATGCTCAACCCTCTGAGGTACCTGGAAACGTTCACTGTGTAACCACACCTTCAGAACCAGTGATAGGTTATGTAAGTGTAGGTACAATACAACAAAAGAGAATTTTTATTTCAGAAACACAGCTGCCGCAAACGTGGTCGCCAACCTACCCATATAATTGCGAATTGGATACGTTACTTTACGCTAATAAGGGCGGGCAAAATGATGTAGCCCTGTTTTTAATTCCGCTTGGCACAACCGAATTTGCTGTAGAACCAATTAGTTCCCAGAATACAACTTTAGGATATTTAAGTACTGATGCACAGTGTGCCGATTGTACAATAAGAGGAACAACTAAAATACCATCATTCTGGTAATGCCTGTATAATAATACTATATGAAACAAATTGCCGTCATATTAAGAAATATCATTAGTTGCTTTTTGCTGATGGTGTTCATCGTGTTTCATGCCGGGGCTCAGGATATTCAAACAACTTTTGAAAAATACAACAAGAATATACTACAGGAAAAGGTATTTGTTCATACAGATAAAGAAACTTATCTGACGGGTGAGCTGCTTTGGTTTAAAATATACAATACCGAGAGTGCGACCAGTAAACTGCTTGATATAAGTAAAGTTGTTTATGTCGAAATACTGGATTACAAACATGCGCCTGTGCTGCAGGCAAAAATTGCCATAAAAAACGGGATGGGCAAAGGATCGTTTTATCTGCCATTTTCGGTAAGTACGGGTAATTACCAGTTAAGAGCGTACACTAACTGGATGAAAAACTTTCACGCAGGGTATTATTTCGAAAAGCAGATCAGTATATTAAATACAGTTAAATCATCACCCGATCAGCCTAAATCAACATCAGCATATGACGTGCAATTTTTACCTGAAGGCGGACATTTGGTAAAGGGGCTGAATAGTAAAATTGCTTTTAAGGTGACTGGTTCAGATGGAAAAGGCAGGGATTGTACAGGCGCAATTATAAATCTGCAAAATGACACCGTTGCGCGATTTAAAACTTTAAAATTTGGAATAGGAAGCTTTGACTTTACTCCAAATGAAACAACAGGGTATAAGGCCATAGTCAAAATTGGTTCAGAGAAGATGGTTAAGGAACTTCCTGAGATAACTCCGGCAGGATATGCACTTCGCATGGCGGATCAAAACGATAAATGGGATGCGTCGGTCCAGAATGCCGATAATAGCTCATCAAAAACGGTTTACCTGGTAGTACACAATCGTCATGATATCGAATCAGCAATCAAAGGTACGCTTTCTAACGGCGTTGTGCATTTCGGCATTGATAAAACTAAAGTTGCCGACGGTATTAGTTACGTCACCCTGTTTGATGATCAGCAGCGGCCTTTATGTGAAAGATTGATTTTTAAACGTCCCGGTCATAAATTAAATATTGCTGCCAACACTGACGCCGCTGTATACAATAAGCGTTCTAAGGTCGAACTGAACATCTCAACAAAAGATCAGCCAGCTAACTTATCGGTATCTGTTTACGAACTGGATTCATTGCAGAAGAGTGATCCTATGCATATCGCAAGCTATTTATGGCTAAAAGCGGATTTAAAAGGCAGGATCGAATCGGCGGATTATTATTTAGACAATAATAATGAAGAGGCTAACCTTGCATTGGATAACCTGTTACTTACCCAGGGATGGACACAGTTTGACTGGGCTAAAATATTAGCTGGTGAAAAGCCGGCACTTAAATTTATGCCCGAATACTCAGGACATATTGTTACAGGCACATTGGTGAACAGTCAAACCAATCAACCTGCCAGGGATATTTTTACTTATCTGACCGTAGCCGGGCCAAAAAATCAACTATATGTTACCAGGAGCGACTCCACAGGCGGACTACTCTTCAATACAAGAGATTTTTATGGCCCAAGGGAAATTATCATGCAAAACAAATGGCAGCAGGATAGTATCTATCACATTAATGTAACAAGCCCTTTCAGCGATAAATATGTTACAGAAACATTGCCTGCTTTTACTTTAAACTCAGAAATAAGAAATGAAATAGTGAGACGAAGTTTGGATATGCAGGTACAAAATATTTTTTATGCCAAACAGATAAAGCAATTTAATGAGTCAGTGGCAGATAGCTCCATGTTTTATGGCAAGCCAGACTATACTTATTTATTAGATGACTACACCCGTTTTACTAATATTGAAGAAGTTGTACATGAGTATATCAGGCTGGTGGTAATAACACGCGATCACGGCAAGCGGAGCTTTCAGATTATTCATGATAAATCGACGTTATCAGGAGAGCCGTTGGTGATACTAGATAACAAACCTATTTTTGATATAGATAAAGCCTACAATCTTGACCCTTTAAAGATCAAAAGACTAGACGTTACGACCTCTAATTACATTTACGGTCCGAGTGTGTTTAATGGGATACTGCACTTTACATCTTATAATGGATCAAGCGTTACTACAGAGTTGGATCCCCGTGCTATGGTTTTCGACTACGATGGACTGCAGCTTGATCGCAAGTTTTACTCACCTGTTTACGATTCCGATGATCGGCGCAATAGCACATTCCCTGACTTTAGAAACGTCCTATACTGGAACCCTGATGCCGGAACTGATCAAAAAGGTGAACGCAAGCTGTCATTTTACACCAGTGATAAACCCGGACATTACATCGGAGTAATCGAAGGGATTGCTCAGACCGGGGAAGTAGGAACACAACATTTTTCTTTTGAGGTAAAAAAATAACTCTGTTACCTTATCTCCAGAAAGGGGGAGGCTGAACAACACCCCTGGCAGTGCAATCAGCACAATCCCTTGTGGAATAGGTCACGGCAGTTGGTGCACCGAACGGTGGTATTGGCGGAAAATAAAGCCCATTGATCGCTGTAAAGGAGGTAGGGGGAGTAAATATTCCATATTGATTTTTTGCGTAATATGCGGTATCTATCTGGCAGCCATTAGCATAAGCATATTGCGGATTATAAGTCTGTGGGAGTTGGTTACGGTTAATAAATATGCGTTTGGTCGCCACGCTTCCTACACTTAGGTATCCAACCACAAGCTCTTTTGGATCCGTAAGGCAGTGATAATTGGTTTGATTGTCGGAAGGTTGGGAGTCAAAGATCGTCCCATTGGTTTCGTTGTTTTTGTGCAAATTATCCCAAAAGCTATAAGCATCGCTTGTCAGCGCATATTGCTTCACTTCTATACTATACTTTATTTCTATTTTCTCTGACGACGGATCGATAGTTGTTATCGGCGACTGGTAAACAACATCATTTGTTAGCTTGGTTGTATTAGCCAGTATGATATAACTGGACGTGTCTTTGGCGTAGCAATAATAAACGTAATCTTCCTTGGCTCGTGGCGCAGTTCCATTCCAGAAAGATTCGTAGGTTGAATTAAACTCCCATGCCTCTGTATATTCCCAACGATAGTATTTGGTATTGTTGGTGGCATCATGCGTATTAGCATAGATGGTCAGTTCAGACGGTTTGGCTGTAAAGCCGACACTATCAATAGGTGGTGAGTTTTTGACTACTACAAAGTCTGAGAGATATTCTTTGCTATTAGTTGTTTTTATCCGGAGACGGTATTTATGAGCGCTGTTCAAATTCAAACCTGCTGTGACATAAGTGCCAGGCACTGTTTCAACCAGGGGATAACTACTATTGTCATCTCCCTCCACTTGTAATTGAGCACCGGTTTCATGATCGATAACAATGCCATTTTCAAACTTTTTCGTTCTGCTCAGCTTGATAAATGTTGAATCATTACCAGCATTAATCACACCATCGATCACCAGGTATTTGCCGCTATTGTTTAATGTGTCTGGCGGCACAAAAGGCTTTTTGCACGCAGCCATAGCTATAATCAATATGATCCACCACCTTTTCATTCTTTCCAAAAATAAGGGGCCTTTAGTACGCCTCTCGATGTACAGTCGGCACATGGTCGTATGGTATAAGTTACTTCGTTAGGCGTTCCAAAAGGAAGAAAAGGAGAGTGGAAAAAACCGTTCAAAGCTGTAAAACTAGCGGTGTCGTTCAAAGTGGCGTATTCACCTTTATTATAATGCGCTGTATCGATATTACAACCTGCATAATGCACATATTGCGGATTATAACTTGCAGGTAATTGGTTTCGGTTGATATAAATACGTTTTATAGCCACACTGCCTACGCTCAAATAACCTACTACAAGTTCGCCTGGATCAGTAACGCAATGATAGTTGGTTTGATTGTCGGATGGCTGGGCATCAAATATCGTCCCGTTTGTCTCGCTGTTTTTATGCAGGTTATTCCAGAAGTCATAGGCATCGCTGGTTAAGACATATTGCTTTACCTCGATGCTATATCTTATTTGAACTTTCTCGTCTGTTGGTGCTATAGTTGTTATCGGCGCCTGGTAAACTACATCGCTGTTTAATTTGGTTGTATTAAACAGCGAAATATAGCTTGAAGTGTCTGTGGCGTAACAATAATAAAGGTAATAGATGCGTGGTGAGGTAATATCGTAGAAAGATTCATAAGTGGTGTGAAACTTCCATGCCTCGGTGTATTCCCAACGGTAGTACTTGGTATTATTGGTCGCATCATGCGTATTAGCATAAATAGTCAGCAATGATGGCTTAGCGGTGAAGCCAATACTATCTATAGGAGGCGAGTTTTTGACCACTACAAAGTCCGAAAGGTATTCTTTGTTATTAGTCGTTTTTATCCGGAGGCGGTATTTATGTGTCACACCCAAATTCAAACCTGCACTTGCGTATGTACCCGGCACTGTTTCAATCAAAGGATAACTGCTATTATCATCGCCTTCAACTGTTAGCTGTGCGCCGGTTTCATGGTCAATAACAATACCGTTTTCAAATTTTTTAGTGCGGCTTAACTTAATAAAAGTAGAATCATTGCCGGCATTTATAACACCATCGATTACCAGGTATTTACCAGTATTGTTTAATGTATCCGGCGGTACAAAAGGTTTTTTGCATGCAGAAAACGCGATAGCTATCAGTAAAAGTTTTTGCCAATTCCTCATTTAATCGGTTATCTGCATTGGTTTTATTAAGGCCGGGGATAATAAACGGTTAATTTAGTTGATGTGGATCATATAAGCAAATACTTATAGGTGTGAAATGGAATCGGAGTTCATTATATTTGATTTTCAATACCTAAAGCAATTTCTATCTACCTATGTTAATGTCGGCAACTATAAAGAGTAGTTTTAATAATCACGAAGTTGAAGTGCAAACCAACGGTGCGGTAAAGCCAATTCATATCGCTGCAAAATCCAACGGATACGGCTCCTCCATTAATGGCGGAGAATTATTGCTGACGGCGTTAGCAACTTGTTTCTGCAATGACATCTATCGCGAAGCAGCTAGAAGAAATATTATTGTTGACGGGGTTGAGGTAGAGGTTACCGGAGAATTTGGCGCTGAAGGTGAACCCGGCTTCAATTTTAAATACAAAGCAAAGGTGACATCTGATGCTCCTCAAAATGAGATAAACGCCCTGATCACTCATACAGACCAGGTTGCCGAAATTCAAAATACCTTGCGAAAAGGATTAAATATCATACTAACCCAATAATCGTCCAATTATGAAACAATTTTCTTTTTTAATTATTCTTTGCCTGGCTATGTCAGTAGCCGTGGCGCAACCTAATCCACCTGTTAAACGCCTGCCGCGTATTGCCATCGCGGGTTTGGGCATTGAATCGAGCACATTTTCGCCGGCATTGACGGAGGAAGCTGCATTCCACGCAAAGTACGGTAATGATATTTTTAAGATTTATCCTTTCTGGGCGCCGGATTCTGCAGTTACTAAAGCAGCGGTATGGGTACCAACAATTGATGGCCACGCGTTGCCGGGAGGGGCAGTTACCAGGGCGGCTTATGAGTCTCTGGTGAGGAAGACTCTGGATTCACTTAAAAAGCATTTGCCTTACGATGGCTTATTTTATGATATCCATGGAGCGATGAGTGTGGTTGGATTGGATGACCCGGAGGGCGATTTTTTAGTGAGGATAAGAAAAGTAGTTGGTAAAAAGACAATCATCTCAACAGCAATGGACCTGCACGGAAATGTATCATGGCGACTGGCAGAGAATAGCGACCTGATCACCTGTTACCGCATGGCCCCGCACGAGGACGCCTTACAAACCAAGCGCCGGGCAGTAACTAACCTGATTGAACGGCTGAAAGATGGCAAAGGCAAGCCTAAATATAAAGCCTATATCGCAGTGCCGATTTTACTGCCAGGGGAGAAGACCAGCACCCGCATTGAGCCGGGCAAAAGTTTATATCAAAAAGTGTGGCCTGCCGCCAAACAGGAAGGCATAGTTGACGCAGCGATATGGATTGGATATGCCTGGGCCGATGAGCCGCGTAACCATGCTGTGGTAATGGTAACCGGTGATGATAAAGCCAAAGTGACCAGCACTGCGGAGAACCTGGCCAAAAGCTTTTGGGATGTGCGAAAGGAATTTAAATTCGTAGCACCAACGGGCAATTTAAAAGAGTGCCTGGACAAAGCTATCGCAAGTAAGAAACATCCGTTCTATATCAGTGACTCAGGCGATAATCCAACAGCCGGTGGAGCAGGGGATGTGACCTGGACAATAACCCAAATACTAAAACGCCCGGAATTTAAAACGGATAAAGGACCTTCATTGATTTATGCTTCTATTCCCGGTCCGGAATTAATCAAAAAAGTGATAGCCGCAGGCGTAGGTGGCCACGTAGATGGTTATGCGGGTGCGGCAGTTGATCACAGGCTTGCACCACCAGTTCATATTGTTGGCACCGTTGAATCTATCGTCAAGGGTGATGTGGATGCCGAAGTGGAGGCTTCGATAAAAATGGGCAGCGTACACATCATCGTCACCCAAAAAAGAAAACCATACCACCACGAAAAAGATTTTACCAAGCTGGGCCTCAATCCACGTACCGCTGATATAGTTGTAGTAAAGATCGGTTATCTTGAACCTGAACTGTATAATATGCGGAAGGATTGGCTGCTGGCGCTAACGCCGGGCGGTGTAGACCAGGATATCGAACATTTACCTTACAAAAGATTAAAGCACCCTATTTTCCCGCTGGATAAGGATATGAAAGATCCGGACCTGAAGTCTAAACTGGTTCCTTTGTCAGATCAGGTGAAATAAAAACAACAAGAGAATAGCACATTGCTATTCTCTTGTATATTCTTTTAATAGTCGGACAAATTCAAGGATTTCATCGACGGTATTATCGAAAGAGAACACCAGCCGAACTTCGTTTTTCAGATCATTCCAGTAATAGAAATGAAAATGCTGATGCATTTTCTCATATAATGCCGGGGACATAGTCAGAAAAATGGAGTTGGTTTGAACCGCATGCGCGATTGAAATGCCCGGAATACTGCTTACTTCCTGCTCAAATCGTTTAGCCAGCTCATTGGTATGCTGAGCCAGTTTCTGCCATAGATCATTTTTTAGCATCGCCTGGAACTGTGCTGCAATAAATCGGTTTTTAGAGGCCAATTGCATGCTCCGTTTCAAATGATATCGATAGGAACCGTTGGATTTACTACCGAAGAAGATGATCGCTTCCCCAAACATCATCCCGGCTTTGGTGCCGCCAAGGGTGAGTATATCGATATGCTCCGTCATTTGTTTGAGCGAAGCATTCAGATAAACCGCGGCATTGAAAAATCGAGCACCATCTACATGTAGCAGCATGTTATTTTCGGTGCAAATGACTTTGATCGATTTTAACTCTTCGAGCGTATAAACTGTGCCGTATTCTGTGGGCTGAGTTAGTGACACTACCTTAGGCTGAGGGTGATGTATATCTCCCGCACGTTTGATAGCCAACCGCAAACTTTCCGCACTTATTTTCCCGCTCTCCGAGGGAATGGTATAAATACGACAACCAATAAATGATTCCGGTGCAGTAGATTCGTCCACATACAAATGAGCTACATCAGCACAAAAGATGGAGTTGTATCGTTCCGTCACGCTACCCAGTCCGAAATTATTAGCACCTGTACCGTTGAAGGTAAAGTATACTTCGATGTTGTTTCCTAGTATATCCTTCAGCAATCCGATAGTTTCTGCGGTGACCGCATCATTACCATAGGACGGCGCATTGCCTTTATTGGTATCTATCAGGGCTTGCATCATATCGGCCTGTACGCCGGCATAGTTCTCGCTTGCAAAATTTATCATCGTTATTTTAAGGTTTTCTTCAGGTAATCCAATGCGGTGTTCATGATCACATCATTGCCGGGTTTCTGTCCGCTTACATCAACCAATATTGCCGGATTATATAACTCGCGCGGCGAATTATTTATGTGATACAGCCGCTCCGTCGATATATTGAACCCAATCTTCGTATAGGGCATTTCAAAGCTGTCTACAGCGCCGTTCAGCCTTGCTAATTGCGTGCCGATTATCGTAGCGCGTTTCATCCCGTCAAATGCAATGGTAATGCCTTCACTGATACTCCCCGTCCAATGGTCGGCCAAAACTACAACAGTATTGGTATAAGTTATACCTCTTGGAGAAACTATTTCTTCCCAGCTTCTTTTAATGCCAGTCGATTTTTCCTCGGCATACAATTCGTGTTTCTGATAGAACTGCTCCTTGCTGATAAATCGACCCAAAATAGCCCTTGCTACCGAAGTATTACCGCCGCTTGGTGTTTCCCGCAGGTCAATTATTAAAGCTTTTGTCTTAATCAAAGTATTTAAAACACTATCAAATTCCGGGATTAGTGAATTATCGAACAGGAAATTATTGATCCGTATGTAGCCAATATCACCGATTACTTTCGATTCAACCATTTCCGGGTAATGAACATTTTCCAGCATCAGGCTCTCCTGATCAGGGTAGAAATCTTTTGTAACGCTCCCGCTTTTCAGGGTGATCTTCCTTTTAGTGTAATGATCCCCTGCTAACACCAGTCGCAAAGCAAAACTTCTTGATTCGTTATTTACGGTGTGTGGCAGAAAGGATTTGGTGGCCGTTTCAACCGGAACATCATTTACCGAGATCACTTCCATCCCTGATTTGATGCCGGCTTTTTCAGCGCCGAAATCTTTTCGAACTTCTACTATAACAGGTTTGCCATTCTGATATTCTGCCCACATATCTGCACCGGTAGGCACCAGGCGACGTGAATCCTTGTTGTTAGTTCGGAGCGAGCAATGGTGATCGTAGAGTTCATAAATAGCTCTTTCCAACGTCGATACAAATCCGGTGCGGGAAGTTACTGTATCGATCTGGGCATCATAAGCTGGTTTGAGTTTATTCCAGTCGATCTGCTTCTTTTGAAAATAGCAGTAGTTGTCGTTTACCGTTTGCCAGAAGTAATTAAAATCTTCTTTGAATTGCTGTTTGGTATAGGTCTGCGTAAAACCTTTCAGTCCCGAAAGGCAGCATACTAATAGTAATATCTTTTTCATACCCAAAAGTAGACTGGTGCCTTCGCAAAGAATTGTAAGATATTGCAGCACTATCCTGCCGAAGTATAAGCCATAGGGGATATGCCTGTGAACTTTTTGAAATGATTGCAATAATGCGCCACATCGTAAAATCCAAGATCGATGGCAATGCTCAGGAGGTCGCGACCTTCGGCCAGCATCACTTTGCTTTGTTCAATACGTTTGTAGATGAAATAGTTATTAGGCGTTAGTCCTGTCTGATCCTTAAACAAGCGGATAAATTTATATTTATCAATCCCAAAACGTTCGGCAGCATCCGCTAATGAAAACTTTTCGAAATAGTCCGTTGCCAAAAGCTCATTGAAAAGCAACTGGGTTTCCTTTGGTATTTGGATGTAATCCGATCCATGACGGAACGAAAGTTTGGCAAGCGCGGCTTTTAACTCATTCTCCAGTAAATCAGGCGCATAGTTAGTGTTAAGTTTGAGGGCCACCTGGTGCAATTCGGCAAAAAGCGTTGCGTCTTCAACGCTATTTTGATTGAACCGGACCAATTTACCACCATTACAATAATCCAAAAAGTCTTGGCTGATATAGAAAGTAAAGAATGAAACACTGCTGTCTCCCTGGAATGGATTGGCATGTATCTCCAATGGGTTGGTAATCAGAATGGCCCCGGTTGGTGCGATCAATAACCTGTCGTGTAGTTTGGTATCGAATACACCATCGTAAATCAGCGTGATATTATAAGTAGGGTGGAAGTGCGAAGGGAATGGTGTTTTATGATTCCGTGCAGATAACGCCTCCAGTCCGTCGCAAAACGCGAACTTGTAATATTTTGACGGTGAATTACTTGCGCTGATACGGCTCATGATACAGCTAAGATAATGAGTTGGAAATCAAAAAGAAAAGTGCCCCAATTTAAAAATGGACTTATATAACACTTTTCTAGTCGCACCATTTA
>Ga0163162_10006039_pt1 | contig 11721 bp, 8 predicted proteins | sample S55metaG_FD_115310 | JGI IMG/M metagenome (GOLD analysis project Ga0163162, IMG submission 115310) | Switchgrass rhizosphere microbial communities from Kellogg Biological Station, Michigan, USA - S5-5 metaG | ecosystem: Host-associated > Plants > Roots > Rhizosphere > Soil | place: USA: Michigan...
AGGGTCTACAGACGTTCTCTAGTTACAGCGTTTTTCTGAATGAACTTTTTTGGAAGAGTCTTTAAAAAGACAGGTCCCTAATAATCAGATAATTAGGGACTGTCTTTTTCCTGTGTAAGTACCGATCAGCGGGATTATTTTCAGCATTTGGAAAGCTTTTTACGGCTTATAGAGCCAATTATCCAAGATTTGAAAGTAAAGGGCCTCATAAAATGACAGACTTCTTTTCACGAAATTGGTGAAGTAAATGTGAAATCTTGGCCTTTAGCAGGTTACTTTTCAACCGCGAATTCGGAAATAAAAAAAGGTTACGGATAAAGAATTGCCTGGCTATACTTTCAGCCTTCCTGGCTTGCAGGGTACCTGTATGACGGCGGACACGAATGTAAGCTGATCCGGTTATTTTTTTTATTTTTATAAAAACCTTTAACCGTGTCAAACCTGACATCCGAGATTGCTCAATTATATCATCAGCTTGTTCCTAACCGACAGGAGGGCTTGCTGCTGTTCCGGCTGGATGAAAAGATCAGGAATGGCGAGATTGATGCTAATTTTTCTTCACAGGATATTCAGCGGGCGATTGAGGAAACACATCAGTTCAGTTCAGGGCCATTGCCCAACCGCGAACGCTTATTGCAAAACCTGCTGACGTATTATATAGAGCACCCGGCGGAGCAAAAAAATCGCTACATGCTTACCGAATATGCACGGAAGTTTATTTTGCTGCTGGAATATAAAGTTAACAATCCCTTCCGTAAGTTTCCATTGCGGGAGAGTTTCAAACGCTATGCTGATTTTTCGGCGGCCGATATACGACATATTACCCAACTGGAAAGTTGGTTCAGCCAGGGATTCCAGGCCACCACGCGGGAAAATATTTTCGACCACCTCGAAGAGTTGAAGGCTGATGTCAATGATTCGGTGCAGCGGTTAAATAAACTATTATATTCTCAAGAAGTGACCGTGCAGCAAATGGTCACGGACTTTTCGGTTATTTTCACCGATCTCGGTGCTAAGGCTGATGAGATCAGGGATACCCTTCGCCTGGGCAATACCCTGCAGTTGGAATTAGAGCAGGTCGTATCCGCATTTTACGAGCAGACAAAGGAGTTCGGACATCCTTCGACGCCGGAGGAAACTACAGCCTTCGATCAATTACTTTTTGCTTATTCGCGGGCATCCGATATCGCCCGCGAGATAGGAGGCTTTTTTGAAGCGGTCGACGGCAAGCTTGGGCAATTGCGTGAGCGCATCCAATATGCCAGCACGAAACTGAACGAATTACAGGATATCTTCCGCTATCGCAGCCAGTTTAAGATCAACCTTAAAAGGCTGCTGGAATTTACCCTCACGATGGCTGTGCCGGAAAAAAATGAACTGGGCTTGCCCCTTCATTTTCCGCGCCACGGTCTGCCTGTAGAGCGGTTCCGGCTGACCGCGATGCCTGACCTGGAACGTGAATACGCAGGTCGTAACCAGGTTATTGAAACGCCTCCGGACCCGGACTATCATCGCCTGCAAGTGGCCAAAGTAGAACAAGAACTGTTTCGGCAGCAGCGCACCGCAGTGTTGCTGGCTGAATATAAACAGCGCCTGCAAGAGCAGGGCAGCCTGAATTTTACCGATGAATTCTACCATATTCTTGATCAGGAACAAGATGAGGAGGTCGCTATACAGGTTGGCCATGGACTGATCCAGTATACCCATGACCATCCTCAATACCAGGTTGATATCCTTCCTGAAATTCCTGATCTTTATCAAACCAAACCTATCCTTACATGGACAATCAATCTAAAACAGAAGAATTGACAGCGGATTATAGCTTTTTGCAGCGCCGCGATGTCCAGACCCATTTTGCCGATTTGAATATCGCCTTACTTGGCGGACGGCATATCCAAACGGGCGAAGGTTATGTCTTTACGCTGGTGAACAGTTATCCTGATGAATTCCGTTTCTTTTACCGAAGCCTGTATGGTCTGGAACTCAAGCAAGCCCGGGCTGAAAATATCGACTATTACTATCTTGATTTTCCGGATGAAGGAAAGGGTAAACTGGCAACGACCGACCGTTTCCGGGAAATGACGCCCTGGGAGATCATTATTGCACTGATGCTGCTTAACTTCTACTATGACCGCTATTTCGAACAGACTAAGGTAATTACCTGGTCCCAGCTGCAAAAAGAGATATTGGAAGGCGAGTTAAGCAAGCTGTATAAGAAAACTTTTTTTAACGGGGAGATGCGGGATTTTTACAGCGATCCTGATTGGAAGGCGCTGGCCGACAATTTCAAACGGGTGCTCCGGAACTTCGACCGGTGGGGCTGGGTTAAAATGCAACCTGCTGAAGAAGGAGACGGCGACCTGGCTTTTCTGATCCGCGAAAGCATCGACCGCTTTGGCAAACTCTACGATTATGAAATCAGCCAGTTCGAGCAGTTTATCGGGCAAGTCAATCAGAAAAGGTCCAAAGCATGAAATATCCCCTGATCTATGCTTTGTCGACCGCGGGCATTCTGAAACATTATAACCAGGATTACCTGATCCACCCCGAAAGAACCGATTTTACCGGGGCAAACGGTGTTGGAAAGTCGATTATCGCAGACTTGTTCCAGCTCATTTTTATCAACGATAAGGCGCTGTTCCAGTTTGGAACCGAGGGCTATAAGAAAGAAGACCGCCAGATCCATAAGCTCGCGCACGGATGCCGCGATGCCTATGCCTTTCTCGCGATTGAGCTCGAAGCCGACCAATTTGTCTGCATCGGCGTTTGTATCCCTAATTCCAGCAACCGCCCTTTAAAACCTTTCCTGATCACTGCCGACCCGGATAATCAGCGGCCGCTGAAAGAACGTGCTTTCGGAAGAACAGCTTTGCCCTCGTGGTGGCACTTTATAAACGAAAGCAACCAGGTCAGCGTAATCGAAGACCTGGCGAAGAGCTTTCGCGATCGCTACGGCTTGTATTTTGAATATTACAGCACACGCGATGCCAAGGATGAACATTACGGCCGCTTATATGATCAGCATTTATTGCCGATCAACCTGAGCGTGCCCAGCAGCCTGAAAGCTTTTGCCAAGATCATCCAGTCCTTTTCCAGGGCGCGGACCGGAGCTGAAAACCGGTCAGAGGAGTTAAAGGATTTTCTGTTTGACGGTGTGGAGAAAGAACTGGAACAGAGTTTCGATACGCACAAGAGTGAAATCGAAAAATTGCTGCGGGATTATGATGAGCTGCAAAAATTCATCGCCGATCTGGAAGCCAAGCAAAGCCGGCTGGAGGAGCTTGACCGGCTGCTATCCTTACAGCAGGCCGCCCGGAAAAGCCAGCTGCTGGGCAATTGCGGCTATGCCCTGGCCACGCAAAATAAAGCCCGGAGCCTGCTTGAACAAAAAATCGCAGAATATGAGGCGCAGGTACAGAAAGCGGGACTCCTCGCAACGCAATTACCCCGCCTGCGTGTGCTGGCTGATCATTACCAGTCGATGTTATCTGATTCCGAGGAACGGCTGGCCGCCATTGAGACCTGCCAGGAGATCGCGGCACAGATCAGTACGTTGAACAATCGCATCAGCGCGCTGACCCTTGAAAACCTGCCGGTGGTCACCGAAGAATTAACCGGTGAGTACCTGATCGATGCTTACGGCGACCAGGAGCTGATCCGCAGGTGCAGGGAGTTTGCGCCCATCTACCAGCGTTATGGCTCTATTGCAGCTATTGAAGCGCAGACAGAACTGCAAAAGCAAAAAATACAGGAGCGGAAAACTGAACTGGACAAAGAGATCGGACAACTGAAACAGATCAACACCTTGCTGAGCAGCTCCGGTGAACAGTCCCTGATCGCGCGGGTGCTGCAATCTGACAATGAAATTTCTGCCGCCCAGGAGGCCGTATTATTTTATTTTCTGAAGACACATTGGCAAAAACCTGAAATTACGGGTTTCCCGTATTATGCGGAAGGCTTTGATTTTTTCGACGGGCAGCAAATCAAGCAGGACGAAAAGCTAGGGGGCCAGTGGCTGCACCTGAACGATCTGCGTATTTTCATACCGGCTTTGCAGCATCAGCCGGTACTCGGTGACCCGCGCCAGCGCAAACAAGCCGTGACAGCGCTGATTGCGCAGAACCAGGTACTGATTGCCGTAGCAGAAGCGGAAGCGCAGCAACTCCGACTTTTTGAAAAAGGGCAACCTGTCGATCCGCCGGTGCCAGCCTCATTGAACGGAATGGACGCATGGTTGTATGACTATCAGGTTGTAACCGAATTGACTATCACCGCTCAGCTCGTCCTTCAGCTTGACGGGAAAACAGAAAACCTGCAGAAGGAACGGGACATATTGCAGGAAACCTTAACCGGGCAGTTCGCACTCGCTGGCATCGATCCGGAAAGCGATCTGGCGGAAATGAGCAAACTGGAAGAAGACAACCAGGTAACCTGGAAATCCCGTGCGGCCGGATATAACAGTCGCGTGATCAGCGACACGGCAACTGAAAAAACGCTGCGGGAGAATAGCATTCCCATGCTGGAGCAACAAGCCGATGAGAAGAAGACCCAGGCCGAACGTGCGGCGGTCGTTTATCTTCAGGAACGGATGATACTCGAAGCCGAATACCCGGAGCTCGTTACGGAAACATTGCCTGAAACTAAAGAGGAGGCGCTACGGCAATTGCAACACGACTACGACGATGCTGCGCGCAGTTTTCAAAGTCTTTATCTTGCCGCTTTGGAGCAGTTCCGGGAAACAGCCGGCGGCAATAACCCGGAGATCGTCTCAGAGCTGGCCCTTGGGCATTATAATTTTTATTTGCTGGAGCGGGCGCTGCTCGGTAATAAAATCAGGTTCCGTGACCAGATCGCCGAAGAGCTGCACGCGGCCAACCGGACGCGCCATAAATTGGTCGATTCGATCCATGAGACCATGCTAAAGATATTTATCAAAACGAAGACGAAATATGATGAGTACCGGACGCTGGTCCGCGACCTGAATTTGTTTTTTCAGGGAAAGACGATCAGCAACAGGTACTTCTTCCAGGTGGATTTTGTACCCAGTACGGATGTCCCTATCGAATGGATCAGCCGGTTGCAAAGCCAGTCGCAGCAGTTGTATAAAGCGGGCGAGCTCCCGATGGGCGATTCGGTGGAAGTGTTTGTAGAAGATTTTTTCAAAGCAGCCGTCAACTATAAAAAGAAGATCGCTTTTCGCGACCTGCTCGATCCGCGGACCTATTTTACACTGGACGCCGGGCTGACGGACGAAAACGGTAAAGGGACCTCCGGCAGCACCGGCGAAACCTATTCGGCTAAGGTACTTTTGGGTATCGGCCGCTTGTCCAGGGTACAATCACAACACCGTCCGGGTATCCGTTTTATGATCCTGGAAGAGACTGCTAACCTGGACAGCACCAATTTTGCCAATTTCCCTGCTATTGCTTCGGAATTCGGTTACCAGATCATCACCATGACGCCCAAGCCCTTTGGCTCCGATGCAACGGCAGGCTGGTACCTGCACCATTTGCTTCCCGGAAAATCCGATCCGGATATCAACTACCCACTGCCTGCCAGTTATTATAAAACCAATACCGGCAGGGAAGATTTGCTGGCTTATCTTAACCGGATCAAAGGATGAACTGGACCGTAATCAATGCCTTACACGAGATCTATGAGCGGGGAGAAACGGCCAAAAGAAAAAGCCTGCTGCAAGACAGCAAAATCCTTTTTCTGCTGCATCAGACGCGTGAACTCAGGGAAGGAGTGAAAACCATCCGGAAGGGAGATGGCTTTGATGCGTATTACCGGGCCAATCATTTACAAAATTACCTGGACTATCAGCAGTTCTTAACCGTCACTGGTCTGCTGAAACCCCAGCTCCGTTTCCAGGAAGAAGATATCAGGATATTGATGGAGTTACAGGCCGGTATGCAGAACGGCGACCTGGTGCCCATCCGCGATGAGATCATCCTGGCCGAAGAAACGGTACGGGGCGTTTCCCAAATGTTTTTTCGGAATGAAAAGCATTTGGAGAAATCGGATAGCCTGGTTGCCGCGGTAAAATCGATCCTTTGTATAACCGAGTTGGCCAATGATAAGGATCAGCAATACAAATACGTCCTGCAAAGTCATCGTCCCGCCAGGATCGTGCTTTGCGAAAACCTCGATTTTCTGAAGCGACCCTCCAAACCACGAAAGCACCACATTGAGCTGTGGTATGCCGGTGGAAAAAATATTGAGAAACTGAATTACATCGGAGATATACCCCTGCCGATCTTTTATTCAGCAGACTGGGATTACGATGGCCTGCTGATCTACCAGGCAGTCCGGGAAAAGATACCGTCTATACGGCTGCTGTTTCCTAATGGGGTGAAAAAAAGCATCGTGGAAACCGGGCATAACAGCCATTGGCGTTTTCCGGGTTCCCCGGGAGCGTTATCAGGCCTCGATCATTCACTCTATAGTGACCGGGAGCAGGCCCTGATCAGAGAATTGATCGCAACCGATCAATGGATCATGGAGGAGACTAATGACCTGATCAGCATGGTGAGTTCGATGGACACCGGCAGGTGATGCAAGCTTTCATCCATTAAGCGTCAAAGCTTACCTTCTTTTTCAAGGGCTGCCCTTACTCTGGCTAAGGTTTCTTCGATTTGTTGCGGGTATTTGCCTTCGAAATATTCGATGATCAAAGGATTATGCGGGAAGAAATGAGCGGTCAGTTCCAGCCAGGTGGTAACGGGAATGTGGTCATCGAGGCGGAACAACTTTTTTGCCGGGGCCTTGATCTGTGCGCCGTGTTTAAGATTGTAGTTGAGATCGGCATCGCGCATGATGCGGTAGTCAGCGGCCTGGTAAAAGTGGATGGCACCGTCAAAGTGCCGGAACTCATTGGCTTCCAGGTCATATTCGGCATGGACATAGCGCACTGGATGCCAGAGGTCGTCTTCAAGCTCGGTGAGGACCTTGTCGATGAGGAAAGCTTCGGCCTGGAAGGTTTTAATGTTTCCCTCGGTGGACCACTTGATATGCAGGCTGTAAGCGCAGCCAAAAAAAATCTCGAGATCGAAGGGATCGAGGTAGGCGGGCGGGCGCAGTTCGGCCATTCCGTCTTTGATTCCGGCAATGTCCTGGCTGAAGGCAGCTCCAAACCAGGTATCGAGTTCGATCATACCGTGCCGGTTGAGGTCGATACGAACACGGTCGGGATCGAGGGCGATCCGCGCACGGGTGGCCGGCAGGTCGAGCCGCCAGAAAAGTTCGATAAAGCGGGGTGCCCAACCGGCGCCGGCGTGCATGCTGCGGCGGAACCAGGGGTGTGCCATCAGGATAAAGCTGGGCGCCCGGAGCAGCCCGCCCGTGAATGCGGTTATTTGGAACAGTTCACGGAGCCGGTTAAAATCGTAAAGCCCGTCTTTATCGGTTTCCAGTTCGGGGCAAAGCGTACTGATGATATCGGTATGCTGCGCAATAGTACCGATGGGGCGAACGTATTGAAAATGCGCCTCATTGAGCGTTAAACCAAGACCGGCGCAATGGGCAGTAAAGTCATTGATGCGACCTGCCTGTGCAGCCAGTTCTTCTTCGGCTTCCCGGCGCTGGTTTTCTGCCCAGCGCCTGCGCATGTCGTCCATTTCGCTCATCCGGTTAATTCAGGCGGTAAAGGTAAAAAAGAAATAAGAATGTTGTCAGGAAGATTGTCTGTCGGAAAAGGTGTATTGCCCGATCTTGATCAGGGCGGCCAGCAGCAGATGAAATTTATCCATATGATAGTCGGTGAAGTGGTAAAAGGCATGCGCCACGTTATTGCGCAGGTTAATGCCGCCTTCGTTGGCGAACAGGTATTTAAAAAATTGCAGGTCGTCTTCGTTAAAATGCGCCTTGACCGCGGGGTTGTCCAGGACGTTGTGCAGGTATACTTCCTGTAAGCCGTCTTTGCTGCCGACGGTGGTGGAAATACCTGCCTGTTCGGAAAAATTGCGGAACAGCCCTTCCATTTTTAAGGTCAGGCTGTCAATAGACAGGATGAAATTCGGACGGTACGTGGTGCCCAGCTGCCAGGCCTGCACCTGGACGAAGTAATCCACGATCGCGGGGCTGAGCAACGGGATCCAATTGATGAAAAGCTCATTGCCGCCCAGGTCGGTTTTTAAATAGGGTTTACCAAGCCAGGTATGTTCAGCCAGATAGGCAATAAAGTTCCGGTAGGTCAGGTGCCCGGAGCGGATGCCCGGGATAAAAACATAAAATAAATAGCTGACCGTTACGCTCTGGACAAAATGGTGATAAATATCATTGAACTTTTTTTGGCTGTGGTCCTCCGTTTTGTCCTTCCGTACATTTTTGTTGCGGTCGAAAAATACGGGCGTCAGGAATTGTTCGTAAAAGAATTTTTCTTTTTCTGAGGCTTTGGCCGTCAGTTCCTTGGTCGGGTAGATCCATCCACGGATCAGGCTGGCGTAGACGATCTCCGGCGGTTCTTTGAGCAACTCTCTGGCGTGGGCCTCGAGAAACCGGTCGATAGCTTTTAATCTTTTAATTTCAGCTTCGGTACGCCGGATACGGATAGTCGGCAGTTTGACTTTGGGTTTGAGTTCAAAGATCAGTTGTTCAATGGCTTTCTTTTTTTCTTTATTGCCGGCTTCCCGGTAGGCCTGGGCGGCCGAAGTAAGCATATCGTATTTCATCCAGTTGCGGTCTTCCTGGGTTTCCCGTGCCGCTATTTGAGCATAGCAGTCGCCCATTCGTTCCTGCCAGATGCTGACACCGCTGCCCAGCTTGCGGGCGATGGTCATGGCCGTTCCAAAATAGGAAGTGGTCCAGAGAAAAGGATCGCCTTTGTCCATTTCCCTGGTCAGCTCGGTCTCGAAGATCGCCAGGCAACCCGTATAATCCGCGGGCCTGAAAACGGTTTTGGCGGCCAGCATATTCTTAAGAATATTGTGTTTGGCGTAAAATGGGGCAGCGCCATCGAACAGCAGGGTGCGGGTAATGGCCTTTGCTTCCGCGATCCCTTCTTTGACCTCACCGCACAGGAAGACCAGCCGTTCATGTAATTGGCTGATCTGCAAATAATCGCCTTTGGCCGGGTCGGCGTCCGGCAAACAGGTTCGTATGGTTTCAGCGTAGGCGAGTACGGCGTCTCTGGCGAATGCCTTGTTTTTCGCCAGGCCCTTCCACAGTAAATGATTATAGCGCGCCAGCAACAGGGGGCTTTTAGCAGTAACCACCCTTGTCTTCAGGTAGTCAAGACCGGCAGCCTGGAGGTCGTCCAGCACCGGAAATTCGCTTACCTCTCCGAAATTGGCGCCGGTGGAGGTGGAAAAGCTGAAAAGGCGGTCACCGCTGATCTGGAACAGGAAGGCTTCCACTTCCCATTGCAGGTGCTGTTTTTCGGTTGCGTCCTGGTCTTTGTTGCGGTATTTGACCAGGATATCCAGCAAGGCATGCTCCCGGTCAAGAACGATAGCGGTGTTATCCAGGTAAGCGTAAAACTCACTGATACTGTAATCTTCGGGGTTAAAATCTTTGGCGGTTCCTCTCATCGGACAAATCCTTATCTTGGCCCAATATTACTAAATGAATCGATGAAACCTTGTCTTTTATGCGGGCAGCAACGCCGGCTTAGGGAGAGCCACCTGATCCCTAAAAGTATATTTAAATGGATCAAAGATACGGGGTCGGGTTTCCTGCGTTCAGGCGAGAACCTCGACCGGCGTATCCAGGACGGTCCGAAGGCTTATTTGCTTTGCGGGGAATGTGAACAGCAGTTCGGTAATTACGAGACTTATTTTGCCAAAAATATCTTTTATCCCATTGTCAATGATGGGGCCGCCGCCTTTAGCTATGATGAAAAATTGAGGGATTTTGTGATCTCTGTGTTGTGGCGGCTGGTGAGTTATAATTTCCTGCCGGAGGAAGCCGACCCGGATTACCGGGCGCTGCTTTTGGCGCTGGAGGAAGAGTGGCACGCGCACCTGTTAGGGGAACAAATCGTTTCCCGGTTTAACCGGTTACACTTGATCTGCGGGGTTGATCCCAGGCACCCGGATGAAATAGAGGAGATTGAAATGCCGGAACGGCTGATCCATTATTTTGCCCGGCAGGTGGATGCCGGCGTGACGGGGAGTCAGGAACATAAGTTTATCTATCTAAAATTGCCCCGGATGCTTTTCATCGTGCCCCTCCAGGGCTTGCCGGAAACGAGCTTTAGCAATTCTGCGATCTATGCCTCCGGAATTTACGAGTTGGACGGGGCCGCTTGCCTCGACCCGATGGTAGGAGGCTACTTTTATAACCGTATGCATCAGTTGAACGGTCTGCACGCGGAGATATCACCCAATCAGCAGCAAAAGATAGCCGATATCACCCATCAGAAATGGGAAGAGGTTAAAAACAAGGACCTGGGTATTATCCTGGATTACCAGCGCCGGCAATAAACAAAAAGCAAACGATCGTGACCGTTGAGTCAGGGTTAACCGGCGGAAATACCAACTTGAGCGCTTTAACCTCGCATCCGCCAGGATGCAGCAAAGATGTATTTTCGTATACGAAAATGATCTTTGCCCGGCTTAGGCCGGGTACAGGCGCTCGGAACTCGCGCCTGTCTGAACCCATTGTATTCTTGTCAAGTCCAACCAAATAAAAATACCTCCTCCTTAACGTGAGTGTCAGAACCCCGTCCGATAACCTTCCAACTTTGGCGAAAAGCCATGCCCAGGAAAAAATCACCCGATCCCGAAGAACTGTTGACTCACCCGGTTATCCTGCGGGTCACCAAAACCGCTTTTGAACGTTTAGAAAAAATCCAAACGGAAAGCAATTGCGGCTCAGTGGGAGAGGTCGCCCGCAAGATACTGTCAAACGATAAAATCCAGCTGTTTTACAAAGACATTTCCATGAACGGACCGATGGAGGAAATGGCGCTGATCCGTAAAGAGCTTAAAGCCATCGGCGTCAATATAAACCAGCTGACAAGGGGTTTCAACAGCGACAAACAGGGCAAGTACCAGAGTTATTTTATCCGGAAATCACTGGAGCAATATCAAATCGTGGATGAAAAAGTGGAGCGGCTCTTAATCCTCATCGGGCAGCTGGCGGAAAAATGGTTGCAAAGATCATGATCGGGAAGAGTATACAGGGAGCTTTGACCTACAATGAGCATAAGATACGGGAGGGCCAGGCGCAGCTCATTATGGCCAGCGGCTTTGCCGGGGATATTGAGCAGATGAACTTTAATCAGAAGTTACAGCGGTTCGAACATTTGACCCTGCTCAACCCCAGGGTAAAAACCAATACACTGCACATTTCGCTGAATTTCGACAGCAGCGAGCGACTCAGCAACCAGAAATTGCAGCAGATCACTGCGGCCTATATGGAGCAGATCGGGTTTGGCGAACAGCCCTTCCTGGTTTACCGGCATACAGATGCGGCGCACCAGCATATCCATATCGTGACTACCAGTATGCAGCGTGATGGCAAACCGATCAGCCTGCATAACATTGGCCGGCTTAAATCCGAACCGGCCAGGAAACTGATCGAACAGGAATTCGGGCTGGTCCGCGCGGAGAGCAAGCAGTATAAACAGCATGCCGGAATTAAACCCGCCGACCCGGAAAAGGCGCAATATGGGCATATCCCGACTAAGAGGGCGATCAGTAACGTGGTCACAGCGGTCATGAACCAGTACAAATTCACTTCGCTGGCAGAATTCAACGCGGCGCTGAACCATTTTAA
>Ga0163162_10006040_pt1 | contig 11721 bp, 9 predicted proteins | sample S55metaG_FD_115310 | JGI IMG/M metagenome (GOLD analysis project Ga0163162, IMG submission 115310) | Switchgrass rhizosphere microbial communities from Kellogg Biological Station, Michigan, USA - S5-5 metaG | ecosystem: Host-associated > Plants > Roots > Rhizosphere > Soil | place: USA: Michigan...
CGAAGTTTTTTACGATCGGAGCTTAAAGGACTGGGTGCGCAACCGCGCGGCCATCGGTGCGAATCACGCTTTCAACAAACATCTCACGCTTGAGCTTTATTACATGCGACAGAATGACGGACGGAGCCGCCCGGGCGATCTGCACATCATCGGCACATTGTGGAGGTTTAAATTGTGAGCGCGGTGGCCTATCGCTTTTCACGCCAGCGGCGAATCATCTGCGGCAGCACGAGGAGAGTTTGGAGGATTGAGCCTGACGCAAATCTGCGTGCCAGTCCGCGGAACAGTTTGCCGGCGCTGGGTGTGTAGTTGAACCACCAAACATCTGGAATAGAGGTGAAATGATTCACGTGAATGTGCTGTTGATTCACTAACTCGAGCAGCCCTGCGCGTCCGTGGGTGCGTCCGAAGCCGCTCTGCTTTACGCCACCCCAAGGTGTTTGCGCTACGGCGTGAATGTAAAGCACTTCATTGATCATTACTGTGCCGGCGTCAATCTGTTCCGCGATTCGTTTGCCGCGCGCCAGATCGTTTGTCCACACGCTCGCGGTCAAACCGTAAACGCTGTCGTTCGCGAGGCGCACAGCTTCGTCATCGGTCTTGAAAGTCATGATTGGCAGCACCGGACCGAATGTCTCTTCACGCATCACAGCCATTTCGTGATTTACGTTCGTCAAAACCGTCGGCGGAAAGAAAAGTCCAGTGGAGTCTGACTTTCTTTCACCACCGGTCAAGGCGACGGCGCCGTGCGCGGTCGCTTCGTAAACGTGCCGCTCGACTATCCGTAGTTGCTGCTCGCTGCTCATTGGCCCGAGGTCGCCCTGCTTGTCACCGCTCTGCTGTAATCGCCTGGTTTCGGCCACTACCGCGTCAATGAAGTTTTGGGCAATACGCTCGTGAACGTAGCAGCGTTCGAGGGCCGCGCACGACTGGCCGCAATTTGCGAAAGCGCCCCACACGGAACCGCGGGCGGCGTTCTCAATGTCCGCGTCTTCCAAAACAATCGTGGGGTCTTTGCCGCCAAGCTCGAGCACGACCGGAATTAAGTAGTTGGCGGCGGCTTCCGCGACGCGACGGCCGGTGGCGACGCTGCCGGTGAACATGATCTTGTCGACGCCTGCGCCAATCAGCGCGGCGCCCGTCGACCCGTCACCGGTCACGACTTGCAGCAGTCCGTCGGGCAGTCCCGCGCGTTCAAGCACGTCATTGATCTTTAGGCCGGTCAGTGGTGTTAGTTCGCTTGGCTTTAGCACGACAGCGTTACCGGCCATCAGCGCCATGACCACTTCAGCGAGCGGTGTGGCCCACGGAAAATTCCAAGGCGATATGATTCCGACCACGCCGACGGGCTTGTAAACGAGGTAAGAAGTGCGACCAAGCCAGCCATACAAGCCGATGTTGATGCGCTCGCGTTGCAGTAAGCCTTCGGTTTTGCGCGCGAAGTACTGCATGAGATCGAGCGCGGGCGCCATCTCCATCGCGATCGCTTCCGCCACGGGCTTGCCCGTCTCGCGCGAATTGAGCAAAGCGATTTCGTCGAGCTCGCTCAGAATGATTTTGCGCGCGCGCAGGATGATTCGTCCGCGAGCGCGATATGAGGTTGCGGCCCACACCGCTTGTGCAGCGCGTGCGCGATCGACGGCGCGCGCGACCTCTTCCGGCAGCGTCAAAGGCACGCGACCGATCTCTTCTCCGGTTGCGGGATCACGTGAAATGATTTCGGGAGCTTCGGCTTTGGCTGGGATGCTCTGGGCCATGCGCGGATTATCGCATGTCAGAACCACCTGCGATAGCGGCTGGTTGATCTTTATTTGAGGCGGGCTGGCCTTTACAGTGAGTTTAACCGCCCGTTACCGCAGGCGGTCCTGAATTCGCGCGCTACCGCAGCGCCTTCTGACTCGGCTACAATGCCGATTCAATTTTCCAGACCGAGGAGAACCATGATCAAACCGCAATTGAAGGAATTCATGCGTCGTATCGAAAAAGATTCCGTGGCCATCATTCCAGCCGCGCGCGAAGCCGTGCGTTCGCACGACACGAACTATCGTTATCGCCAGAATTCGGACTTCTTTTATTTGACTGGATTCGAAGAGCCGGAGGCAATTGCGGTCATCGCGCCTTCGGGCGAGAAAAAGTTCACATTATTCGTCCGCCCGCGCGACTTGGATCAGGAAATTTGGTACGGCTATCGAGCCGGCGTCGAAGGCGCCCAACGCGATTACAGCGCCGACGAAGCGTTTACGATCGATCAGTTCGACGCGAAGCTGACGGAAATCCTCGACGGCCCTCGGGTGCTCTATTACGCGTTTGGCCATACGGATTCGGGAATCGATCAGAAGATCATTCGGCAGCTTACGTTAATGCGCGAGAGTAATCGCAAACCATTCGAGCCGCCAACCACCATCATCGATCCCACCACCATTCTGCACGAGATGCGCGTGCTGAAATCTCGCGAAGAGATCGAGATCATGCAACGCGCGGCGGACATCGCTGCCGAAGCGCACACGGAAGTGATGAAGGCGGCGCGCCCCGGCATGATGGAGTACGAAGTCGAGGCGATGGTGGAAGCCTACTTTCGCAAGGCCGGCGCATCCGGCTCGTCCTACACTTCGATCGTGGGGGCCGGCGGAAACGCCACGATTCTTCACTACATCGACAACAAGGACGAGCTGAAGGATGGCGATTTGCTGCTGCTCGACGCCGGCGCGGAATACAAAGGCTACGCATCGGACATTACGCGCACATTTCCGATTAACGGCAAGTTTAATGATGCGCAACGCGAGATTTACGATCTCGTGCTGAAAACTCAGAAGTCGTGCATTGACATGGTGCGTCCCGGGGTGCGCCTGGAAGATCTCAAGACGCATTCGATCGAGCTGCTCACCGAAGGCATGGTCGAGCTTGGCTTGCTGAAGGGCGATCCGAAGAAGCTAATCAAAGAAAAGAAGTACATGCAGTTCTACATGCACAATCTTGGTCACTACCTCGGCATCGACGTGCACGACGCCGGCAAGTACTACTTCAAAGGCGAATCACGTCCGGCGGAAGTTGGCATGGTAATGACGATCGAACCGGGACTCTACATCTCGCCTGACACCAGCCGCATTCCCGAAGGCTTCAACAAAGACATTCCTGCGAAATATCTCGGCATCGGCGTCCGCATCGAAGACGATGTGCTCGTGACGGAGAACGGCGCGCGCGTGCTGACGCACAAAGTCCCGAAAGAGCGGGAAGAGATTGAAGCGTTGATGGCGAAGTGAGTTTGCGTCCGTTCCTAAGACGTGATGAATTCGGGCGGTTTGTTGGCTGCGATTAGACCGTGCCGGTGCGCCAATTCGAAGTAACGCTGCAAACCTGCGCGCATTTCTTCGTCGATTCGGAAAACAATATTCCCAGCCAGGTACTGTTTCATATCATTTTCTGAAAATTGCGTTTCGTGTGGATAGTCCGCGATGACCCGATCGAGATTCGCCAGACCTTCATCACGCGCGGCAGCAAAGTCGATTGGGCGAACCTTTTCGATGGCCGCTCTTCGCATCATCCACATCGCAAACACAAACCCAAAGCCGGTGAACTCATGCCAAAGGGTCGCCAGATCGAATACGCGGAACTGATCGCGTGGAATCGTCATCGCCGGATCGCCGATGATGAGCGCTGCGTCGGCGCGCGCGAGCATCGATTTCACATCCGGAGCCGATATTTCCCATTGCGGCTCAAAACCGAGAAACTCGCGAAACAGGATTTTCACGAGCGCTGCTGAGGTGCGCGATGACTCATCGAGCGTCACTCGCTCGACTTTCTTCAAATTATTCTTGTGCGTCACGAGCACAACGCTGCGCACAGCGGTTTTCGAGCCAACACAAACATCGGGAACGATCGCGATGTCGGGAATTCGCTGGTACTCGATAACCGGAACGAGCGCGACATCGACTTCGCCGTTTGCCAGCATCGAGGCGCAGCGCGCGGGCGCGGTGTCGGTGAACAGTTCGACCGCGTCGCGTTGCGAGCCGTGGGTAAAACTCCAAATTAGCGGCGCCGTATTGAGGTAGCTTGACGCCGCAATGCGCGGGCGATTTCCAGTGTTTTCAGCTTTCACTATTTGCGTTTATATTGAAGCGCTGAAAAATAAAGTCAAATGCCAATTTACGACATCACAGTACCAATCCGCGCGGGGATGCCGATCTATGAAGGCGACCCAACTTTAAGTATCGAGCCCTGGTCCGCGCTGTCAAAAGGCGACTCTGCGAACGTTTCGTTTCTCCATTTAGGGGCCCACACCGGCACACACGTTGATGCGCCCGCACACTTTATCGCAGGCGCGAGCAAGATCGATTCGCTGCCGCTCGACGTGTTGCTCGGCCATGCGCGCGTGATTCGCGTGCCGGACGATCGGATGGAGATTGATCCTGAATTTCTAAATGGATGCGATTTGACCAACGTGACGCGCGTTCTGTTTCACACGCGCAATTCTTCATTTTGGAAAGAAGGCTTCAGGAAGGATTTCACGCACGTCCTGCCCGAAGCCGCCGAGTTGCTGGTTGCGCGTGGTATCAAACTCGTCGGGAACGATTACCTCTCGGTGGAGAAGTTTCACTCGGGTCACCATCGCACCCATCTGACGTTACTGCGCAATGGCGTTGTGATTGTCGAAGGCCTGAATCTGAGCGATGTCCCCCCAGGTGACTATGAACTGATTTGTCTGCCGATGAAAATCGCGGACGGCGCGGGAGACGGTGCGCCCGCGCGAGTAGTGTTGCGAACTCTATAAGCATGGCTGCAAGTAAGCGCGAGCCCGACCGGCAATATCGTGAACGTGTATATCGGATCGTTCGACGTATCCCGCCTGGGCGTGTGATGACTTATGGCCAGATCGCGTACATGCTTGGCGAAGGATACACACCTCGCACGGTTGGCTTTGTGATGCATGGCGCTGACGATCGCACACCGTGGCATCGCGTCATCAACTCTCAGGGCCGTTGTTCGACGATGCGCATCGTTCTGCCGCACGATAAGCAACAACGAATGTTGGAAACTGAGGGCGTGAATTTCGACAAGAGCGGCCGGTGCGACCTCGAAAAACTGATTTGGAAGCCGCGCAGGCCGTCCGTCAAAGGAGCGAAGCGATGAACATAGATCCCCTGGCACAGCGAGCGCCTTACGAAGTCAGCCCGCGACAGTATTCGGTCTCGCACCAGATGGCTACTACAGCATTCGAATTGCCTAACTTTCGCGTCACCCAGACGCTCGGGGTGGTACGCGGCATCGTCGTACGTTCGCGAAATGTGTTTGCGACTTTGGGCGCGGCATTTCAGCAAGTGGTAGGCGGCAACATTACTATCTGGACAAAGATGTGCGAGGAAACCAGAAGCGACGCCTTCGATATCATGATTCAACACGCATCTGAAATCGGGGCCAACGCAATCGTCGGCGTCCGTTATGACACAACGGAGATTGCCACCGGAGTAACAGAAGTACTCTGCTATGGCACTGCCGTAATCGTAGAACCTACCGACGCAGGTTACCGGGGATGACTATGGAAACAGAAGATTTGCGCCTTGAGCGAGTTCGGGCTGTTTTCGGAACGGTCGCTTACGCCGAGTTCCTCGGGCTCGAAATGTGCGAAATCAAAGGCGAGACGGCTATTTGTCTCGACGTTCGGGATGAACTGAAGCAGAACCACGGGGTCGTTCATGGCGGCGCGATTGCTTCCTTGATCGACACTGCATCAGCATTTGCAATCCTTGCCTTACTGCAGGAAAACGAGAAGGTTACCACCACTGACTTGACCATCCATTACCTCCGCCCAGTGACCTCAGGAAGGATGATTGCGCTTGCCAAAATAGTGCGCGCAGGAAGGCGCCGGTTCGTCGTTTCCGTGGAAGTAAAGAACAACGCAGCCCTGGTTGCCACCGCTATGACCGGCTACGTCAGAATTGGCTGAAAACGCCAAAATCCGCCAAAATCCTCGAAAAAGTCATAGACAACAATGTTTTCAAAATGCCAAAATGACTTGGCACGTTTCCCTCACGAAACGTCGCGCTTACTCTCCACCATCCGTTCATATGCATTCCCTTTTCAACGCTCTACTGGCACAGCATGCCCGGCAACTGACGCCGGTCCGTTGCGCTCACTCGACGATCGCACAGCTCCATCGTTACTTCGAAGATGTGGTGCTTGAGAACAATTTGACTGCCCTGGTGATCGAGGGCTTGCCCATCGCCGGTAAACGTTCGATACGAGAACTCACACGCATGCGGGATCTGGCGGATGGAGGTCGCCGCACATTTTTCTTCGTCGCTCAGGGAGATGAACTTCACGAACGGCCGGATATGCCGGGCGCGGAGGACAACACTGCCCCCGTCATGTTGGACCACCCAACAACAGGTCACGCGAACGAACATTTTGTGGTGATCGCTGACGCGCGGTTCTCGGCGGTGCTGGCAACTGTGCGCAACAACGACAAAGAAACCGGAGAAGACGAAGTCGTCTGGACGTTCGAACCCGATGTGGTGTATTCGGCCCTCGAATATTTGCAAGCGCGGGTTCGCGCCGAGCATCCATTCTACGCGTCGGTTTTTGGAAGCGCCGTGCGCACATCAATGCCCAAAGCCACGTCGTTGCAACTCACGTTGAGTGTGACGACGAAGTTGGCGCATCTGTTACAGGAACAGGCGGGGCGCGAAATTGCTGTCAACCGAATTGCGACGGCGATTCGCGAATCGCTCGAACTTGGGGTCACTTTGCAGAAGACAGTGACTGAAGTTGGAGCGGCGTTGAATGTCGGCGGTTGTTCCTTGCGAGTGGAAGCTCGCACGAAGGCAGCGCCGCTGAACTATTCATATTTCGCGACCGCTGAGCAGGAAGCAAAGCTGCGAAGCAAAGATGTCAGCAGCGAACTCGATCAGATCAGTTCGCAATTGAGCAAGACACGCACGGTATTTACTCGAGATGGCTCAGATAGTCTTGAGTCACGGACACAATTCCCGTTAGCGGTGATTCCGCTTGTTTTCCAGGATAAATTCATTGGCGCACTTGAAGTTGTTGATGATGATCCCAGCCGAACGTGGCAGGACAATGAAATCCTTTTGTTACGGACTGTAGCCAACCAGGTCGCCGTCGCGATTAATCACGCCGATCTGTATGCGCAAATGCAAGAGCAAGCGCTGACCGATGCGCTCACTGGTTGTTACAACCGTCGATCGTTTGAAATGCAGCTCGACCGGGATCTGAAATTGGCGATGCGACTCGGTCAACCGCTCGCGTTGCTAATGCTCGATTTGGATCGCTTCAAGCAACTCAATGACACCGTTGGTCACGATGCAGGAGACAACGCGTTGCGTCTATTGGCCACCTGTTTCCGTCAGGAATTGCGTGGCGTCGATACGGCGGCGCGGTTTGGCGGCGATGAGTTCGCATTGATCCTGCCGGGGGCGGATCCGGATGGAGCGCTCATTGTGGCTGAACGTCTGCGCACCAAGATTGAACAAATTCTCATTCCTGGTTTTGGACCGCTTTCAGCGTCACTCGGAATTGCGACGTACCCGCTACACGGTAACGCGCGCACTGAACTGGTCCAGCGCGCTGACTCAGCGCTTTATAGCGCGAAGCGCGCCGGACGAAACCGCGTAGTTCTGTTCCAGTCACGCGAGGAAATGGCACGCTCTTCTGTTTCAGTAACGAACATTCTGGCTGAAAACGCCGACACCGTGGATGGGCTGAGTGGCGTGTCTTTGCCAGCCTAATCGTTCTCACTTAATATTTCAGATCAAGCTTTCGCGCTCGAATGCCTGACGATTCGCTGAGAACACCAGCCGTCAGGCTTCATTTGTGCTGATTAGCTTTGGTTTGTTTATGGACGATCTGCGCACGCTCGCAAAATTTTTTCGGCCCTACAAGACGCAGCTGGTAATTGGGATCGCGTGTATCCTGGCGGGCGTACTCTTCAACGTTACCATTCCCCAAATCGTTGGCAATGCGATCGACGCGAATTGGCAACAGCTGACGTGGTTAAAGTTGACCATCGCGGCCCTGAAGGTTCTCGGCGCGAGCGTCATGAGCGGCGTATTCCTGTTTCTGCAACGCCGGCTGATCATTGGCGTGTCGCGCCACATTGAATACGACCTGCGCAATTATTTCTATGCGCACCTCGTCGATCAGCCGCTTTCATTTTTTCATGAACATCGCACCGGCGATCTGATGGCGCGCGCCACGAACGACCTTGCGGCCGTAAGGCAGCTTTGCGGACCGCTGATCATGTACAGCTTGCAAACTGTTTTTGTCGTTCTGCTCATCCTGCCAATCATGTTTGCAATGAATTGGAAGCTCACACTCCTGCTGTTCGTGTCGATGCCTCTCGTCTCACTGACGGTCAAGATTTTCGGCCAGCAGGTACACACGCGGTTTCAACAGATCCAGGATTTCTTCGCGCAAATTACGGCACGCGCTCAGGAGAACATCACCGGTGTGCGCGTTGTGCGTGCCTACGCGCAGGAGCAGTCGGAAATTCAGGCCTTCAACGATCTGAATTGGGAATACGCACAGAAGAACCTGGCCCTGGTGAAAATTGATGCGATCATGCGGCCGTTGCTGATGTTTCTGATCGGTCTCGGCTTCGTGCTGATCATCTGGGCAGGTGTGCCGCTGGCCGTGCATGGCGAGATTACGCGCGGCGAATTCGTGCAATTCAACATGTATCTGTTCCGTTTGATTTGGCCGTTGATTGCGATTGGCTATGTCGTGAATCTTTATCAACGTGGCACGGCAAGCTGGAAACGCATGCAGGCAATCGCGCGGCTGACACCGGCGATCGCCGATGCTGATGACGCAAGCGAGCAAGCGCCCATCAAAGGCCGGATTGAGATTCGCAACCTGACATTCCGGTACAATCCAAACAGCCCAGAGGTTCTGAAGGACATTAACCTGACCATCGACGAAGGGCAGACGGTCGCATTTGTGGGCCGCACCGGCAGTGGCAAATCAACGCTCGTTAACTTAATTCCGCGCGTGATCGATGCGCCCGAAGATACTGTATTGGTTGATGGTGTATCGGTGCGCGATTATCCACTCCAACAACTGCGCACCGCGATCGGTTATGTGCCGCAAGAGACTTTCCTGTTCAGTGACTCGCTGGCCAGAAACATCGCGTTCGGCCGCGACGATGCTGAGCCGGCACAGATTGAAATGGCCGCGGAAGTTGGCGGCCTGAGTACTGACGTCCGCGATTTTCCTGAAGGGTTCGACACGCTGGTTGGAGAGCGCGGTATCACTCTGTCAGGCGGGCAGAAACAACGTACGGCGATTGCCCGCGCCATTCTGCGCGAACCGCGCATCCTGATCCTGGACGACGCATTGTCGTCAGTGGACACGTATACCGAGGAAAAGATTTTGAAGCAGTTGCGCGGCATCATGCGCGAACGGACGAGCCTGATTGTCTCGCATCGCGTCTCGACCGTGCGCGATGCGGATGTGATTTGTGTGCTCGACGAAGGGCGCATCATTGAGCAGGGCACGCATGACGAATTGCTCGCGCTCGGCGGTGAGTACGCAGATCTTTACGAAAGACAGTTGCTCGAAGAAGAGTTGGAAACGGCGAGTTAGCGGAGGAGTTATGGAACCATTCAATCCTCAGCAAGCAGAAGCAAGAGCCGAGGCGCGCCACAAGGTATTTCTGATTCTGTGGTTCGCTTTGTTCGTCAGCGTAATGTTGTTGCTCGTGCTCGTGCTGGTGGCCGGCAGCAGGGGCACGCCAAATCCTACGCTGAGTTATGCGCTACTCGGCATCGGATCGATGACCGTCCTCGGTTCTTTTCTGCTGAAACAGCAGTTGGTGCAGAAGGCCATCAACAACAATGACATTGCGGCACTGCAAAGCGCGCATATTGTGAGCCTCGCTCTCTGCGAATCAGCCGCGCTTTTCGGCGTTTTGGACCGCTTCATGACGGCATCGCAGACGAGTTGGTTTTTGTTCGCAATCGCAGCGATTGGAATATTGCTGCACTTTCCCAAAAGGGCTCAGATCCGCGCCGTGTCGTACAAGTAGTTCTGAATTCGAATGTCCACTGCCGTCAAAAAATTTCACGAAGAAGAGGCCATCGGCAAAACGTACGACTGGCAGGTTGCCAAACGTCTGCTGCGTTATCTGAAACCTTATGTGCGGCTTCTATTTCCGGCGCTGGTGCTGACCCTGATTCTGAATCTGCTCGGCGTAATGCAGCCGAAGTTCACTCAGTACGCGCTCGACTGGTTCATTCTGCCCAAAACCACCAAGGGTTTGAATGTGTTCGTCCTGGCATTCTTTGGCGTGCAGGTGGGTCGGTTCGTTGCCTCTTATTTTCAATCAGTGCTGCTGAATAGTATCGGCCAGTATGTGATGTTCGATCTGCGGCGTGAGATTTACGACAAGCTACAGCATCAGGAGGTGGCCTATTTCGATCGTAATCCGGTGGGCCGGATCATGACCCGCTTGACCGCTGACGTTGATGCTCTTAACGAATTGTTCACTTCCGGTGTTACTGATTTATTGGGCGATCTTGTGATGATTGGCGCGATCATCGCCGTGATGGCTTACATGGATGTGCGCCTGACGTTGATTACTCTGTTGACTGTGCCGATGCTGTTCTTTGCCACGGCTTGGTTTCGCAAGGGCGCGCGCCGCGGCTTTGACATGGTGCGGACACGCATCGCCCGCATCTTTGCGTTTCTTCAGGAGCACATCTCGGGTGCACAGACCGTTCAGATTTTCAATGCGGAAGAAAAAGCGGTACGGAAATTCGCAAGGATCAACGACGAACATCGCCAGGCAAACATTGACACGATCTTTTATTACGCAGTGTTTTTCCCGCTTGTAGACTTCATTGGCGCAGTCGGCATTGCCCTGATCATCTGGTTCGGTGGCTATCGGGTAATGCAGAACGCTCTGTCGATCGGCGCCCTCGTCGCTTTCATTCAGTACTCCGGTTTTCTGTTCCAACCGATCCGAGACATCTCGGACAAGTACAACGTGCTGCAAGGCGCAGTGGTCGCATCGCATCGCATATTCAAAGCGCTGGACTTGCCGATTCTAATCACTTCGCCGGTGAAGCCCTTGAAGACGGGGCGCGCCGAAGGACGCATTCAATTTGAGAAGGTCTGGTTCGCTTATAAGGACGAAGACTGGGTCCTGAAAGACGTTTCGTTCACGGTTGAGCCGGGACAATCAGTTGCTCTGGTTGGCCACACCGGCTCGGGGAAGACAACCATCACGAACCTTCTGATGAGGTTCTATGATGTGCAGAAAGGCCGCGTGCTGCTCGACGGCATCGACGTGCGCGATTGGGATTTGCAGTCGCTTCGTGAAAATTTTGCGGTTGTTTTGCAGGATGTCTTTCTATTCAGCGGCAGCGTCGAGAGCAATATTCGCCTCGGTCGTAGCGATATTTCCGATGAACGCGTGCGCTGGGCCGCAACGGAAGTTCGGGCCGACAATTTCATCGCGCGTCTGCCGCGCGCATACCAATCGGAGGTCCGCGAGCGTGGCGCTGGATTGTCAGTCGGCCAGAAACAACTGATCAGTTTTTCTCGTGCGTTGGCGTTCGATCCGGCATTGCTGATCCTGGACGAAGCGACCAGCTCGATCGACACAGAGACTGAGCAACTGATTCAGCAGGCCATCGCGCGGGTGATGAGCAATCGCACTTCGGTGATTGTCGCGCATCGCCTTTCAACGATTCAGCGCGCCGACAA
>Ga0163162_10006042_pt1 | contig 11720 bp, 10 predicted proteins | sample S55metaG_FD_115310 | JGI IMG/M metagenome (GOLD analysis project Ga0163162, IMG submission 115310) | Switchgrass rhizosphere microbial communities from Kellogg Biological Station, Michigan, USA - S5-5 metaG | ecosystem: Host-associated > Plants > Roots > Rhizosphere > Soil | place: USA...
CCTCGCTCCACAAGCGCGGCTATTCGATGCGCGCGTCGCTCGGATCGCTGGCGGCTGGCGGCACGCTGGGCATCCTGATCCCGCCGAGCGTGAACATGATCGTGTACGGTTCGCTGACCAACAACTCGATCGGCAAGCTGTTCATCGCCGGCATCATTCCGGGCCTCCTCCTCACGCTGTGCTTCATGCTCTGGATCGCGGTGTCGAGTCTCGCCAGCGGCAAGGTGATGCGCGAGCCGAAGGTGCCGATGGGCGAACGGCTGCGCGTGCTGGTGCACCTGGTCCCGCCGGCGGTGGTCTTCGGCATCGTGATGGGCAGTCTCTACTTCGGTATCGCCACCGCGGCCGAGAGCGCGGCCCTCGGCGTGATCGCGGCGCTCGGCTTCGTCTGGCAGTCGGGCAAGCTGAACCGCGAACTGCTGCGCAACTGCTTCGTCTCGACGGCGCGCGTGAGCGGCATGATCCTGCTGATCGTCGCGGCCGCCTTCATCCTCAACCTCACGGTGAGCCTCACCGGCGTGGCCGAGGCGATGACGAAATGGGTCGCGGGCCTGGGCCTGTCGGCCACCGGCCTGATCCTCGCGCTGATCGTGTTCTACCTGATCCTGGGCATGTTCATGGACGTGCTGTCGATGCAGGTCGCGACCATCCCGATCACCTACCCGATCGCCGTCGCGATCGGGGTCGACCCGATCTGGTTCGGCATCTTCATCGTGCTGATGTGCGAACTGGGCCTGATCACGCCGCCCGTCGGCATGAACCTGTTCGTCGTCCACGGCATCCGCCCGGACAAGGGCGGGATCGAGGACGCCATCTACGGCGCCCTGCCGTATGCGGTGATCATGATCCTGTTCACGCTGCTGCTGATGGCCGTCCCGCAGCTGGTGACCTGGTTGCCGGCGCACATGTGAGGCACCGATGAACAAACCGCTCTGGCAACTCACGGCGACGCAGCTCGCGGCCGGCTTCGGTGATGCGTCGTTCACGCCGACCGAGGCGCTGCAGGCCTGCCTGTCGCGCAGCGCCGAAGTCAACCCGCGGCTGAACGCGCTGATCACGCTGGATGGCGAGGGCGCGGCACACGCCGCCGAGCAAAGTACCGCACGCTGGCGCGCCGGCCGTGCGCTCGGCGCGCTCGACGGCGTGCCCGTCACCATCAAGGACAACCTGCAGGTGCGGGGCCTGCCGACCCATTGGGGCAGCCGCGCACTCGCCGGCCTGCTCGCCGAGCGCGACGAGTTGCCGGTCGCGAAGCTGCGCGAGGCCGGCGCGGTGATCTTCGGCAAGACCAACGTGCCCGAGTTCACGATGCAGGGCTACACCGACAACGCGGTGTTCGGGCCCACCGGCAATCCGTGGAATCCGGCGCTCACGCCCGGAGGCTCGTCGGGCGGGGCGGTCGCGCTGGTGGCCGCGGGCGGATGCCCGATCGCGCTGGCGACCGATGGCGGCGGCTCGATCCGCCGGCCCGCGTCGCACACCAATCTCGTCGGCTTCAAGCCGTCGCGCGGACGCGTGCCGCGCGGCGATGGCCTGCCGCCGATCTTTCTCGATTTCGAGGTGGCAGGGCCGATCGCGCGCAGCGTGGCCGACGTGGCCGCCGTGATGCGGGTGATCGGGCGCGGCCCGGTCGACGAGGCGATGACGCCGCGCGCGCGCATCCTGTTCATCCCGCGCTTCGGTGACCACCCGGTCGACCCGCAGATCGCGGCCTTGACCGACGCGGCGGCGCGAAAGCTCGCCGAACTGGGACATACAGTCACGACGGCGCGGGACTTCGACCTGGCCGAGGCGGTCAACGCGCGCTGGCCCTTGCTGGCGCAGGTGGGGCTGGCGTGGCTGGTCGCGCATCCGCAGGAGTTGTCGAACCGGCCCTTCGACGCCTCGCTGTTCGGTCCGGCGATGCAGGCGAATGTGGAGACCGGCCGCCAGGCCTCCGCGGCCGATCTGTTCGACCTGCTCTACGAGGGCGAACGCTTGCGCACTGCGCTGTCGGCCCTGTTCGATCGGTACGATTTCCTGTTGACGCCGGCGGCGGCCGCGTTGCCCTGGCCGGCGGGCGAAACGCATCCGGCCCTGATCGATGGGCGCGAGGTCGGCCCGCGCGGCCATGCGGTGTTCGCGGGGTTCGTGAACGCGGCCGGACTGCCCGCCATCGCGGTGCCTTGCGGCTTCGCCGGGGGCATGCCGGTCGGCATGCAGCTGGTGGCGCGCGAGGGCGCGGACGACGGCCTGCTGGCGCTGGCCCGCTCTTTCGAACTGGCCCATCCATGGCAGCGCTTCCCGGACCTCTGAAGGCGCAGGCGGCTGCGGCGGCCGGCATCACGCCGGTCGATGCTGCGCTGGCACTGTGCCGTGCCCGCACCGACGGCCGGCGCGTGATGTCGACCATGCTGGGCCCGCGCAGCCGTGACGAGGCCTATGCGATCCAGGATGCGACCCTGGCTGCGATCGGTCCGATCGGTGGATGGAAGGTCGCAGCGTCGGGTCCTGGCCTGGCGCCGGTCTGCGCGCCGCTGCCGGCCCAGGGCTTGCTGCCCGGTGGCGCGGCGCTGCGCGGTTCGGCCTGGCACCTGCGCGGCACCGCCTGCGAGGTCGCCTTCCGGCTCGGGTCCGACCTGCCACCGCGGGCCTCGCCCTATACCCGCGACGAGGTCGCGCTGGCGATCGAATCGGTCCTGCCGGTCGTCGAGCTGGCGGAAACCCGACTGGCCGACTGGCTCGACGCCGAGCCCGCGGCGCTGCTGGCCGACCTGCTGTGCCACGGCGGCCTGGTGCTCGGCGAGGCCGCGGCCTTCGAGCCGGCATGGCTCGACCTGGGACGCACCGAGGTCGTGCTGCGCTTCGACGAGCAGGTCGTCGCGCACACGGTCGGCGAGCATGCCCATCCGGATGTGGGTGGCTTGCTGGTGTGGCTGGCCAATCGCTGCCGGGGGCGGGGTGCCGGGCTGCAGGCCGGCCAGGTCGTGACGACGGGCTCCTGCACCGGAATGCTCTTCGCTTCGCCAGGTACGGCCGTGCACGCGGAGGTCGCCGGCCTCGCGCCGCTGAGCGCGTTCTTTTGACAACACAGGACATCGACATGACTCTTTCGAAGATCGACGCCGTCGCCGACGCGCTGATCCGCGCGCGGCGCGACAACTGCTTGCTGCCTGCCGCTGCGATGGCCGACGCACTGGGCAGCGCGGACGATGCCTATGCCGTGCAGCAGCGGGTGGCCCATGCGCTCGCGTGGTTCCCGGCCTCTGCGCCGCGGTACTGGAAAGCGGGCGGCCCGTCGCGCGCTGCGCCGCTGACCTGCGCGCCGCTGCCGCCGCAGGGCGTGTGGGCGAGCCCGGCGCGCGCGGGCACATGGCCATTCCACCTGCGCGGCATCGAGGCCGAGGTCGTGCTGCGGCTCGGACGCGAGGTCGACCAGGCACTCGCAGCGACGCTCGACGTCGACGGCGCCCGCGCGCTGGTCGACGCCATGACCGTCTCCATCGAAGTCGTCGATTCGCGCTGGCAGGAAGCCATCGAAGCGCCCGCGCTCCTCAAGCTCGCCGACCTCCAATCGCATGGCGCGCTGGTGCTTGGTGACTGGGTGCCCTTCGCGGATCGTGACTGGAGCGTGCAGCGCTGCGAGGTGCGCATCGGCGCGCAATCGCCGGTCGAACGCCAGGGCACCCATTCGCTCGGCGATCCGGCCTGGCTGCTGCCCGGCTGGCTGCGTCACGCCACCCGAAACGGCGAGTGCATGGCGACGGGCACCGTGGTGACCACCGGCACCTGGGTGGGCATCTTGACAGCGGGCGAGGGCGATCTCGTCAGCGTCGAATTTCCGGGCATCGGCCGCGCGTCGGTGCAGTTGTAGACCTTCAAGCAAAGAGGACAGAGACAGACATGATCGCGCTCGACAACCATTCCAGCGGCCGCCACTTCCTGCAGATCCCGGGGCCCAGCCCCGTGCCCGACCGCATCCTGCGGGCGATCAGCCTGCCCACCATCGACCACCGCGGGCCCGAGTTCGCCACGCTGGGCAAGAAGGTGATCGGCGGCTTGCAGCAGGTGTTCCAGACCCGGCATCCGGTGGTCGTCTACCCCGCGTCGGGCACCGGCGCGTGGGAGGCCGCGCTGGCCAACGTGATGAGTCCCGGCGACAACGTGCTGATGTTCGAGACCGGCCACTTCGCGACGCTGTGGCAGAAGATGGCGCAACGGCTCGGCCTCGAGCCCGAGTTCCTGGCGCTGCCGGGCAACGACGAGACCGGCCTGCCGCGCAGCTGGCGCCATGGCGTGCAGGCCGACCTGATCGAGCAGCGCCTGCGCAAGGACGGCGCGCACCGGATCAAGGCGGTGTGCGTGGTGCACAACGAAACCTCCACCGGCGTGACCTCCGACATCGCCGCCGTTCGGCGCGCGATCGATGCGGCGGGCCACCCGGCGCTGCTGATGGTCGACACCATCTCGGGGCTCGCGAGCGCCGACTACCGCCATGACGAGTGGGGCGTGGACGTGACGGTCAGCGGTTCGCAGAAGGGCCTGATGCTGCCGCCGGGCATCAGCTTCAATGCCCTGTCGCCCAAGGCCATCGAGGTCAGCAAGACGGCCCGCCTGCCCAAGGCCTTCTGGGCCTGGGACGACATCGTCGAGATGAACAAGGGCGGCTACTGGCCCTACACGCCGAGCACCAACCTGCTCTACGGCCTCAGCGAAGCGCTCGACATGCTGCTCGAACAAGGGCTGCCTGCCGTGTTCCGGCGCCACCAGCGCTGGGGCGAGGGTGTCCGCACCGCCGTGCGCGCCTGGGGACTGCCGACGCAATGCGCGGACGAGCGCGTGCACTCGCCGGTGCTGACCGGCGTGATCACGCCGCCAGGGGTCGACGCCGATGGGCTGCGCCAGTTGATCCACGAGCGATTCGATCTCTCGCTCGGTGCCGGGCTCGGCAAGTTGAAGGGCCGCATGTTCCGCATCGGACATCTGGGCGATTGCAATGACCTGACCTTGATGGCCGCGCTCAGCGGGGTCGAGATGGGGCTCAAGCTGGCGGGCGTGCCGCTGGCCGGCAGCGGCGTGCTGGCGGCCATGGATTTCTTCGCGGCAAGGCCTGCAGAGAGCGCGAAGGAATAGGTACGCGGGGTGGAAGATAGGTGTTTGCCCTAAATGTCGACCTGATTGTCAACATCGATGTTGACAGTATCTTCGACAGAATCTAAATTCCACCCCACAGTCCCGGTGCTGCCCTGGCGAGTCCAGTCCGACCGGCGGCTGCAGATTCGTCAGCGTGCAGGGTCACACTCCCGGCAGGTTGGCGCCTTATGCCCCGCAAGGAGACAAACCCATGCAACCCACCCTGACGGCCGGCGCGACAGCGACCGCCGCTGCGCCCGACACCGCCCTCCAGCCCTCCAAGGTCCGCTGGAAGATCTTCCTGATGATGCTGTTCCTCATCTCGATCAACTACATCGACCGGGCCTCGCTGTCCGTGGCCATGCCATTGATCGCCAAGGAGTTCGACATCGGACCGGCCGTGCAGGGCCTGCTGCTCAGTTCCTTCTTCTGGACCTACGCCCTGATGCAGATTCCGGGCGGCATGCTGGCCGATCGATTCGGCCCGCGCGTCGTCATCGCCGGCGCCACGCTCGGCTGGGGCTTCTTCCAGGCCATCGCCGCCTTCTGCACCGGCTGGGTTCCGCTGCTGCTCACGCGTCTGGGTCTCGGCGCCGCGGAGGCGCCGATCTATCCGGCCGGCGGCAAGCTCAACGGCATCTGGATGACGCAGAACGAGCGTGGCCGGGGCGCGACCCTGCTCGATGGCGGCGCGCCGCTGGGCGCGGCGCTGGGCGCGATCCTGATCTCCGGGCTCATCGCCGTGCTCGGTTCATGGCGCCTGGCCTTCGTCATCGCGGGCGTCGGCACCGTCATCGCCGGCTTCTTTGCCTGGAGCTACATCCGCAACCATCCGCGCCAGCATCCCGGCGTCAACGAGGCCGAGGCGAAGTACATCGAAGCCAGCCACGCCGAAGACGCCGCCAGCGAGCCGCAAGGCGCCAGCGGCCGCCTGCTCGACTTCCTGCGCTTCCGTTCGGTCTGGGGCATGTTCTTCGGCTGGATGTGCTTCAACGCGCTCTTCTACGGCCTGCTCACCTGGATGCCCAACTACCTCTCCAAGGTGCACGGCTTCGACATCAAGCAGATGGGCGGCGCGGTGTTCATCATGTTCTTCTCGGGCTTCGTCGGCGAAATGTTCGGCGGCTGGCTGGCCGACAAATGGAAGGCCGCCGGCGCCTCGACCACCAAGGTGCTGCGCACGCTGTTCGGCATCTCCTCGGTCATCGCGACCATCGCGATCTACATGGTCTCGCAGATCACGGACCCGGTGCTGGTCGTCATCCTGCTGTCGGTGACGCTGTTCTTCCTGCGCTGGTGCGGCCTCTTCTGGTGCGTGCCTTCGATCCTCGGGCGCAGGGCGCACGTCGGCTTCCTCGGCGGCACGATGAACCTGGGCGGCAACGTCGCGGGCATCGGCGTGCCGATCGTGGTCGGCCTGATCGTGCAGGCGACCGGTTCCTACTTCATGGCGCTGATGCTGTTCGCAGCGGCAGGTGCGGGGCTCTTCATCTGCTCCACGCTGCTGATCGACTACAGCAAGAAGCTGCCCGTCTAGTTCACTTTTCGAGATCCGCGAGATGTCCCAGCAAAAACGCATCGGCGTGTTGACGCCGTCCTCCAACACGGCGCTCGAGCCGCTGACCAGCGCGATGGTCGCCGGCGTGCCGGGCGTCACGGCCCACTTCTCGCGCTTCCGGGTGACCGAGATCTCGATGGGCGACAAGTCGCAGAACCAGTTCGACGAGCGCGCGATCCTCGACGCGGCGACGCTGCTGGCCGATGCGAAGGTCGACGTGATCTGCTGGAGCGGCACTTCCGCCAGTTGGCTCGGCTTCGAGCGCGACCGGGCGCTGTGCGCCCGCATCACGGAAACGACCGGCATTCCCGCCACCACGTCGGTGCTGGCACTCAATGAGCTGCTGGCGGCCCAGGGCGCGCGCACCCTGGGGCTGGTGTCGCCGTATGTCGAGGACGTGCAGCGGCGCATCGTCGCCAACTACGCGGGTCTGGACATCGAGTGCGTGGCGGAGCGCCATCTCGACCTGACGGTGAACTTCTCGTTCGCCGAAGTGGGCCCGGACACGCTGCGCACGATGCTGCGCGAGGTCGCCCGGAAGAAGCCCGACGCCATCACCGTGATGTGCACCAACCTGCATGGCGCGCCGCTGGTCGAGGAGATGGAGCGCGAGCTCGGCATCCCGATCTACGACTCGGTGGCGACGGTGGTGTGGAAGGCGATGAAGCTCGCCGGCGTCGATCCGAGCCAGGTCAAGGGCTGGGGAGGGCTGTTCGCATGAGCGCAAGTACTTTCGATCTGGTCGTTCGCAATGCGCGCGTGGCCACCGCGAGCGACACCTTCGACGCCGACATCGGCATCACCGGTGGCCGGATCGTGCAACTGGGCCTGGGGCTGCCGGCCGGCCGTCGCGAGATCGACGCCGCCGGCGCCTTCGTCACGCCCGGCGGCGTCGATGCCCACTGCCATCTCGACCAGCCCATGGAAGCACCGGTGCGCATGGCGGACGACTTCGACACCGGAACGCGCGCCGCCGCCTGCGGAGGCACGACCACCGTGATCCCGTTCGCGGCGCAGCAGAAGGGCCAGTCGCTGCGCGCCGCGGTGCGCGACTACCACGAGCGCGCCGAAGGCCGCGCGCACGTCGACCATGCCTTCCACCTGATCGTCAGCGACCCCACCGAGGAGGTGCTGAAGAACGAGCTGCCGCAGCTGATCGCCGAGGGCTACACCTCGTTCAAGATCTACATGACCTACGACGATCTCAAGCTGAACGACGGCCAGATCCTGGACGTGCTGGACGTCGCCCGCAGCCACGACGCGATGGCGATGATCCACGCCGAGAACGCGGACTGCATCGAGTGGCTGACCAAACGACTGGAAGCCAGCGGCCGCACCGCACCGCGCTTCCATTCCCATTCGCGCCCGATGCTGGTCGAACGCGAGGCGACCCATCGCGCCATCGCGCTGTCGGAACTGGTCGACGTGCCGATCATGATCGTCCACGTCTCGGGCAAGGAGGCCGTCGAGCAGATCCGCTGGGCGCGTTCGCACGGCCTGCACGTGTTCGCCGAGACCTGCCCGCAGTACCTCTTCCTCACGGCCGAGGACCTGGGCATCGACGACAGCTACGGCGGCGCGCGCTGCGTCTGCAGCCCGCCGCCGCGCAACAAGGACAACCAGCAGGTGATCTGGAACGGCCTGGCCGACGGCCTGTTCACGATCTTCTCGTCCGACCATGCGCCGTTCCGCTACGACGCGCCGGAGGGCAAGAAGCCGGGCGGCAAGGAGGTCGAGTTCCGCCACATCCCCAACGGCATTCCGGGCATCGAGACGCGCCTGCCGCTGCTGTTCTCGCACGGCGTGCTCGACGGGCGGATCACGATCAACCGCTTCGTCGAACTCACGTCGACGAACCCCGCCAAGGCCTACGGCCTGCATCCGCGAAAGGGCACCATCGCGATCGGCGCCGATGCCGACCTGGTGGTCTGGGGCGCGACGCCCCGGCAGGTGCGCAACGCCGACCTGCACCATGCCGTGGACTACACGCCCTATGAGGGCATCGACGTCAAGGCGTGGCCCGCCATCACGCTGGCGCGCGGCGAGGTCGTGTGGGACGGCCAGACATTCCATCCGCGCGCCGGCCGCGGACAGTTCCTGCGCCGCGGCCGGCCGACGCTGTTGCCGGCGGCGCCACAGCGAGGCACGCCATGAAGATCCTGCTGATCAATCCCAACACCTCCCAGAGCGTCTCCGACCTGATCGAGGCCGAGGCGCGCCGCGCCGCCGCGCCGGGCACGCAGGTGAGCGTGCTCACCGCGCCCTTCGGCGTCGCCTACATCGAGACCCGCTTCGAGTCGCTGATCGGCGCCTACGCGGCCGCCACGCTGGCGGCCGAACACTGCGACCGGCACGATGCGATCGTGGTCGCGGCCTTCGGCGATCCGGGCATCGACGGCTTGCGCGAGGTGCTGGACATCCCGGTGGTCGGCCTGACCGAGGCGGCGCTGATGAGCGCCTGTCTGCTCGGCAAGCGCTTCTCGATCGTGGCGATCTCGCACCGCATCACCGCGTGGTACCGCGAATGCGTCGCCGCCAACGGCCTGAGCGATCGCCTCGCCAGCATCCGGAACCTGGACGACCCGCTGAAGGACATCGGCCGCGTGCAGGAAGACCACACCGCGCGCCTGGAGGCCCTGTGCCTGTCGGCCGTGCGCGACGACGGCGCCGACGTGATCATCATCGCCGGCGCCCCGCTGGCGGGCCTGGCGCGATCCATCCGCGAGCGCATTCCCGTGCCGGTGGTCGACGGCGTGTCGAGCGCCGTATGCCATGCGCAGACCCTGGTTTCGCTGGGCACGCTGCCGGCGCGGCAGGGCAGCTTCGCGCCGCCGCCGATCAAGCCGAACCACGGCTTGCCGGAGGGCATCGCGCGCCTGCTCGCGCGCGACCGCACGCAGCGATGAGGCCGCGCCGATGTGCCGGCGCCACGGGGCCCGTGCGTCGCTAAGATCGAACGCCATGCCAAAGAAATCGATTTCATCCCAGGAAGCCAGCGGCGCGGTCCGCGAGCAGAGCGTCGACGCCATCGCCGAGAAGATCTCGACGGCGATCCTCGAGCACCGGCTCGCGCCCGGCACCAAGCTCGGCGAGGACCGGCTGGCCAACATCTTCGGCACCAGCCGCGCCAAGGTGCGCGAGGTGCTGGCCCGCCTGGCGCACGAACAGATCGTCGAGCTGGTGCCGCAGCGCGGCGCGCACGTCGCCAAGCCCACCATCGAGCAGGCGCGCGATGTCTTCGAGGCCCGCCGCCTGATCGAGCCCGGCGTGCTGCGCCGGCTGGTCGGCACCATCGACGACTTCAAGATGCAGCGCCTGCGCCGGCATCTCGAACTGGAGGCCGATGCGCGCCAGCGCAACGACGCGCGCGCGGTGGTCCGGCTGTCGGGCGAGTTCCACCTGCTGCTGGCCGAGCTCGCCGGCAATTCGGCGCTGGCACGCACGATGCGCGAGCTGTCGACGCTGACCTGCCTGATCATCTCGCTGTACGACGCGCCCACCGCGACCAGCTGCCGCGCCGACGAGCATGAGGAGATCGTGGAAGCGATCAAGCGCAACGACGCCAAGCGCGCCGAAACGCTGATGCTGCATCACCTGGACCACATCCAGGAGAGCCTCAAGCTCGATGCGGGGAGCGACGAGGCCGATCTCGAAAGCATCTTCGGCCTCTAGGCAGACCCGAGGTCAGAACCTGTAGGACGCGAAGACGCCGTAGGTGGTTTGCGTCCTGTCTTCCGTGATCGGGCTGCCTTCGGCGTCGCCTTGCAGCCAGGCGACGGCGACGCTCGCGCCGACGCCCCACTGGGCACTCAATTGATACTGGGCACCGACGGAGAAGCGCAGCGTATTGAGCCCGCCGCCCGCCCGGTACGGCGCAACGCCGGCAATCAGGCTCTGCTGGGCGTTGATGCCATAGAAGGTCTGGGTGTACTTGCCGTTGGCCCAGGTGACGCCGGGCCCGGCGGACAGGACCAGCCTTTCGTTGACCACGTAGCGCCCCTCGACGTCGACGGCGATCCGGGTCCCTTGGTCGTTGCCCCCGATGTCGGAAACCAGGAATCCCCGCACCGTCAGCCAGTCGTGGGTGTAGGAGGCGAACACGCTGCCGAGTCCGGTCTCGGGAATGTCGCCCCAGCCGCGCAGGATCGGCGCGTCGGACTCCTTGCGCGGCTTGGTCAGTTCGGCACCCAGGGCCACCCCGAAGCGCCAGGCGTCGTCTTGAACGAGGTTGAAGCCGACGCCGAAGGGAAAGCCGGCCCCCGGCGTGCCGCCGATGAAGTAGCGTCCATAGTTGGCGGTGACCAGCGGCACCGCCACGGTCTGGGCATCGCCGCTGCCCGGATACCGGGGCCGATTGAACACGCCGAGCCCGGCCGAAAAGCGCCAGCTGTCGTCGCTCGCCTGGTCCAGTCGGGCCTGGGCGATCGCATCGTGCGTCGTGAGCATGGCGGCGAGCGTCGCCGCCAGAAGAACGAGGTGGGTGCCAATAGGGCGGCTGTGGATCATTGGGAGATTCTGAATATGACGAAGAAGAAACGGGGATCTACGCTTGGCAAAGCGTAGGGGGGCATTTCGGTTTTTATCACGTCGCGCGCAGGACGAATCCTCGAAGGCGTTGCAGCGCCGCTATGGAAACGCGTCCACTTCCGCACGCGTCGGCATCGACGCCTGAGCGCCCGGGCGCGTCACGCAGATCGCCGCCGCCCGGATCGCATGCGCGATGGCTTCGGCCATCCGGCAGCCCTCGACCAGTTGGGCGGCGAGTGCGCCGATGAACGTGTCACCCGCAGCGGTCGTGTCGACCGGCTGGACCGGCCGGGCGTCGAAATGCTTCGCGCCGGCGGCCGAGCACCACACGACGCCCTGATCGCCCAGGGTCAACAGGACGTCGGCGGGCCCGTGTCGGCGCAGCAGGTCCGCCGCCTCCGGTGCGTTCGAGCGCGTGACCGACGGCAGGCCCGACAGCAGGCTGGCCTCGGATTCGTTGACCACCAGGATGTCCACCGAGCGCCACAACTCAGCGGGCAGCGCCTGCGCCGGCGCCGGGTTC
>Ga0163162_10006044_pt1 | contig 11719 bp, 9 predicted proteins | sample S55metaG_FD_115310 | JGI IMG/M metagenome (GOLD analysis project Ga0163162, IMG submission 115310) | Switchgrass rhizosphere microbial communities from Kellogg Biological Station, Michigan, USA - S5-5 metaG | ecosystem: Host-associated > Plants > Roots > Rhizosphere > Soil | place: USA: Michigan...
CCAATTTACCGGTTTCTTCATATGCATCTGATAGCCGGCTTTTAAGGCGCGTTGAATATCTTCTCTCGCCGCGTAACCGCTAACCGCAATAGCGGGAATTTCTCCGCCCGACTCCCTCGTTCTTGATCTAAGCTCGCGAATGAGATCATAGCCATCAGAAACCGGCATCCCGAGATCTGAAACCAGGATTTTAGGTCGCCACGATTTGTTGTTGAATACCTCCAAAGCTTCGGAAACGGAACTCACTGAAATAACGTCGGCTCCCTGATCTCTGAGAACCATGTCCAGCATCGTGCGGGCGTCTGGATCATCTTCAACGTTAAGGATTCGCAAATCCTTCAACTGCTGCCTGTGTTGATTGTTCCCGTCGTTTGCGTTCGGACTCGACGTGCGAAACATCAACTGTGAGTTCATGCCAACACAGGGAAGCTTAACTACAAACAGACTTCCCTTTCCCGGACCATCACTCTGAGCTTTGACTGACCCACCATGAAGTTCAACAAGGTGACGAACGATTGCCAGCCCCAATCCCAGGCCGCCGTGTCTGCGTGAGTTTGAGCTGTCAACCTGTCTGAACCTTTCAAAGATCAACGGAAGGAATTCTGCTGGAATTCCCTCGCCCGAATCCCTCACGACAATTTGAATCTCTGAGCTGTTACCCGACACGTCAACTTCTACTTCACCACCAACCGAACTGAATTTGACCGCATTCGAAACCAAATTCCACACCACCTGTTGCAAGCGAACCGCATCGCCCGCAACAGGACCGAGATGAGGACTGATCTTAGTTGTAATTTTGATCTGACGAGTGTCGGCTGTAGGACGTATTGCTTCAACTGCCGCCTGTACCACCTGAGAGAGTTGGACCGGCCGTGGATCGAGTTGGAATTTTCCTGAGATGATTCGCGAAACATCCAGAATATCTTCAATCAACTGCGTCTGAGCTTTCGCATTGCGATCGATAATTTCGATAGCTTGAGTAACCTTCTCGGGACTCAGTTCACCGCGTCGCAACATGCTGGACCAACCAACGATCGCGTTTAGCGGTGTACGTAATTCGTGTGAGACAACTGCCAGGAATTCATCCTTGGCGCGATTCGCTATCTCGGCTTCAGAACGTGCTGCATATTCAAGGTTAAGCAACCGCTCACGCTCTTCTTCAGCTCGTTTTCGTTCGACAAACTGTCCTATCTGACTACCAACTCCAATGAACCGAGCGATCATGTCGCTATCCGGCTCACGGATCTTGTCACTGAAAAACTCCATCACCGCCAGGACTTTTCCGCTCGAGACGATCGGGAATGCAAGAGCAGCGTGAAGCCCGTTTTCAGTAGCGATCGCCGCGCGCGGAAAGTTATCGTCATTTGTGACGTCAGGTATCCACGTGGCTTTGAGCGTCGACCAAACTCTGCCGGGTAACCCTTCGCCCGGACCTAACTCAAGTTCTTTTGAGAACGACTTAAACGTAGCAACGCTCGCTGAGGGCTTGGACCAAATTGTGAGGCAGCGAAGTTTTTGTCCTTCCGAGTTAGGTGACCACATAGCACCAACTGCCCAATCAAGACTCTTGCAGATCGTTTCGAGAATCCTCGTCGTGGCTGATGTCAGATCAGACGACTCAGACAGAATCTTCGTAATATCAAGACTCGTCACCATCTGCTTTTGACTCTGACTCAAGGTCCTGAAGGCATACCGTCTTTCTTCTACAGTCGCCACCAGAAACAAAAACATCACAGCGTTGGTGCCAAGAAAAAGTTGCAGGACCAACAATGAATCATTGGGCGTGCGACCTACGAATGGGCCAAGACCATGTGCGGTTCCCCAAACCGCAGCGATCGAAAGCATCAGACTCGATAGCGTCACTCCTCGGGTGCCTAAACGGAACGCAACCACCAGGAAAATAGGGATCATGAGGCGCGCAAGTGGGTAATAACGAATCGAAATTGGGTTGGGGCCGCCAAAGTTGGCCAGCCCTGAGAGTGCGAGCATGCCTATTACAAACACACCCTCCAGACGTCTTTCTTTCGGTAATGGCCCGTACCACGTTAGGAGTAATGGCGCGATCACCAACGCACCAACACTGTCGCCCAGCCACCACGTCGACCACAATTGACCGAATTCATTCCACGCGGCTGCCTGTAATAGACAAAGGCTTATGCTACCAATCGTCGCACTTATCGTGGTGCTGATTAGCACGACAACCACAAACTTAAAAACATCTTTTGCCCGGTCGAGGTCGCGATGAAAATTCAGGCGGTTGAGAATGACGAGGGTTGTGAGGGCCTCGAACGTATTACCCATCGAGATTGCAATGTCTGCGGCTAACGGTGCTGGGGTCAGCAGAAAGTTTGCCGCAAAGGCACCGAGCAGAATGCCGGGCCACACCCGGTAGCCCAACAATAAAACTGCACCGATAGCCAAACCTGTTGGCGGCCAAACGGGCGAGACGTTTTTATGGATAATCGCGAGCGAAAGTCCAAGCTTTGCAGAGGCAAAATAGAGCAGCGCTACCATTGCTATGGTAGCGACGTAAATCAATAAACCAGGATGCTCTGAAAAACTGCTGACGCGATTACTATCTTTAGGAAGTATCAAAGCTCGGCCCTCGCGGGTCCACGTCCAGAGGGGGGATTACCCCGGGGACCGTTGGACTCAAAACTTTGTCAGATGCGGCTTATTTTACTGAGTTTTATTTATCAGGCCAGTGGTTTGCGTAAAATTATCGGTTTCGAGGTCAACGCTCAGTAAATCGTCGGAAAAGTTGGCTACGCGGCTGGTGATCGCGGTATTCTAGCGGCCGCCCAATACTCCTCAGATCTTGAAACTTGAATCATGATGAAGAATCTTTTACTAATACTCACCCTCGCTTCCTTAGCGCTCAACTCTTTCGCGCAGTCCGGAAGACGGGTTGCCACTACACGCACAACGACGCCGACTGCGCCGATTCAGCCGTCGCTTACTCCAGAACCTGAGTTACCACCAAACTCCGCGATTGGATCCGGCCCTTTGGCTTTCATTCCTGAAAGCCTGCGTGAGAGAGAAATCAAAGCTATCGATCACGGCACCTTCAGACTTTCCGATTTTAGCGGCAAAGTACTAGTTATAAATATTTGGGCTTCATGGTGTGGACCGTGTCGCAGAGAAGTTCCCGAGTATGAAAAGGTGCGAAAGGGCTTCGTAGACCGTCAAGTGGCATTTGTCGGATTGACGACAGAGGATCAGCGTAATGCTGAGCGGGTGAATAAGTTTTTGCGTGAAGTGTCGTTTGGTTTTCGGCTGGGATGGGCGGACCACGAATTGGCAAGCACCTTAATGGATGGGAAAGGCACTATCCCGCAGACTCTGGTTCTTGATGCTGAAGGACACGTCATCAACCACTGGACCGGTTACTCATCAGGTCAAAGTGGAGATCGATTGAAACAAACGATCGAACGTGGCCTGAAGGGATCAAACTGAAAGACGCTTCCTTGATTGTGATACTCACCCCGGGCGCTGGTCTAGTCTTAACAGTATCAGCAGGTTCTTAGTTCCTGATGTATTCCCAATGCCATGGTTCGTAAAAATACGGACGGAACCCGAAACGTTCAGCATTACGCACCAGCCATTTGTAGACCGGAGTGTTGACCTGGATGGCCCGATTGGCATCACGCGTATCAACCGGATCACCACCCACGTAGATGTCGAGTGCGCGACCGGTAAAGTGAGGACTATTGATCGCGAGTCCGGCACTTCCCGCATTCGGCGACTTTCGTCGCAGCTCTTCCTGGTACTCACGTGAACGATAGGACGAGATTATTTTGAAATACTTCTCTGACGGAGCGAGTTGACTATTATCGACATGGCCCAACTTCAGTGTCGGATCCGCGATTGCAGCCTTCAACATTTCTCGATACGCGTTGTATGTCTTTCGCTCGATCTGTCGTAACTCGTCTAACCGAGCCGGATCGTAAAACTCTGATATGGGAGCCGTGAGCAACTGATCCACGCTGGCGGCAGTTCGATCTTTTAACCGGTTACTCTGCCACTGTGAAACCATCGCCATAAACGAATCTTCATCGAGTTCGCCAGTCGCAGCCAAACCCGATCTTTTTTGCCACGCCGCGACGGCCGCAGCGAAGTCAGCTGAATCTGTTTCGCGTTTTGTTTGAAGGGTATCTCGAATCAAGAGTTCGTAGAGGTACCAACCCCGCTGTTGTTTTCCCCCAAAAGTCCACACTAAATCGTTTTTAAAAATGGCGTTTCTTTCAGCCGCGGCGAGAAATGCTGCGGAGGTAGATGACCGTGTTGGCGCACCTGGCGGCTCAGAAATACTTTTTACTGTGGGTCGAACCGAACCCTGATTATTACCTCGAGACTGTCCGCGACTGTTTCGCGCGGCAACAAACAGTACCGCCGCGGACGCGGCGAGCACTGAAAGAATCAAAAGAGTTCGAATTAGTTGACTCCGCATAACGTTGATAGGTTTTTGTCGGGTGAACTGATGAGATGCGCGTTTACAAGAATCGGTTCGACAAAAACTTCGTTGAATATCTGTTGAAAACAAAAATAACGCATCCACGACCTCACGAACCAGAATATCTCCGGGGCCGCGCCAAATTATTTATGTCTTCTTCGGGTTTTTCCCTGCTTCGCGGGGTTGGTTTTTGTGTTTCGCGACTTGGCTTTCACCTTAGTATCCTTAGCCTTCACCTTTGTATCTTTGTCAGGTGAATGGTGAGCTTCCTCAACCGTAGCACCCGCTTTCTCAAGCGACGCCGCAATCAGATCGTCAGGTGGACGCACACCATTGATAAACGCAAACACATGATAGTTTGCATTGCTCTCCCGAATTACCTCGATCCGACCCGCACGCTTCATCTCCGCCAGCCTGTTCATCAGAAATGTTTGTTCGGCGGCGCTCATGTAACGATAGTCGATATCAAACGCTAACCCGGTTGAGTGTGGTGGCGTATCAATCGTTACGGCGTTTCGATTCACACGTCTCAACATGTGTTGATACTGCTCAGGTCTGACGAGCGAGCTAATCGGCAATGGTCGATTAAACTTACCGTGGTATTCGTCGGCAACTTCCTCGATGATCTTTAGTCCTTCCGGTCGAATCGCACTTAAGAGGTTAATCTTCAACGCCTGGCGATCGGTAGGATTTTCTAAATTGAATGACCTACCGTTCAGATTACTCGCCAGGGTTTGTAGCGTCTGATAACTCTGAATTAGCTTTTGCCGGCCACCCGCCTGGCCATAGAATTCATCAAGTTGCGCCTTCTCATCTAATGCAGATTGCAGCTCCTGCTGTTTTGTTGAAATCTGTTTTTGCAGTTCGCTTCTCCTGGCACGCTCATTCTTCTTGAGCCGCGTCGATTCTATCGTCAGTGAAGAAATGTCACTTTGCAGTCGCTTTCGTTTTTCTTCGATTCGACTGTACGCGTCGTTCAATTGAGCATCGTCCAGCAGTTCGACCTCGTGATCGTCCTGGTAGCGCGTGAAAACATCCGTATTTGCCCTTGCGCCCACACCAAACAAAACGTAGGTATTGGTAACAGCAGGTACGTTCACGAGCTCTCGGTTGTGAATCATTTCGGCGAGTTCGAGATAGTCCTGACAAGTATGGACATTGTATTTAGCGACTTCAGCGACTTGTGCGGCCAGGAACCAGTGACGCTCACTGTAATGTCTCAACTCCTGGGGAGTCTCGATCGCACCGGCGCCCTCACCAAAACGATCGGCCTTCACGAGTTCCACAGCTTGCTCCCATGTAAGGGCTGTCGCGTTTGTCGGTTGATCGGAAAGCGCTGGAGCAGCGTCCGAAAGACGTTTTGTATTGACGCGATGCCAAATACCCCAAACAACACCGGCCGTCGTAGCAACAATGACAAATAGAAAGACGAGTCGTTTTCTCATACGCAAATTGCGGAAAGAATAACAGACACGTCGAAACGGTAGGAATCCACAATCAAATCGCAAGGAAAGGAGTCTGCTGTGATTTCGGGGGTGGGAGGCCTCTCTAACGACCAGCGCCACCCTCGAAGTTCTATCGCTTCGACTCACTTTCACGTTCAAGCACGATGTCGAAAGTGCCGGTTTGAAATGTCGCCGCATTCACTTTCTTCTCTTCAACGGCAATCGCATTTTCAATTCGGTACATGGGATCGTTCTTGTGGGCATCACCCAGAAAGTGAATCTCGGTAATCAATGACTGATAACCGGGACAGACTGCCAGCAAGTGGAAATGGGCACACCGCCAAAAATCGCCGTCCGGGTTCGGCCGGTAAGGAATAGGCTTGATACTCTCGAGCTCGTAGTAGCCGGTTTCGGAAGAGATCAAGCGACCACGATTGCGAAAATCAGTAGTGCCATTTGAGTATTTTTCAGTCATGTCGACATGCCAGAAGTCCAACACAACCCCGGGCAATGGACGCTTTGTATCAAACGCCCAAACGCGTCCCGAGAGTACGAACTGTGTTCCTGGTTCACCCGGCAAGCTAAGCTTCCCTCTAAACGGCGCGCCGGTCCTATAAAATGGCCCATAAGGAAATGGCGTCACCTTCTTGATCTCTTTACCTGCCGGAGCACTGTCGCTCTTAATCTGTCCTAACTGGATCGGAACGCGATTTGACGTATCCCGATTTACTTCCTGTGTTGGTTGCGCATCGCTGCGCAGGAGCAAACCTGAAACTCCAACTGCTGCCAGACCAATTCCACTTTTTTGCAGAAACTTCCGCCGTGTTGAATCAGACATGATGACCTCCTGTCGGACAAACACGGCCGCTACTGTTTTTGTGGCGGAAACTTTCTGAGTTCATCTGATATTTATCACTGCAGCAATTTCAGACCTTCAACCAACGGAGGAAAATCCAGCAACGATTCCTTCTTCACACCCCACGTCGTAAACATAAACCCGAGTAATTTCGGATTACTGTTCTTCTGACTGTAACTAATCAAGGCCCTCATCGCGTCGAGGTCTCTCCATCCTGCTGGCAAGACGCGAAACCCCTTTTCAATAAACATCGGAATGGATGGATAGTCCTCTCGCACTTCGTAGTGCCACGGACAAACGATTATGTCTTTTGGGATTAGATCGACTGCTCCTGCCGTTCCGTTCGTGGCCGACTCCCAGTCACCCATCTGGTACTTTTTGCCGTCAATCAGTCTGTCGCCCCACATCAACATCTCTACCTTTTTACTCTTGAGATGCGTGTGAATTTCTTTGACCGCGTTGGCAAACAGCACTGAGGGATCCTTGCCTTTGGTCGCGGGAGACTGCTCGTGGCCGAGCAGAAATATTTCATCCATTCCTACATGGAAAGCATCGGCGTGAAATGCATCAAGGATTTCGTCCATCAACTGGAAGACTACTTTCCACACTTCCGGATTTAACGGATCCCATTCGCGACAATAAATTCCATCATTGTTAGGAAAGGCACCTGGCGTTAAATCGAATTTTGGATAGACAGTCAAAAGTGAAAATGTTTCAGCCTTCCATGATTGATGGCCCAAAGACTGAAACTGAGGAATCAACCGAATGTTAAAGTGTTTGCAGAGTTTCGCAAACTTTTTCGCACCCTCCGGTGTCATTGGAGTTGTTCCCCGTCGAAGTTCAGGGTGCGTCTTGAACGCAAAATTGTAGTCGACCTCGAGAATGATCGTATTAATACCCTGTTTCGAAAGATTTTCCAGGTTCTGTCCCAGCGCTTCCAATGCCTCATCAGTGTTGTAATCAAGCAGGTGTACTGCTCGCCAGGGTTTTGCTTTCGCCGATACCGCATGGTGAACCGTGGCGATCAGCGATGCGCAAAGACATAGATAGAAAATTGTTTTCATTCTGGTATTTTATCCATAGTCTGACGCGAGTGAGATCTATTCTTCTCGCCGCCTGCAAAACGGAACAACAACGTGGCAATCAAGAGACGTAACTTTTGCGTACTTGCGGGGGGCGGAATCGCGAATATCTTTCTTACTGGAGCTTGCCGAAAGTTGAACACTTCAAGCACCAGGAGTAATGCCAAACTTACTGCCCGGCCCAACCCTGCAACCGCGCTAAGCTCTCCAACCAACCAACGTCTTTCATTAGGACTGGACCGTGACCGAGACGCGATTCTGAGTCTACCAAGCAACTCCCCTCAATCTCCTTCACCACTCCTCGTGATGCTTCATGGCGCCACGCAAAACGCTGACGATATGTTTTGGTACCTCGATTCAGCTCCAGAGAAAGCCGGAATTGCCGTCCTGGCGCCAAACTCACGCGACACCACCTGGGATGCAATTAACGACGGTTTTGGGACAGACGTACAGTTCATTAATGATGCACTCGAACGAACTTTCAAAACTGTAGCGATCGATCCCGAACGCATCATACTCGGTGGATTTTCTGACGGGGCAACTTATGCGATCTCACTTGGTCTCATCAATGGAGACTTTTGTAAGCGTGTAGTCGCCTTCTCGCCGGGATTTGTTGTCGAAGGCACGCCTCAAGGACGCCCACAGTTTTTCATTTCCCACGGCACCCGCGATCACATCCTGCCAATTGATCGCTGTGGTCGACGGATTGCACGTGATTTGCAGTCTCGAGGATACGAAGTTACGTTCCGAGAATTTGATGGCGATCACGAGATCCCAAATGAGGTCCTTGCGGATGCGCTGCAATGGATCAAGAATTAACCGTTTCTAATGTCGTCACAGCTGAATATTTTTGATGCCGATGACTTGCACAACTCGATCAAATCACTCGAGGGGTTTAAGTATCAATCGCAGTTAATCACCGACGGTCAAGAGCAAGCTCTACTCGCGAAGATAACTTCACTACCTTTTCGTGAATTTGAATTTCACGGTTACCTGGGAAAACGTCGCGTGGTTTCGTTCGGTTGGCGTTACGAATATTCCGGTGGTGGCAAGTTACAAGAAGCTGAAGCTCCCCCGGACTATTTACTCGAGTTGCGCGAGAGCGCAGCATCTTTTGCGCAAGTTAAACCGGAGACATTGCACCAGGCACTCGTTACTGAATATCGTCCCGGCGCCGGAATCGGGTGGCACCGCGATAAAGCAGTGTTTGGTTCGGTCGTGGGTATCTCGCTGATTTCCGATTGTGTAATCCGTTTCAGGCGAAGCGTGGGCAAAAGTAAGCGCGGTGATCGTGCGCGCAAAACCTGGCAGCGAGTTAACGTACTCGCAGAACGATGTTCAGCCTATCTATTGAGCGGTCCAGCAAGATCAGTCTGGGAACACAGCATCGCAGGGGTGGATCAGTTGCGTTATTCAATTACATTTCGCAACGTTGTTTGAGACTCACCAAATTCCAGGTAGCAATCGATATCTAACGCGCCGCTGATACTCGTCGTAACCAGTAAGTTCTCTTTTCAGCAGACTCTCCTCGTCGAGAAGACGCCACATCAACAATGCAATAATCGCCGCAAACGGTATCAGCCCCCAGTAAGAGGCGAGGGCCAGTGGTGTACCAAAGAGATATAACAACGCACTTGCGTACATGGGGTGTCGAACAATCTTATATGGACCACTATCGATTACTTTCTGATCCGCCGCCACTTCAATCGTCGCGGAGGTATAGGTATTCTCCCGGTACACAAGAAAGATGAAGTAGAAACCAACAGCCACCAGGACGTCGCCGATCAGGACCACCGCCGTTGGCACTGAACTCCAGCCAAACCTCTGGTCGAGACCTGGAACAACCATCAGACCGATGAAGCCGACAGAGGTAAACAACATAATCAGTTTCTGCGAGCCTCTCGATTCGGCTTGCGGGCCGCCACGCATTCGTCGCTTCAGAAGCTCCGGATCATTCTCTATCAGATAGATTGTAATGAGCAGTGAAACGAGCATGAAATTCAACAGGTAAAGCCAGGCTTGCCAGTAAACAAATGTCCCCGCGGCGAAAAATATGATTACTGCAATAACAATGGTCAGCGCCGGAACGGAGAGCAACGCTTTGCGATTGAGGTCCATAGTTATAAATAGAAATCTCTTGCTCGATAAATTTCATCTAGACACTAGTCGACTTGGTTCTGGTAAGCTAACGGCCCACCAATGAAACGTCTAACACAACTTTTTGTCGCTTTATTGTTTACTCAAGCAGCAATCGCCATGAGTCTGGTGCAGACGCCCGTGATCGAACACGCAGATCAACCAAAAGCCCGCGCCGATCAAAATTCGATGATCGCGCATCAACAACTGTTGGAAAAGGCCAAGCAAGGTCGAATCGACATCTACTTCGAGGGCGACTCAATCACCCGACGCTGGGGATCCAGTGACGAACAGTACAAACATTTTTACGAAAACTGGCGCACCAATTTTTTTGGTTGGAATGCTGCGGATTTCGGCTGGGGAGGCGACACTACTCAGAATATCTTGTGGCGACTGAACAACGGTGAACTTGATGACGTCAATCCCAAGATAATCGTGTTACTTGCCGGGACAAACAATGTCGGCAACAAATCTCCAGTTGAGAATGATCCGAGAATTACTGAAATCCCCCGCGGCATTAAAGCCATTCTCGATGTCTTTCGACAAAAGGCCCCGCACGCCACAATCATCCTGATGGCCATCTTTCCCCGCAACGACAACATGGCCGTGATGCCGATCATCAATAGCGTAAACAAGTCGATTGCAAAATGTGCTGACGGTAAGAAGATCCGGTTTGTAAATATTAACGACAAAATGGCCGATAAGGATGACAAGCTTTTCGACGGGATCACCGTCAAAGACGGCCTTCACCTTGACCTTAAGGGTTACCAGGTTTGGGCCGACGCGCTTAAACCCATTTTCACTAAAGTTCTAGGACCGCCAGCAAAAGTTGATCACTCGCCACCGCCAACCGGAGATCCCAGCGCAAAGAAACCAGGCTAGCTCTCCAACTAAATCATGAAATCAAAGCTCCTGCCACAACTGGTTGCACTCGTAATCACCTTCACAGCAATCGAGTCGATCAGCGCGCAACAACTTCCTTATCTGCGTAAACAAGGAACAGCAACTCAACTCATCGTCGACGGAAAACCGTTTCTCGTGCTCGCTGGTGAGCTTGGCAACTCGACTTCCTCGAGTGCGGAGTATATGAGGCCTATTTGGCCCAGGCTCGCGGCACTCAATCTCAACACCGTTCTGATGCCGGTCTACTGGGAACTAATTGAACCGAGCGAAGGAAAGTTTGATTTCACGCTTGTCGATTCGCTTATTCGCGATGCACGCAAAAACAACCTGCGCATCGTTCCGCTCTGGTTCGCTTCCTGGAAAAACAGCATGTCGTGTTATGCGCCGGCCTGGGTAAAGACCGACCAGCGTCGTTTCCCTCGTTCACAAGATCGAAATGGAAACGGGATGGAAATTCTTTCACCGTTCAGCAAGGAAAACGTGGAGACTGATGCGCGCGCGTTCGCAGCGTTCATGCGACACGTGCGAGAAGTTGACGGCAATGATCACACCGTCATTATGGTTCAGGTCGAGAATGAAATCGGAATGATTCCCGATTCACGTGATCGAAGCGCTATCGCAAATACCCTCTTCAGCCAGGCAGTCCCCGTAGAGCTGATGGATTATCTCCAAAAGAGAAAAGAACAACTCATTCCAGAGTTTCAGTCAGTCTGGGCAGCAAATGGTTACAAAACGCGTGGCACCTGGGAAGAGATATTTGGCCGTGGTTCTGGCACCGACGAAATTTTCATGGCGTGGCACTTTGCGCGTTACACGGGTCGCGTGGCCGAAGCAGGCAAGGCCG
>Ga0163162_10006045_pt1 | contig 11719 bp, 9 predicted proteins | sample S55metaG_FD_115310 | JGI IMG/M metagenome (GOLD analysis project Ga0163162, IMG submission 115310) | Switchgrass rhizosphere microbial communities from Kellogg Biological Station, Michigan, USA - S5-5 metaG | ecosystem: Host-associated > Plants > Roots > Rhizosphere > Soil | place: USA: Michigan...
GCATTCGAACCGCGATCGGTCACGGTGGGGCGAGCCACCGACGACCGGCTCGAGATCCTGAAAGGTCTGACTGAAGGCGACACGGTCGTAGCCTCCGCCACCTTCCTGGTCGACGCCGAATCGAACCTCGGCACCAGCCTGGGCGGCATGGGGGACATGCCGGGCATGGATATCCGGCCCCCAGCGGTGCAGCCCGACACATCGGACCAGCCTTCTTCTACGCATGAGCACGGAGAGGAGCGCTGACCATGCTGCGCCGCCTCATTGAATGGTCCACCGCCAACCGCGTCCTGGTGCTCCTGGCGACTGCCGCGCTGGCTATCGGAGGTGTCTACGCGCTCCTCCGCACACCGCTCGAGGCACTGCCCGACCTGAGCGACGTCCAGGTCATCGTGCAAACGACCTACAGCGAACAGGCCCCTCGCATCGTGGAAGATCAGGTGACCTACCCGATCGCGGCCGAGATGCTCAAGGTGCCGGGGGCCCGCACGGTGCGAGGATACTCGTTCTTCGGCGTCTCGTTCGTCTACGTGATCTTCGAGGACGGAACTGATCTTTACTGGGCGCGAAGCCGGGTGCTGGAGTATCTGAGCGGGATCAAGGGACGGCTCCCTGAACGTGCCAGCCCCACGCTGGGCCCCGACGCGACCGGACTCGGCTGGGTGTACCAGTACGCCCTCGAAGACACGACGGGGAGGCTCGACCTCGCCAAGCTCCGGGGCGTGCAGGACTGGTACCTCCGCTACGCATTAACGGCGGTGCCCGGCGTGGCGGAGGTGGCGGCGGTGGGAGGATTCGAGAAGCAATACCAGATCGACCTCGATCCTGCCCGGCTGCAGGCGTACGGCGTCCCGATCACCAGTGTGATGGCCGCGATGCAGAACGCCAACGCCGACGTCGGAGCCATGGTCCTGGAGCTCTCGGAGCGGGAATACATGGTGCGCGGGCTCGGCTATCTGCGCTCGATCGCCGACATCGAGAATGTCGTGGTGAGCGCGACTGCGGCCGGGACACCGGTCCGCGTGGCCGAGCTGGGGCAGGTCACCGTGGGGCCGGCGGTGCGCCGCGGCATCGCCGAGCTTGACGGTCGGGGAGATGCGGTCGGTGGGATCGTGGTCATGCGGTCCGGGGAGAACGCGCTCGCCACGATCGAACGGGTCAAGGCGAAGCTCGCCACGGTCGCGGGCAGCCTGCCCCCTGGGGTCGTGGTACGGCCGGTGTACGACCGGAGCGACCTCATCCACCGGGCCATCGCCACACTCCGCGAGAAGCTGGTGGAGGAGAGCATCATCGTGGCACTCGTCTGCGTGGTATTCCTGCTGCATGCCCGCTCGGCTCTCGTGGCGCTGGTCACCCTTCCGCTCGGCGTGCTCATGGCCTTCATCGCGATGCGCTGGGTCGGAGTAAGCGCCGACATCATGTCGCTCGGCGGCATCGCGATCGCGGTCGGGGCGATGATCGACGCCGCCATCGTGATGATCGAGAACATGCACAAGCACCTCGAACGGGAGGTGACGGCCAAGGGCGGTGCGGCGGTCGCGGGAGGGAAGGTGGACATTTCGGTGCTGAGCCCTGGCGAGCGCATGGCGCTCGTGGTCCGGTCCGCCCAAGAGGTCGGCCCCTCCTTGTTCTTCTCGCTTCTCATTATCACCGTCTCCTTCGTCCCGGTCTTCGCGCTCGAAGGTCAGGAGGGGCGGCTCCTCCACCCGCTCGCCTATACCAAGACCTTCGCCATGGCCGCGGCTGCCCTCCTGTCGGTGACCCTCGTGCCCGTGGCCATGAGCGTGTTCATCCGCGGGCGCGTGCTCCGGGAGCGCGCCAATCCGGTGAACCGCTGGCTCATGGCGGCGTACCGGCCGGTCATCCATGCAGTCCTGCTACGACCCTGGGCCATCGTCGGCGCCGCCACCGTAGTGCTCGTGCTCACCTGGATCCCGTGGTCACGGACGGGAAGTGAGTTCATGCCGCCGCTCGACGAAGGCACGCTTCTGTTCATGCCGACCAGCCTTCCGGGCGCGAGTGTCGCCCGGGCGCGGGAAGTGCTGCGCATCCAGGACAGTATCCTCAAAACCTTCCCCGAGGTGGACCATGTGTGGGGGAAGGCCGGTCGAGCGGAGACGGCCACGGACCCGGCCGGCCTCGACATGTTCGAGACCACGGTGACCCTCAAGCCCGTCGAAGCCTGGCCTCGGGGAATGACGGTCGAGCGGCTGGTGGCGGCAATGGACTCGGCGGTGCAGCTGCCGGGCGTATCGAACGCCTGGACCATGCCGATCAAGGGCAGGATCGACATGCTGGCGACGGGAATCCGTACCCCGGTCGGGGTGAAGATCTTCGGCCCCGATCTCACGATGCTCGAGAAGATCGGGCGAGAGGTCGAGCAGGCGATTCAGCACGTGCCCGGCACTCGTAGCGTCTTCGCCGAGCGGGCCGTGTCGGGCTATTACCTGGACATCGACATCGACCGCGCGGCTGCGGCGCGTCACGGCCTCAACGTCGGCGATGTGCAGGCCGTCATCGCCACCGCAGTGGGCGGGATGACGATCACCCAGACGATCGAGGGCAGGGAGCGTTACGGTGTACGGATCCGCTACCCGCAGGAGCTCCGCGACAATCCCGAGCGCCTCGCATCGGTGCTGGTGCCGATGGCCCATGCGCCCGAGGCCGGCGGCACGGCACCGGCCATGGGCATGAACCGAGTCGCCGCATCGGCCGGCCGCCCGGCCGGCCTCGTGCCATTGGGCCAGGTCGCCACCATTCGACAGACGACCGGTCCCATGGTGATCCGTACCGAGAGCGCTATGCCAACGGCCTGGGTCTTCGTGGATGTGGCCGACCGGGACATCGGAAGCTATGTCGTGGATGCCGAGCGGATGGTCTCGCAGGCCGTGACGCTACCACCGGGATACACCCTCCAGTGGAGCGGGCAGTTCGAATACATGCAGCGCGCTGCAGCGAAGCTGCGACTGGTCGTCCCGGCGACGCTGGCAATCATCTTCCTGCTCCTCTACCTCAACTTCGGCAACGTGGCGGAGAGCATGATCGTCATGCTGACCGTGCCCTTCGCCCTTGTCGGTGGAGTGTGGTTCACCTGGCTGCTGGGCTATCACTGGTCCGTGGCGGTGGCCGTCGGCTTCATCGCGCTGGCGGGGGTCGCCGCGGAGACCGGCGTGATCATGCTGATCTATCTCGATCACGCCTGGGCCGCACGGTCGCAGGAAGGGCGCGTGTCACCCGCTGAGCTGCACGCCGCGATCATGGAGGGAGCGGTCGAGCGGGTGCGGCCCAAGATGATGACGGTCGCTGCGATCACCGCGGGACTGCTGCCGATTCTCTGGGGCAATGGCGCGGGTGCGAGCGTCATGAAGCGCATCGCCGCTCCGATGGTCGGCGGCATGATGAGCAGCACCGTGCTCACCCTGGTCGTGATCCCGGCGGTGTACGCGTTGTGGCGGGGACGTCAGGTGGCCGAACCGCTGCCCGAGGTAAAGGCGCACCGCTCGCTCGGGCCGATTACGGCGGCAATTCCTTGATATGCACCGGGTGAAGTCAGCAAGCTCTTGAACGCCAACCGCTCACCGAAAAGGCTTCATTGGCCGTGGAGGGCGCGAGTTTGCAAATGGCTCCCGTGTTGCGGAGCGGATCGCCGAAGGTCGGGAGAGTCGTGTCGGAGTTTTCCCCGTGTTGTCGATCTGGATCTCGTAGCCCTGAGCCACCGGGATGGTCGAGTCCGCTCGAACGCCTCATTTCTGGTTCCCCACGAAGATGGCGCCGTTGAGTTCGCCCGCCTCGGTGGTCAGCGGCGCATAGTGCGTCTGGTAGTTGCGACCGAAGATCGTGGCTTCGCCGACGTATGAGCGCTTCTGCATCAACGCCTGATAGCTGGGGTGCCCGCGATCGAGCGTGGTATTGACGGCGGACTTGCCCTCAGAGGTCAGCAGGGTGGTCTGCACCCGGATGAAGTCCTGGCCGTTGAAGCCGAAGATCGTCACCGTCCTCATCCGGTTGCGGGCATTGATGACGTAGATGGTCATCATGATGCTCACCGCGAGCGCGACCACGAAGACACCCGAGAAGATGTGCAGCACCGTCTCGTAGGATCCGGTGGCCTGGTACAGCCGAGCGACGATCTGTGGCCCGAAGACCCCGGCCATGGGCCAGGAGCTGAGCACGTAGCCGTGGATCGCGCCCAATTCTTTCGTCCCGAACAGGTCGCCGATGTACGCCGGCAGCGTCGCGAAGCCGCCGCCGTAGAAGGTCAGGATCATGTACAGCACCACTTGGAACATCACGATGCTGGTGATGCTGGGCAGGAACCAGAAGGCCACGATCTGGACCGCGAAGAACAGGGTGTAGGTGTTGGCCCGGCCCAGGTAATCGGAGAAGGACGCCCACCCGAGGCGGCCCAGGCCGTTGAAGATGGACATCAGGCCCACCACGCCGGCGGCTTGGGCGGGGGTGAGGCCGATGCTCTCCTGGGCCAGCGGGGAGGCGGTGTAGATGATGCCGATGCCGCAGGAGATGTTGATGAACATCATCACCCACAGGCCGTAGAACGGCGCTCTTCTGATCGCCGCATTCGCGGCCATCTGCGTGAGATCCGGAATCACCTTCTTCTCGCCAGCGTCGACGGCGGCCTTCATGCTGGCCGGCATCCACCCCTGGGGCGGTCGCGCGATGTAGCTGGCGGCGCCGAACATGATCACCAGGTACGCCAGGCCCGCGAACAGGAAGGCGGCGGAGATGCCCGACGCGACCGCGCTCCTCAACTTCGGCGAGTCCTTGATCTCCCAGAACGGCGCCAGCGCGCTGTTGGTGAGCGCGGCGTTAAGCTCCACCAGCGTGGGCTCGGCATCCTGGGCCAGCTTCGCCGGCAGCATGCCGAGAACCTCTTCGTTCCGGCCGGCCCTGACCGCGTCGAACAGTTGGTCGATGCCGTAGCCAGCGGTGGCCTCGTCCTTGAGGTGGATGGCCTTCAGGAGATTCCGGCTCGAACTGAGGTTGGAAATCCCGGCCCGAAAGTCGGCCTCGGCCATCCCCAGCTTGCTGGCCGCGACCTCCGACATGATGTAGTTGTAGACCGGCCCGCCGATGGCAGCGCCGAAACCGAATCCCATGATCGCCAGCCCGGTCGCCATGCCGCGCCGGTCCGGGAACCACTTCACCAGGGTCGAGACCGGCGTGATGTAGCCGATGCCGAGCCCGATCCCGCCCAGCACCCCGTAGCCCAGCCAGAGAATCTCGATGACGCCGAGCTTCGCCCCCAGGCTGGCCACGAGGAGGCCGCTGCCCCAGAAGACCGCCGCAACCATGCCCGACTTGCGGGGGCCGTTCCGCTCGACGAACCGGCCCATCACCGCGGCGGACATGCCGAGAAAGAAGATGGCAAGGCTGAAAGTGATGGAAACGTCGCTCTTGGCCCAGCCGAAGGCGTTTTCGAGCGGCAGGTTGAAGACGCTCCAGGCGTACACCGAGCCGATGGAGATATGAATCCCGACGGCCGAGGCGGCGATCAACCAACGGTTCTTCATGTCAGGCTCCACTCATGCTGAGATCATGGCTGTGCCAAGGTTCAGGCCCTGATGGGCAGGGTGCCACATCGGGAGGCTGCGATCAAATAGACTGCTGCCGTCGCCCGTCGCCGGGCTGCAGTCGGATGAGGATGGGTCGGGACCGGTACAGCAGCGCGCCCGGAAGCCGGCGCGTCTTGGAGTGGTTCACTGCAAGGCAGGGATGAACATAAGGGAATCCCACTGGTTGGATAGGGGGGCGCGTGCGTGGCCATCGTGGGCGCGCATCAGCGATGGCGCTCCCAAGCAACTCGCAGCATACGAATCTCGTGGGAGACATCGGCGGCGGCGTTAAGACGCTGTGAATCTCCGATCATCATAGAGACCTGCTGGTCACATACATGTTCACACCAATGTGACCCCGTGATTAGAGGACCTCTGAATAGCTGTCGGGCGTGGCGCTAGTCGACGCCATCCTCCGGCGGTGGCCTGCGAGGCGGAAACGAATCAGTGATTGTCGCGGGGCGCACAACCTTCGACGCTCCGCTGTGCGCGACCTGGTCAACGCTGGCGGCCCTGAGTTGAAGGCCATGAAGCTGACTGGCCACAAGACTCGTGCGGTGTTCGATCGCTACAACATCGTCTCGCCGGCAGAGACCGCGGGGGCGGTGGCGAAGCTCGCGAGTTATCTTGAGGCGCAGGAATGCCACAAAACGGGCACAATCCGCCCGACTAGGACTCCAACCACACCAACAGAGGAAGTATCGAAGTCGCAGTAGTAGTGGAAGTTGCAGGACCACGCTCGGGTGGCGAAACTGGCAAACGCATGGGACTTAAAATCCCAAGAGGCGAAATCCTCATGTGGGTTCGATCCCCACCCCGAGCATTTTCCCCAGTCGGCGGCTAAAGCCGCCACTCGGCTCGTGTCGCTAAAGCGACGAACTTCCCTCATCCGCCCTGTCCGCCCTGTCCGCCCCGACCGCCTTACCGCCATCCCGCCTTACCGCCCATCACGTCTTGTCCCGCACCTCCCACAACACGTTGAGAATCACCCATCGTCCCTGCCACTTCACGAGTTGCAAATAATCGATCCAACCGGACATGTCGACCCGCACGCTTGCGGCCTTCTGAAAGACGTCGAGGATCTTCACATCCTTGCGCTGCTTGTCGACCGGGGTGGACTTGCCGCCGCCTGAGCGTGCGCCGTGGATGAGTTCCGTCGCCCCCATGCTGCGGATCCAGGTCGCCCCAGTCGAGTCGCTGAACTGCACCCGCTTCGCCAGCTCGGGATGGAGCGCTCGAGCCATGCGATCGCCGTCGGCGTTATACCAGCCTTCGGCGTAGTCCAACGCGGCGGCTCGAATGCCCGCGGTATCCGCCGCCGTCTGCGCGGCGAGTGGGGTGGCGAGGAGCGGGACAGCGGCGAGAACGCCGAGCAAGTGTTGTTTCATCTCCGGATCTCCAGGTTGTTCGACGTTTTCAGGCGTTGAGATTTCCTTGCTGCGCTCGGAACGATAGCCCTCGTTTCCTCGGCCAAGCCGCTAAGCCGCTAAGCTTTTTTTTTTAATAACCCGGCAGCCACCGAGACAATGGAACTTCCCGTCCGGCCCGCAACACCGGCGGGACTATCTGGCCCTCTGAGGGGACGACCTGGCTTTCAGCGAAGCAGCGACTGCAATCGCTCGCTGTGGGATCGGCTGGAGGTGAAGCGGCTTCCATCCTTCATGGTCACGACGTATTCGCCGTGGAAGTAGGGCTCGAGGGATCCGATCCGGTCCACGTTCACAATCACCGAACGGTGGATGCGGACGAATGTGGTGGGGTCGAGCCGAGTCTCCAGAGACTTCATCGTTTCACGCACCAGGTGCGTCTTGCCCCGGGCGTGGAGCCGGGCGTAGTTCCCCGCGGCGTCGATCCAGTCCACCCTCTCCGCCCGCACGAAGAACAGGCGCTCACCTTCCCGAACCACGATGCGCACCGGTGCCGGCCGTTCCGCCCGAAGCTGGGCCAACAACGCGCGCAGCTCCGGTTCTGCTTCCGCCGTTCCCCGGCGATCGAGCCGTTCCCGTACTCGGTGGAGCGCCGCCTGGAATCGTTCCGGTTCGAGCGGCTTCAACAGATAGTCCACCGCATTCACCTCGAACGCCTTGAAGGCGTATTCGTCATACGCCGTGACAAAGACAATCGCGGGGAGGGAATCGGCCGGGAGGGACTGCAGCACCGCGAACCCGTCCATCTCGGGCATCTGGACGTCGAGAAAGAGGAGATCTGGAGCGTGGATCGTGATGGCTTCGAGCGCCGCCGCCCCATCGCCGCACTCGGCGACCAGCTCGAACGCCTGGTCTCCCGCGAGGAGACTGCGGATCCTCTCTCGAGCCAGTGGCTCGTCGTCTACCACTACGGCACGCATGGCCGTCATCCCGGTCGCCGGAGCGGGACAACCAGATCCACTCGAAGACCGCCTCCCGGTGCCGGGCCTAGCGTGAGCGCCGCCCGCTCTCCGTAGAGCGCGGCCAGTCGGCGCCGGGTGTTGCCAAGTCCGATTCCTTCGACTGGGAAATCATTGGAGTGGTCGAGTCCGGAGCCGTCATCGGTAACGCTCAGCTCGAGGTGATCGTCGTTTCTGAGGGCCGCGATCGTGATTCGCCCTGCTCCCGCGCGTCGCGCGATGCCGTGCTCGATCGCGTTCTCGACCAGAGGCTGGAGCACGAAATGAGGCACGAAAACCTCCTCGGCTCCCGGCCCGATCACCTTCTCCACCGTGAGCCGGTCCTGGAAGCGGACCTGCTGAATTGCCACATAGTTGTCGAGCGTCTCCAGCTCGTCGCCCAGTGGAACCTCCTGGCTCTCCGCTCGACGCAACGTACGTCGCAGGAGGTCGCTCAGCCGAGCCAGCATCCGATCTGCCGCATCGGGATCCCGGTGCAGGAGGGTCGAGATTCCCTGCAGCGTGTTGAACAGAAAATGGGGATGCAGCTGCGCGCCCAGCGCCTCGAGTCTCGCCTCGGCGAGCTGGCCCTGGAGCAGCGCCGCCTCCATCTCCCGCTCGCGATAGCGGTAGTAGTAGACCACCGCGTGTATCACTCCGATCAGCGCCCAGAATACCATGCTTTCGATGACGAAGCTCTGGCTCACCATCTCGCGGAGCGTCGGCATGTGAGACTGTGGCAACAACAGCTTCATCAGAGCGAGGAACAGGGCGTACTTGGGGATGATACAGACGGACGTGAGTGCCAGCCAAAGCGGGACCGTACGGCCCCACCCGCTGCGCTCGATCGGCCGCCGGCGCGCCATCCAGATGAAGAGTGGGGTGAAGAGGGCGCAGGTGTACCAGTCGAGGAGCCGAGAGGTGAGGAGCCACCGCCACTCGATCGGCCGGCCGATCTGTCGGAAGGTGAGCGCCGCTCCGCCCACACTGAGCAGCGCCAGCGCGGTCCAGATCGCCCAGATGATGAGGACGCTGCTCCAACTCCAGCGGAGCAGGGGAGGGGTCGAGGCCGGCGGTGCTGGAGGCATCGTCCGAAAGGGCGCGAGACGTAGGACGTGAGACGGGAGACGTGAGACGTGACGACGACGTTAGGCTTCGGCGGGACGGAAGACAAGATGAGGTGGGACGAAGTGGCCGTACGGTGGGATGGGGGATTGGGGGATTGAGGGAAGGGTACCTGGGCCTGAGCGTGGGGTGCTTCCTACTCCCTACTCCCTACTCCCTACTCCCTACTAGTAGTTCCCACTCGGATCAATCAGCACGTACGTCAAGGTATTCCCAACCACGAAATACGGCGCGCCCGAGCCGAGGGTCTGAACCATGGCGTTCATCAAACGCGCGTCGGTCGTCCTCATGCTGATCCCGATCTGATAGGGGCCGCCGGTGCCCAGGTTGTCCCAGTCGAGCGTGTAGCTCGGGTCGTTGAACTGAAATCCGGCGGGGAGATACGGGGTCAGCTCGGGCGGCTCCACGCCGGCCCCGACCTCGGCCGGCCACATGTTGTTGTTGTCGGCCTCGTAGTTGTAGGCCGCCAGCCGTACCGCGACGAATTCGCCCACGATGCGGGAGGTCATCGCGGTCCGCGTCAGGTCGATGTACTTGAGGACGGCGAGACTCGACAGCACACCCAAGACAACGATTACGACGAGCAACTCGATCATCGTCCAGCCGCGACGCTTGTCCATCAGCTGGTCCTCCCGCGGACTTTTTCGTAGCTGTCCCCGACGAACTCGCTGGCTGGCGTGCTGGAATTGTAGGTCAGCTCGATGGCGCCATTCCGCGCCTTGAGCAGGTAGCCGCCGCCTTCGATGCTGTACTCGACCCCGTTACCGCCCCCTCCGGCTTCCTGGAGGCTGTTCGGCAAGCGGCCATTCGCTAGACGGAACTGCTCGACGTGAAGGATCTCGCGATAGATCAGGAGACGGAGGCTGGCGTCCTGGATCTCGGGGCTCTCGATCCGCTCCTTGGGGAAGAACCACTCGGGATGCAGAGTGACCGTGAGGCCGCAGGCCAGGAGGATGCCGAGGGATATCGTCCAGAATCCGATCTTCCGGGCCGGCGTCTGCTCGGGAACATCGCGGCGGGCACGTTTCTGCTGCTGTTCCTCCACCACGTCCTTATACGCCTTGACCAGATCCCGCCGGTCATACGGCTCATGCGAGCCGGGCTTCTTCCTGGGCGGCTGCGAGCTCATGTCGTCACCATCTCCCCGTCAAGCGCCCGGCTGATCTGGTCGGGAAAGGCCCGGATGTCGATTGGCTTGGTGATGTACCCGTCGAACCCGGCGTTGATGGCCTTCTCCCGGTCGCCGCTCATCGCATGAGCCGTGAGCGCCACGACTCGTACGCCCTTATGCTCGGACTGGCGGAGTTCCTTGAGCAACGCGTAACCGTCTTTCCCTGGAAGTTGAATGTCCATCAAGACGAGGGCAGGATGGTTCTGTCCGACGGCCTCCAGCAATCCCTCGCCGCTGGTCAGCGGTACGACTTCGTGCTTTCGCAGGGTGAGGAGGGTCCGGAACAGCTTCATGTTGTCCGGGCTGTCCTCGACGATCAATATTGTGGCCACTGCGCTCCGGTCGATGGTCGGTGGTCGATAGTCGCTGGTCGACGGTCATGGGTCGTAGGTCGTGGGTCAATCCGCTTCCTACCTCCCACGTCCCACGTCCTCACGTGTCCACCGGTTCATTGAGGAGGGAATCATCTATAACTACAATTGTGCTATCGTGTTCGCAACCATTGAACCGAGGTCTCTCCAAGTGGCGACAGGCTGATCGCGATGCGACCTGACTGCCTCGCTGTCCTGGGTCTCGGCGCCATCGGGGGATCGGTGGCGTGGCAGGCTCGACGCAGCGGTGTGCCCACGGTCGTGGGTTTTTCGCCCGAGCGAGGGGAGGCGGTTCAGGCCCTCCGGGCCGGGGCGCTCACCGATATTGCCGACACACCGGAGCGCGCGGTGCAGGAGGCCGACTTCGTCGTGCTGGCCGCGCCTCCCGATGCGATTCTGCAGTTGCTGGAAAGTCTCCCGCGGTCGATGCCCAGCCACAGTCTGCTGACCGACGTTGCCAGCGTGAAGCTGCCGATCATTTCGCGGGCTCGTGAAGCGGGCCTGGCCTCCCGGTTCGCGGGGAGCCATCCGTTTGCCGGCACTCACCACTCGGGGTGGGGTGCCGCGCGGCCCGATCTCTTCCGCCAAGCAATCATCTACGTTTGCGCTACCGGCACCGAGGGCGAGAACGCCGCACGCCAGGTGATGCACTTCTGGGAGACGCTGTTCGAGGCCCATCCCGTCCTGATTCCGGCCGAGGCGCATGATCGTCAGCTGGCATGGACGAGCCATCTCCCCCAGGCGGTGGCCTCGGCTCTGGCATACACCCTGGCGAGGAACGCGGATCTCACCGGAGCATCATGGGGACCGGGGGCGCGGGATACCACCCGCCTCGCCGCGAGCAATGCCGAGTTGTGGACCGAGATCCTGCTGTTGAATCGGAAAGAAGTGGCCGTTGCCCTGGCTCAGGCGGGCGGGGATCTCTGGCACCTTGCCACACTCATCGCGGACGAGAACCGGGCAGGTCTCCGGGACTTCCTCGAACACGGGGTCGCGTTCCGCCGATTGATCGACGGGATTCCGGGGGGCGAGCGCTCCTCGCAATCATGAGGCGATGACTCGATGCGGGTAGGGGGCGACATCCAGGTCCCGGGAGACAAGAGCCTGACTCACC
>Ga0163162_10006047_pt1 | contig 11715 bp, 9 predicted proteins | sample S55metaG_FD_115310 | JGI IMG/M metagenome (GOLD analysis project Ga0163162, IMG submission 115310) | Switchgrass rhizosphere microbial communities from Kellogg Biological Station, Michigan, USA - S5-5 metaG | ecosystem: Host-associated > Plants > Roots > Rhizosphere > Soil | place: USA: Michigan...
AGCAAGGACTTGTCCCAACAGCATCCGCTGACGGGCCCGGCCAGCTTGTTCACGAAGCAGATCCAGCGATCGATCGATCGGCAGGCCGGCGCGGATGAGCGTTGCCAATTGCGTCATGATCAGCGCCTGGTCGGCGACTGAAAGCGTGGTGGTCATGCGGATCGGCTGATTGAGCCGGTCGAGAAGGCTTGGCGGACCAGAGCTGATCTTGAGCGGTGTATGACCATCCGCGCGCAATTTGGCGACGGCATTGTTCTGGTCGAGCGCATCGACCATCCGCCAGTCCCGCTGGCCTTCGCGCGAGATGACCAGGCAGCGATATGTACTCATTGCAAAGCGACTGCGCGCATGACCTCGCTGAAGCTGGTTTGCCCGGCCGCGACCAGCGCCAAGCCATGGCCTGCCAAACTATCCGCGTGGCCCAGGCGATCCGCATCGTTGACCGCGCCGACCCGGATTTGCTCCCGCAATCCATCGTCGACTTCGATGATCTCGATGAGCGGTATCCGGCCGGCGAACCCGGTTCCGGAACAGCTCGCGCAACCGGCGGGCTCAAACACGCGCTCTGGCACGCCCACGCCAGTGCTTTCGAAAGAGCGAATTTCCTCCGCTTGGGGAACTCGCTCTCGGCGGCAGAGGGGGCAGAGCGCACGGACCAGTCGCTGGGCGACAGCTGCAATCACGGTCGAGGCGGTCAGATAAGGCTCGATGCCGATATCGGCCAGCCGCGTAAACGCCCCCAATGCGCTGTTGGTGTGAAGGGTCGAGAGCACTAGATGCCCCGTCAGCGCAGATCGGAGCGCAATATCGGCGGTCTCTCGATCACGGATCTCACCGATCATCAATATGTCGGGATCCTGACGCAAGAAGGCTCTGAGCGTCGCGGCATAGCTGAGGCCGATTTCGGGGCGGACCTGGACCTGATTGATGCCTTCGATGAGCACTTCGACTGGATCCTCGACCGTCAGGATCTTGACCTCGGGCTTCAACAATCGCGAGACCGCGGCATAGAGGGTGGTCGACTTGCCGCTGCCGGTCGGTCCGGTGACGAGAATGATGCCATGGGGCTTTGCCAGAGCGCGATGGAAGGTCGCCAAGGCATGCGGCGGCAGGCCAAGCCGATCCAGATCGAGCGGCACTTCGGTTCGGCCCAAGATGCGCAGCACGATACTTTCGCCATGCGCGATTGGCGATGTCGAGACGCGCACGTCGACATCGCGTCCGCGGACCGTGATCCTCAGCCTGCCATCCTGAGGTAGGCGCGATTCCGCGATGTCGAGCCCGGCCATGACTTTGATGCGCGATGCCATTGGGCCGGCCAAGCCGTCCGAATGGCGCTCGACTTCCTGCAGCCTTCCGTCGATGCGATAACGCACCGACACATGGCGGGCCATGGGCTCGATATGCACATCGGACGCGCGCCTCATGACTGCACTGTTGAGCAAGCGCTGGACCAGCCTGATGACGGGCGCATCGGAATCATCTTCGAGGATGCGCGCAATATCCGAGCCTGCGCCGTCGCTCTCGCCCATGCCTTCGATATCAAAACCTTCGTCGGCACTGCGGCCCAAAGCTTCAGCGATCTCGGAAAAGGTCGCGATACAAGGCTGGATCTCGGCGAGCGTGGCGAATTCCAGCGCAGCAAACGCTTGACGGTCAGTGGGATCGGCTATCGCAACGGTGATCGCGTCATCGGTTCGAGCGACGGGGCAGAGCGTATGGCGTAGCAGAAAGCTGCGGCTGAGACCTTCGATGTCGCAATCGGGAGCGAGCTCGCCGCTGGGACGCAGCGGGATGCCGGTCATTTCCGCGAACAGACCGGCAAGCTGTTCCTCCGGAACCAGGCCCAATCGCACAAGCGTTTCCGCCAGCCGATTACGCGTTTTTGTCTGAACCTCCCGCGCGCGATTCAAATCGTTCTGGGTAAGAAACGCTTTCTCAAGCAGGAGATGCTCTAAAGATTCCATACAAAAAACACATCCATTTTGAATGTAATTTCATACAACCACATTGATTACGAAGCGGCTGATAATTTTGAAGGTAAACATGGTCGTAATTCGAAACAACATAATCATCCTTACTGAAAATTTAGTGTCGAATCTCTCTTGCTGCCGAAACGAATAGGTCTAGCCATGTTGCATGGCGAACAAGGATTCGCCACAACAGGGGACGTCTGTATGAGCTATTATCTACGCTCAGGGCGCGCTATTTGTCGTAAAAATCTGCTGAAGTTTTTGGCATCTGCAGCTTTGCTTACGCAAGTCATGCCCGCATGCGCCAACGAGACCACGAACTATACTTATGACGTGTTTGGACGTCTCACCAATGTCGCCCATTCCGGCACAGTCAATAATGGCGTCAATGCCGCCTACACGCATGACGCAGCCGACAATCGCAGCAATGTCACCGTTACCGGCGCCACCTGCGTGCCGGGCACCGGCAACCGCTATGCGATCACGGCAGGCGTCACCAGTTGGACGGTTCCCACTGGTGTGAACTGCGTGACGGTCTATGCGATCGGCGCTGGCGGCAACGGCGATAGCCGCGGAGCCACTGCCGGAACCGCTCAAGGTGGCGGCGGGGGTAGCTTTGCCAAGCTCAATGTTTATGCGACGACGCCTGGCGCATCAATCCCGGTCCAGGTGGCCGCGGCAGGTTCCGGCAACCAGACTTATTGGAACAATAACACCACGCTGCTTGCCAATGCCGGCGGCAATGGGGGCATCGTCACGGTCGGCGCTGGCGGCGCGGCTGGTGTCGGCGACGTCACCTATGCCGGTGGCAGCAGCGGCAATACGTCGAATAACGGCGGTGCGGGCGGCGGTGGCGCCGCCGGACCTGATGGCGCGGGCAAAGCGGGTGGCAATGTCACCTCCGCGGGTGCGTCGGGCGGTGGCGGAACCGACGGACTTTCCTCGACAGCCGGCGTCAACAATAGCAGCGGTACCAACGGGTCCGCAGGCGGTACGGGTCCTGGAGGTGCGGCCGGCGGCGCCGGTTCGAGTGGCAGTTCCGCAGGTGCCGGAACCAACGGCTCCGGCGGCGGCGGCGGCGGCACCAGTGTCCGCACCGGCGGCGCGGGTTCGCAATATGGCATCTGGGCGATCAATGCAGGGCCGCTCAACGGCACCTCCGTAGGCCCGGGTTCGGGCGGCGGCGGAGGCAATACCAGCGGCGCCACCGGCGCCACCGGCGGCAACGCCGGGGGCTATGGCGGCGGCGGCGGCGGGTCGCGGACAGGCGGCTCAGGGACAAGCGGCATCATTGTGGTGGTCTACTGATATGGAAAAGCTCATCTCATCGGCGCTGGTCGCCGCAACCCCTGCGCGCGCCACGCGGCGTCTGCGTCCCTCAACCATGGGCCTGGGAGCAATCCTGGTCATGACCGCTCCGTTGAACTGGAGCAGCCCAGGCTTTGCGCAGGCAGCTATGGCCAACCAACCTGCTGCGACCGCCCAATGCGTGGTGCGCACGTTCAAGGATGCCGACAATGTCGATCGCCCGGAAAAGCTGGTGATCCCGTCTGCTGAAGTAAGTGACTACACGGCGCTGGGCTTCACGCCGGCCGCGTGCGGCGCGATCGATGTCGCAACCTATCGTGATCAAATCTGCAATTTGGCGAAGTTCGGCAACGACGCCGTGCAAAACCGGCTCACGCAGGTTTTAGGTGCGCGGCCGGAGAAGATGTGCACGTCGGCGGAACTCGTGGCCGTAAACAGCTTATCGATATCCGACCCGACAACGACGGGCTCCGATACGACGACAACGGGATCTGATGCGAACGCACAGGATGCTGCATCCGACACGAGCAGTGCCAACGGCGCGACGAGCACGCCATGAGGCGCCGGCACCGTCGAGCGACGCATTTCTCAAATCACGAAAATCACGCCTGTTCTCCAAGGAGAGGCACCATGAAATCCAAGTTTGCAACTCCGAAAAAATTCTCTGCCGCCCTACTATGTTCGGTGGCCTTCCAACCGCTGGCTGCCCAGTCCATCACGCTGCCGCCTGCACCGATTCGGTCTTCGGTTGATGAGCGTGGCGTCGATGCGGCCACCGGCGGCGTCCAGATGAGCGATCCCCAGCTTTCGATCGGAACAGCGAGCAACGGGCTTGTGCACACGCGCTATTGGCCGGGAAATAATGGCTGGCGTCATGGCTATATGATCTCGGCGAGGGTCGATTCCTCGACGCACGTCACTGTGACCATTGGCGGGTCGAGCACCGGATTTACGTTGTCGGGCGGCGTCTACAGCTCGGACCAGGGTGATGGATCCAGCTTGGTCGACAACGGCACGTCCTCGTTCACATACACCGGGCGAGATGGCACTACGATCTACCTCGATAAGACGCTTCTCGAGAACAATGCTAGTTACACCGGAGCTGCGGCTGCGGTGGGCACTGTGATCACCCCGCCCACTGGACTGAAAACCTATCTGACCTATAAAAGATTACCATACACCATAGTCGTGTCGGGTAGCAACATCACGCTCTACGTTGTGCGCCTCCAGTCGGTGACAACATCAACTGGCTTCCAGCTCAAATATAGCTACGCGACCAACACGCTGACTTCGACCACCGTTGACGACTGGGTGCGAATAACCAACGTCATGGCGATCAACAATGGAGTCGATTATTGCGACCCGATGGCCGACAGCTGCAGCGCGCTCACCCAGACCTGGCCCAATGTATCCTATAGTATTGCGCCGGCAGGCACGGGTACCATCGAAACGGTTACAAGTCTGGTGACCACGTCTCCGACCGTAACGACCCGCAGCAAATATTATATCACCGATGCCGCTGGAGGCGCCGGCAAGCTCACCGGCATCAGGCGTCCCTCCTCGCCGAGTGCCGACAATGTGACGTATAGTTATGATACGAACAGCCGTATCAACAGCGTTGCTGTCGCTGGCGTCGGAACATGGGGTTATGCTTTCACTGCAGGGAGTGGGACGCTCTCGGTCAACATTACCACGCCATCGCTTCCGGCGCCAAATTATCGGACAGTGGTTTCAGACACCACTGTTCTGCAGCCGACGAGCATTACCGACGAGAACCGCTACACCTCCACCTTCACCTACGACACCAACGGCCGTCTCAAGACGGCCGTGCACCCCGAAGGGAATTTCCTCACCTATACTTATGACAGCCGCGGCAACCTGACATCGACCGTTGCCACGGCCAAGAGCGGATCGGGTCTGGGTACGCTGACCACGTCGGCGACCTATCCATCTACTTTCGTCAACGCGGCGACTTACAATAAACCGACCACCACCACCGACACCGCCGGCAATGTCACCAACTATTATTACAATAGCAACGGCACGCTCGATTATGTCCAGGCGCCGGCACCAACGACGGGCGCGGCACGGCCCGAGGTGCATTATGGATATACAGTGCCCCTCCAGGCATGGTTCAAAGACTCTACGGGGACTGTGACAAACAGCGGGCACGACGCGGTTACCTTGCCGACCACTACCACCACCTGTGTCACCGGTGCATGGCCCTGCTCGACCGCCAACCAGGTCGTGACCGAGCTCGATTATTATGGCGGGCCGTCTGCAACCAATCTGCTCGTCCAATATAGTACGGTCAAATCCGGCACCGGCTCGCCGTCCTCCACGACCACCTATGCCTATGACAATATTGGCAATGTGACGAGCGTCACCGATCCGGTCAATAACGTGACGCCGTTCTTTTATGCCGCCGACAGACAGTCGCTCGGCTACCGCAGCCCGAGCCTCGACGGTTTAACCACAAGCATCCGGCCGGCCGTGGTCATTCACTATAATGGCGATGGTCTGCGGGACTCGACGAGCTACGGCTCCTACGACCCTACTACGTCGGGCTTCACGCCGCGGCGCGTGGAATATGTCGGCTTTGACAGCGCCGGCCGAAAAACACTGGACGGATTATCCGATGGCACCACCAATTTCGCGATCACCCAATACAGCTATAACGGCGCTGGGCGGCTGGACTGCACAGCACAGCGTATGAACTCTGCGACGTTCGGCTCGCTGCCATCCTCGGCTTGCACGCTGGGCACGGCGGGCAGCTACGGCAACGACCGCATCACCCATTATGTTTGGGAATATGCCGGCCTGCTGGGCTATACTCAGTCCGGCTATGGCACGACTTCGCAGCGCACCGACATCAGCTACATCCACACGCTCAACGGCCAATTGGCGACGATGACCGACGCCAAGGGCAATGTGACGTCATATAATTATGACGGGCATGACCGGTTGCTGCGGACGTGCTACAATACGGCGTTGGCTTCCTGCAGCGATACGGCGCCGGATATCGTGAAACTGACCTATGACAGCGTGGGCCATCTGACCAACCAGGGATTGCGCGGACACTCGCTGGCGATCACCATCGGCTACACCTATGACAATCTGGGCCGGCCAACCCATATCGCCTATCCAGGCGGCGGCTTCTACGATCAGCCGGTCGATCTCACTTATGACAATCTCGGGCGGCTGACCAACGCCGTCGATGCGAACACACATGCCGCCAACTATGTCTACGACGCGCTGGGCAATGTGGTCACCCAAAGCGACTCAGTTGGCGCGCGCACGATGTTGTACGATGCGGCGGGCCGCCGTACGCGGCTGACCTGGGCGGCAGACAGCCGCTATGTGACCTATGATTATGACGGTGCGTCGAACCTGAAGACGATCAAGGAGAGCGGGACGACGGCCCTGGCGACGTTCGGCTATGACGATGTCGGGCGCAGGAATTTGCTGACGCTCGGCAATGGCGTGACGACCAGCTATGGCTATAATCCGCTCGGCGTGACAAGCCTGGGCTATGACCTTGCCGGCACCGCGAACGACCTGTCGCTTACGTTCAGCTATAATCCGGCCGGGCAGATCGTGACCAAGACCAGCTCGAACGACAGCTATGCCTGGACGGGCAGCGTCAATGTCAACCGCAATTACTCCACCAACGGCTTGAACCAATATACCGCGGCCGGCACGATTACCCCGACCTATGACGTCAAGCAGAACCTCTCGGCTGCGGGCGGCACGGCTAGCTACAATTTCTCGACCAAGAATGAGCTTGTGTTCAGGAACGACACCAGCATCGGCTTCTACCATGATCCGCTTGGCCGGTTGGACGACATCATTGGCGGCAGCCAGGGCTTCCAATATGACGGCGATCATATCTCGACCCAAGTGCTTGATGCTTCGCCGTTCACGATCCAGCGCCGCTATGTGTGGGGCACGGGCGCGGACGAGCCGCTCGTCTGGTACGAAGGATCGGACTTCTCGAACAAGCGCTACATGATCGCCGATGAGCGCGGCTCAGTGATCGCTGTGACCGACAGCAGCGGCAACCCGATACAGATCAACAGCTATGACGAATATGGCATTCCGGGCGCGAACAATCTCGGTCGGTTCCAATATACCGGCCAGGCCTGGATTCCTGAGCTTGGCATGTACAGCTACAAGGCCCGCATCTACTCGTCCACGCTCGGCCGGTTCCTGCAGCCAGATCCCGCCGGCTACCCGGATGGGCCAAATAATTACAACTATGCCATTAGCGATCCGATCAATGGTGCTGATCCTAGCGGGATGGGTGATTGGGGCGCTGGGGATATCACTGTCATTGGTGACCCTGGTTGTGGTATAGCCTGCACAGTCTATCATCCCGGTTTCGATGGGTTCGATTTTGGGAATGTCACGCCGCCTCCACCAGACTTTGGCGGCGTGCCCGGAGGAAATGTTCCCGGACAAGCCCAACCGGCGCCCAACGATATCGTTGTCACCGCAGCGCGGAAGAACAATGTTAGACAAGATGCTCCGGCGGCGGACAGTGTCGCGAATACTGTAGGGGATGTCGGACCACAAGATGGAGGCAATATCATCTTGGTGCAAGGAAAGCGCGGGGTTTCCAAAGGTCGAGGAGATGACCCCCGGTATAAACTTTCTCCGGAAGATTTTGAAAAAGACTATCGGGATAGGAGAAACGCTATCGACAATAGTGAACTAACCCCAGAAGAAAAGAAGAGAGCACGGTCCAGGCTTGACCAGGAATCCAAGACAATTCGTAAACTATTAGGACGAATGCGGAGCGGCTTTGGAAAATCGAGCTTATTTGATCTTTTTATAATTACACCGGTGATACAGAATAAAATGCACGATTTCAATTGCGCGTACGGAATACCTGACGGCGCTCCTTGCACAGTTTGAATTGCTTTCGAGATTATTGCAAACGTTAGTTTATAATTAGAACGTGCTAGCTCTTAGCGATAATATAAAGTTTTTCTATCTAATATTCATTATCGGACCTCGAAATACATGAAAAAGTTGAACGTAGATGACCCTGACTATGCGGACGTTATATCCCAAGCACTGATTGATGAATCCGCGATCAATCCATTCCTGATTAAAAGATTGAGCAATAGTAATAATCCAGCGGTGCGTTTGTACGCGAATCTGTACGTACTTCACATGGGGATTTCGACGGTTAATCCGGATGATATAGTCGGCGTATTGCATGGTCTTCCCGAAGACGTAAGAAAATCGTGGGAGGCCATTTTAACCTACGCAAAAGATAAATCGTTATTGTCTTTTTCGCATATAATAAGTTTATTAGCTTGTCCGGACTCTGTACTATCCGAAATAACGATAAATGTATCGCCGATGGTTCTTTCGAAGGCACACTTGTTCATTTTTTATAACATCGTTAGGATGGGATCGTCAAGGTTTCCCCAAAGAAGTGTGCGTCAACTGTCTAAAATTGCCAATATTCGAAAACTAGAAAAGCATTTGCGAGACACCTTTCCTGCGGTAATTGATCAATTCAATAAGATCTGATTGTTTAGGGCCAGGACCACTGATATGACTGGCGATACACTCTCCACCGTGCCACTAAACTGGTGCGTGGCCGGTATCGGGGATACAAACGGCCATGCCTTCCGAAATCTTGTGGCGCAGCGATAACGGGCAGATCAGCGATTTGCTGGCGCAAAGCAACGGCGGCTTCGTCAACAACTACGCTCACGCGTTTACGAGTGCGCCGATCGATTGGATGGTCCAGTCTCCTGATATTCACTAGCTGTAGCATCTCTGTGGGGGACATAGGCGATGTTTAAGGCTGCACAAGTTCTGCATATGAACGGCATAGAATTTTCAATGATCTAACCGCATCTGCGGCATATCTCTTCGGCATGACCTTCCGATCGAAGAGGGAGGTCATACATGCAGAGATTGAATTTCCTGACCCACAGATTTTGCTGGAAGGTCGCGCTCGCATTGTCGCTGGTCATGCTCGGCGACTATCTATTTTTCCAGCAGCAGTTGTCGGGCGGCTATATCGGTGTGCTGGCGCTAGGTTTGGCAATCTGCACGATTGCCGGCCGCAATCCGATCCGGACCAATTACCGGGCATGGATAGCGCTCGGATTTGCCGGCCTGTTTAGCGCCGCACTCATGTTCGATCCTGGGCTCCTGTCCTGGACCATGTTCTGGGCTGCGATGAGCATGGCGACATTGATCGTTTCTACGTCGCAGTTCGATGACGGCTGGCTCTGGTTTCAGCGACTGCTCATGCACGCAGTGCGCTCGCCAATCGCTCCAGCGCTCGACGCACTTCGGCTGCGGCGCGTGTCAAGCCGGCCGACCACACGCCGCTTCAGCATCCGCCGCCTTCTGCCTCTGCTGGCTCTGCCGCTCATTGGTGGCGCCATCATTCTCTCGTTGTTCGCTACCGCAAATCCGGTGATTTCCAATGCGTTGGCGGCGATTAGCCTGCCGGAACTTCCGCCAGGCAGGATTGCGCTTTGGATCATGCTTTTTGCATTGGCCTGGAGCGTGCTGCGCCCCCGCTTGCCACAGCATCTCATTCCAACCTTCAACGGCAGCGGCGATTTGCCGCTGCCTGGGGTCTCGGTTAGCTCGGTCCTGCTGTCGCTTATCCTCTTCAACCTGTTGTTTGCGGTCCAGAATCTCCTCGACGGAGCCTATCTCTGGGGCTTTCTCCCGATGCCGGCAGACATGACCCGCGCTGAATATGTTCATCGCGGCGCCTATCCGCTGATCGCGACAGCGATCCTTGCCGCCATCTTCGTGCTGGTGACGCTGCGTCCCGGCTCGTCGACGGCAGCGGTACCGACCATCCGCAAGCTGGTCGTGCTTTGGATCGGCCAGAATATGATCCTGGTGGCATCGAGTGTGTTGCGGACGCTCGATTATATTGACGCGTCGTTGCTCACCACCCTGCGCATCCAGGCGCTGGCCTGGATGGGGCTGGTCGCTTTGGGTTTGTTCCTGATCTGCTGGCGCATGCTGTTCGGCAAAAGTGCGTCCTGGCTGATCAACACCAATCTGGCCGCAGCTGGCCTCTTACTTACGTCCGCCTGCTTCGTCGACACCGGCGCGATCGCCGCCCAATGGAATGTGCGCCATGCGCGCGAGATCGGCACGCATTCCCGACGGCTGGATCTTTGCTATCTCTCCTCACTGGGCGCATCCTCGCTGCTACCCCTGATCGAGCTTGAGCGGCGTCCATTGCGTCCGGCCTTCCGCGAAAGGGTTCAGGCGGTTCGCGAGCGCATCTTCAATGAGCTTGTCTATGCTGAGGATCATGGCGGCTGGACCTGGCGGGGTGCCGAACGGCTGGAGAAGGCGAGGGCACTCCTTCCTGCTGTTCCGGTCATGAGGCTGAAGCCGGGCATGCGCTCCTGCGACGGCGAACTGCTACGCTCCGAGGAAGACGCTGACAGTGCCGCTCAGCCGACCGCATTGACAGGATCGGAGCAGCAATGATCATGTGCCCGATGCCCCGCACCATTCTCATTGTCGATGACGACGCGCATATCAGGCAGTTGCTGGTTTTTGCCTTCACGAAAGCCGGCCTCGATGCCGTAGAGGCGCAAGATGGGGAGGCGGCGCTGGCGGCCGTCGAACGCCATCAGCCCGATCTGGTCGTGCTCGACATCAACATGCCGCGCATGGATGGCCTCGAAGTCTGCCGGCGGCTCCGTGCCCAGGGCGACCTGCCGATCCTGTTCCTGTCATCGCGCGACGATGAGATCGACCGGGTGTTGGGTATCGAGCTGGGCGGCGACGATTATGTCGTGAAACCCTTCTCGCCGCGCGAAGTCGTTGCACGATCAATGGCGATCTTGCGCCGGACCAGTGGCCGCCCGCCGGCCGTGGAGGACGTGGCCGAGCTCAAACATGGCAAGCTGCTGCTCGATGCCGAAGGCTGGGTTGCAAAATGGGAGGGCCAGGAAGTCCCGCTTACCGCAACCGAGTTCACCATCTTGCGGACCCTGGTCTCCATGCCGTCCCGCATCTTCTCGCGCGACACCATCATTGACCGGCTCCACGGGCCTGGCTTTGCGATCACTGACCGGACGATCGACAGCCATGTGCGCAATCTGCGGCGCAAGTTCGAAGAGGCTGGTTGCGCCGATCTCATCGAAACCCGGCCTGGTGTCGGCTATCGGCTTGGGCGCTGCATCGGCGGCAGCGCATGATCCAGGGCCTCAAGGCCTTTGTCGCGCGCCATTGGCCGGTTCTGCATTTTCGGACGATCATCTTCGGGACATTGCTGTTCGTGGCGGCGCTTCCCGGCGTCGGCGCCATTTTCCTCCGGGTCTATGAAAATGCATTGGTTCGCCGAACCGAAGCAGAGCTAGTCGCCCAAAGCGCCGCACTGGCGGCTAGCGCGGCCGCGATGTGGCCAGGGCCCCGCGCCGTA
>Ga0163162_10006048_pt1 | contig 11715 bp, 12 predicted proteins | sample S55metaG_FD_115310 | JGI IMG/M metagenome (GOLD analysis project Ga0163162, IMG submission 115310) | Switchgrass rhizosphere microbial communities from Kellogg Biological Station, Michigan, USA - S5-5 metaG | ecosystem: Host-associated > Plants > Roots > Rhizosphere > Soil | place: USA...
CCTTCGGCCTCTCTGTGCTGACGATGGCTTATGCCGTCGGCCACGTCTCGGGAGGTCACTTCAATCCGGCCGTCACGCTCGGTCTGTTCGCCGCGGGACGCGTTGCGGGAAAGAGCATCTTTCCATACATCATCGCGCAGGTTCTGGGCGCGATCGCCGGGGCGGGGATTCTGTATCTGATTGCTCGCGGCAAAACTGGATTTGATGTGTCGGCCGGATTTGCTTCGAATGGCTACGACGCACACTCACCCGGCGGCTATACCCTGCTCGCCGGAGTTGTCACCGAAGTCGTGATGACGTTTTTCTTTCTGATCGTGATTCTAGGGGCGACTGACGAACGCGCACCGAAAGGCCTGGCGCCAATCGCGATTGGCCTCGCTCTGACGCTGATTCACCTGGTCAGTATTCCAGTAACCAACACGTCCGTGAACCCGGCGCGAAGCACCGGGCCGGCATTGTTCGTGGGGGGCTGGGCGACAAAACAACTGTGGTTGTTTTGGGTGGCGCCGATCTTCGGGGCGTTTTTGGCGGGTTCAGTGCACCGCTTCACCCTCACCGAAGGAGAAGCAACGGAACTGAACCCGCATCTGGCTCGGACGGTGACACCTTAGCCCGCTGGCCCCGGGGCTGTTTCACGACGTCAGCCAGAAGTTCAACTCAGACAAATTTGCGCGCCAGTTGTAGCAACTCGATCAAATCGCGGAGCTGCCACTTGAGCACATAGAATGTTGCGCCTGCTTCACGACAAGCGGCTTTCAACTCGAGCCCGTCGTCAGTTGCGAAAACAACGATAATAGGGCGATGGTCGAGTTTGCGGATTGTCCGTAACAATCCTATGCCGCGCTGATGAGGCGCTGTGACGTTCATCAGGACTACATCGGGCCTCTCCGAAAGAACTAAACTGAGTCCTTCATCGCCGGCGGCAGCCATTCCGAGCAGTTGGCAACCTTCGGCTTCCGCAAATGCGACCCTTAGACCGTCTCTGATGACTTCCGAGTTTTCAATAACAACGATCGTAATATCCCTTAATTCCTGCAAATCCATTTACATTAATTCCTGCAAATCCATTTACGTCTAGTGTGCAGTTTGTTTTCCGCGCCAACAATCAACGTCAAAATGATTCTGCGGTCATATTTTTCACGACAGGACGGTCAAAATACTTTGACGCGCGAAGGGCGGATCGGCTTTTTAGCGAGATGTAATGATTTTAGGTAGTGAGTTTGTTCTGGACGGCATACTTCACGAGTTCAGCCGTCGTGCGCATGTGCATCTTGTCGAGAATGCGAGCGCGGTAGGTGCTGACCGTGGGCGGACTGAGTGTCAGTGTGGCGGCAATTTCTTTGGGGGTCTTCCCCTGGCCAAAGAGGCACAGAATTTGAAACTCACGGTCTGAGAGCTTGTCATGCAGGTTCGTGTGGTGCTTGTCTCCCAGCCGCTGCAAAAGCAGATCAGCAGTTCGATCGCTGATGTGCACTGCTCCCTGGAGAATCTTCCGAATGGTTTTGGCGAGTTGCTCCGGAGCCGCGTCTTTGGAAAGAAAACCTGATGCGCCGGCTTTTAAAACGCGAACCGCAAATTGATCTTCGGGATAGATGCTCAACACCAACACCCGAGACTTCTTGTGATTGCGGCGTATCTCCTTCAACAGCTCCAGCCCCGACAATCCCGGCAAGTCCAAATCAAGGACAATCAAATCAAACGTGCGCTGCTTCATCAGCTCGCGCGCTTCCGTCCCATTGGCAGCTTCAGACAAGTTAAGATCGCACTCGGACTGGAGAATTTCTTTCAGTCCGCGTCGAACTATCGGATGATCGTCTACGATTAAAACTTCCATCGTCACCACCGCCTTATGGGCTACGCTCCTTTCGTGCGAATGCGCACCGCGGTTCCCTTCTGCGGTATGCTCTCAATGGAAAAGCTGCCGCCGATTGATTCCGCGCGCTCGCGCATTCCCAGCAGCCCCAGCGACACGGGCGCGCTCATTTCTTCCGGCGCAATGCCCTTGCCGTTGTCAGTGATCGTCAACAAAACGTCGTGCTTTCCGATGCGCAGGAAAACCTTTACTTCCGTCGCCTGCGCGTGCTGCGAAACGTTTGTGAGGGCTTCCTGGAGAATGCGAAAGAGCGCCGTCGATGACTCAGCGGGCAGGTTCAGCTTCGTGCGCGGGATTTTGAACTCGCATCTGAGGCCAGTACGACGCGAGAATTCGCGACATTGCCAATCAATGGCCGCCGCGAGTCCGAACTTATCCAGGAGGCCTGGCCGCAACTCAGTTGAGATTGCTTTGACGGCGCTGATGGTCTCAGTTAACTGCTTGTTGATTTCGGCGAACCTCTCGACGATCGCACTATTTGGCTTCGAGCCATTTTGTCGAAGATCCTGTTGCACGATGGACAGTGCGATTTTTATGCTCGTTAATGACTGGCCGAGACTGTCGTGCAGTTCCCGGGCCAAGTCGGTTCGTTCTTTTTCTCGCACAGCTTGTAAGTGGTTGGACAACAGCCGGAGTTGCTGATGCGAGTTCTCGAGTGCCTTTGTCATCGCGCGTTCCTCAGTCACGTCCGTGTGGACACCCCAAGCGCGAAGCAGCATGCCGTTGACGACAATTCCCAGCAAACTGATTGCAAGAACCCGCCGTCCCTGGCGAGTGTTGATGATTTCTGTCGTCCAATCCCGCAATCGATAATGCTTTGTTATCCATTCCCGTAACGTGGCCGGTGTGGTGGGCTGCGCCGCTTCAGCCAACTCGCCAAAGCGCGCTCCGGCGATGTCATCAGCCCTTTCGTACCCATACATTCGGGCGACTGCGTCGTTACACTCGGCGAGATAACCGTGCTTGTATAACCGACTTACTTGCTCGTCGACCGGCAAGCTTGTATCGATCGGCTCCTCAATTTCCAGCCTCCAGATTCCCTCAGAACTGTTCGCGACAAACGATCGGTAACGCTCTTCGCTCGTGCGCAGGTCTTGCTGCGAACGTTTGCGGTCCGTTATGTCGTCAACCATGGCGAGACCGTACACCGGTTTCCCTCTTCTGGTCCGCACCAGCAATGCGGTGAGGTCCAACCACGCGATGGTTCCTTCTTTCGTGATGAATCGTTTCTCGAGGCGGTACGAAGGGATCTCGCCACGAAAGAGTTGGTCTGCCAACAACCGATCTCTTTGCACGTCATCTGGGTGGGTGATCTCGGTGAACTTGCGCTTCAATAATTCGTCAGCCTCGTAGCCGAGCGCCGTGCACAATGCCCTGTTCACGCGACGCATTCGATAGTCGAAATCGACGATGGCCATTCCCATGGGCGAATGTTCGAAGGCGAGTTGAAAACGTCCCTCCGTAACTTTGGAGGTTCGCTGCGCCATTGCGAATCCGACTTTCGTTTGGGTCACTGGCACACCGCGGGCATTATTACTTGAACCAGAGTGTTTCAGCCGATCTAAAACGGCCGTGTACAATCGGTTGCTTCGGAGACCATAGGAATTGGTTAATTCTTTTTCAATCTGCTAGTAACTGGCAATTCTTACAGTGAGCTTCGCCGGCCCCTCGAATCTCATCGCGGCATGCCGCGGGCGCCGCGAGATACAGCGGTTCAAATATCAGACAATCCCCTAAGTGCAAGCGTATCACCACCTGTAAATAGTGTAATTGCAAGACGGTAGTGGGTAGGCCGTTGGACTGCGAACCTTTTGCACACGGATTGCTATATTCATTGCGCCCGACCAATCAACGTCGCAACGTTAGCGACACCGAGCGAGAAATCCGTTACAACTCGCCCCCCTTTTTCCGCTTACACGTGTGATGTGCGCACGTGTCTACAAAAAAGGTGAATGAGATGGTTTTGAATACATCAAGCGTGACGATCTATCCGGAAAAGCGAGCCGAGTTTTTTCAGACAATGACCCAACTACTCGAACCACTCAACGGCACTGCCGGATGCAAAGCGTTCCGCCTGTACGTGGACGTGGCAGACGAAAATTCGTCTTTGATCATGTCCGAATGGGATTCCGAGACGGATCTTAACAATTACCTCAACTCTGCTGATCACGCGATTCTGCATGGCGCGATCACGGTATTGAGTAAACGCAGCACCGAACTTAAGGCTGTCGTACATTAATCATGACCCGAGTTTCCCCGATGATGAGTGAGCCGATTCTAAAACCGCACGACAAACAAATGTTCCCCGCTCCTCTGAGATCGAGCGGTCACGTACTGGCCCCCGCGCTGCATGCGTCGGGCGTTGCCAGCATTCGCGTCGGTGATGAACGGCCACAGGTTTCTGAAGAATTTCTTCAAGACCTCGTCGAAGCATGTGCGTCGAATATTGCTCTGCTGAATGAATCAGGAACGATTCTCTACGCCAGTCGCGCGTGGAGCATCTTTGAACAGAATCATCGTTTCACCAGAAACCGGAATCAGGCGCCCACTTACTTCGGTTTTTACCGCAAGGATCAAGATGCGAAGCAGACGAATCGATTAGATCGTCCCACGTTGAGTGATGATCTCGATCAGATGTTGGCGGACGAAGTCAGAGAGATTAACGGCAAGTACACTTATCGTGGGATCACCGGTACGCATTCGTTGTGCGTGCATGCGGCGCGCCTTAATTTGCCCGGCGCGAGTTTCCGAGTCCTGGTGAGCCACGATGACTTTGTCACGCCCAAAGAAGCCTTGCGCAAGAGCGAAGAACGGCTCAGCCAGTTGCTGGAAAGCACTAACATTGTAGCGTGGGAAGCCGATCCGGAGACATGGAGATACACATACGTCAGCGCGCAAGCGCGGGAAATTCTCGGATATCCAATCACGGCTTGGTACGCACCTGACTTCCTGGTTTCAAACATACATCCCGAAGACCGCGAACGGGTGATAGAGGTGTGCGCCTCGCAAGCACGAATCGCGGACAGTTTTGATCTCACTTTTCGGATGCTCGCGAACGACGAAAGCATAGTGTGGATACACAATCTCGTGAGTATCACTCGGTCGGCCGGCCGGATTGTTGGTGTTCACGGCTTCATGATCGACATCACCGAGCAGAAACGAATTCAGAAAGTGCTGCGCGATCTCGGAAGCCGTCTGATCGCCGCCCAGGAGAAGGAACGTAGTCGCGTGGCCCGCGAGCTTCACGACGACCTGAATCAGCGAATGGCGTTGTTGTCTATCGAACTGGAGCAACTTGGGTCGGAAACGAAGAACCCGCGCATATTGCGCCGGCACGTTCACAAACTTCAGCAGAGTGTCGAAGAGATCGCGGCGGACATTCATCGGCTTTCTTACCGTCTGCATCCATCAAAACTGGATCACCTCGGCTTGTTACCGGCGGTTGAGAGCCTGTGTAAGGAAACCTCGAACGGCAAATTGACGGTGATTTTCCGGCAGTCGGGCTTTCCCACCGACCTTTCCCAGGACGTGACGCTCTGCTTATTCAGGATCGCGCAGGAAGCTCTGCGCAATACCGTCAAACACAGCGACGCGCAAATAGCGCGAGTGAATCTGGAAAGGACCGACGACGGCGTGCGGCTGACGATCTCCGATAACGGACAGGGGTTCAACACAGAATCTAACGCGATGCGTTCAGGACTGGGATTCACGAGCATGCGCGAACGTTTGCGGCTCCTGGATGGACAAATTGAAATCAAATCCCGACGGATGGAAGGTACGACAATAGAGGTTTCGGTTCCCCTAAGCCGTTCTCAGCAGTGAAACGGCGAAGAATAAACAGGTCGCTTGGTCAGCCAGTACTCTCCAGGATGGCGTCCGGGCTTTGAGTTGAGATGGAGGGTTTATGTTAAGCACCCGTGTAGTACTCGCAGATGATCATCGATTGATACTGGATGCGCTCAAGAAACTTCTCGAGCCCGAGTTTGCCGTAGTGGGCACGTTCGGTGATGGCCGTGAACTTCTGGACTCGGCCCCTGCGCTGAATCCGCATGTGATCGTTTTGGACATTGGCATGCCGACCATGAATGGTCTAACTGCCGGACAAAGGCTGAAACAGGTAATGCCTACAGTGAAGCTGATTTATCTCACCATGAATCAGGATCAGGACATGGCAGCGGAAGCGTTCCGCGTGGGCGCCAGTGGTTACTTGCTGAAATCCTCAACCGGCACTGAACTGGTGTCCGCGATACGGACCGTTGTCCGCGGCGGAACTTACATTACGCCGAGGATGACTGAAGATGTCATCGGTTCTTCGATCAATTTTTTCAAGAATCTCAAGAGTTCGAACCACCTAACGTTGAGGCAAAAAGAGGTTTTACAGCTGCTCGCGGAAGGGCGATCGATGAAGGAGGCCGCATTCATTCTGAATGTGTCACCGCGTACGGTCGCTTTTCACAAGTACACTATGATGGAGCATCTTCACATAAAGAACACGGCCGAACTCGTCCAGTATGCTATGACCAGCCGCCTAGTCGCCGCCGCGTGATGCTCTAGCCCACCTTTCGACTGCCCCGTCTCGTCCAGGATGCGCACAGCGATCTGGCGAGACCGGGGACGTTAGTGCCCGTCCGACTCCCTCCTTTCTTCGCATTTCTGGCCTGTCACTTTTGCCAGTGTTTTCGACAGGTGCATCTAACATATCCTTGCGACCACCTGTTAGTTTCGTTGCTCGTCATTTGTCATTTGTCATTTGCATTTTGCAGATCATCTTCAACGGGGAGAGGCCATGAAGCGGCCACGCGTTCTTTTGGCAGACGATCACAAAGAGATGCGCGACCGGGTCACGCGTCATCTCGAAGTTGAATTCGATGTCGTGGAGGCGGTGGGAGACGGGCGAACACTGCTCGACGCAGCATTTAGGCTGAACCCTGATGTGTGTCTGCTCGATATCTCAATGCCGGCGCTGAATGGCATTGAAACAGCGATTCAATTAAAGCAGCGCGGCTCAAAAGCTAAAGTTCTCTTCCTCACGATTCACGAAGATGTCGATTTCCTGGAGGCGGCTCTGCGAACCGGAGCCTCCGGCTACGTTCTTAAACGACGCATGACTTCGGACTTGCGACCTGCAATCAGAGATGCCCTGGCCGGAAAAACGTTCATCTCATCTTCAGTTGTGCTTGGCGAGCGAGTTAAGAGGAATAACGAATAAACACAGCTTTCGGCTCAGTGCCTGCGCCGGCGGATGGTTCCCACGTCTCAGCAATGGCGGTCTTCGCAGCCCCGCAGAAGAATAATAGGAATGCCAGAAACATGAGCAGTCGGTACGATGAATATGAGCGGAAGACGAGATGAACCTCTACCAGCATGAGATTCTTGTCAATGCCGAAACATTGCTCATTTGAAACAGCTAGCCGCGCGCGGCGCCCCGCCACTTTTTATCCTTCTTTCCCTACTCCAAGCGCATCTGCCACGCGATTGATGTAATTGAACCAGGCTGCGATCAACGTGATTTGCAGGATCGCGCGGTCGTCGAAGCCTGCCATGCGCAGCTTCCTATGGTCACCGCTTGAGATTCGCGTAGCGTCGCGAGTCAACTGCGCGACGTAATCAAGCATCGCGAGTTCCTGATCCGAAATCGGCGCGGTTCGATAGTCTGCCTGAAGCGCCTTAACCAACGGTTCATCTAAAGTAACGCGACGCAGAAACTCTGCGTGAGACTCGATTCAATAATGACAACGGTTGGTGACTGAGACGACAGTGGTAATCATCTCATGCTGCCGGCGCGTGAGCGGCAGGTCGGGCGACATCAGCACACCAAACGTCGCAAACGCGTGATGCAATGCGTCAGGAATCAAGCTGTGCGACGCAACTATCTGGGAGGCTTGACCGTCGGCCGTCGGATGGATGGGAATCGAGTATTCGACGGGATAAAGTTCGCGCTGCGCCTCGACGGCACTGCGTACCTTCTCATCTTCATCAGCAGAGACCGTCTTGATCCAAGTCATAAGCCACCTAACGATTAGGATTTGATCGATTGCGATCCACCACAGTAACTCTAACGGCCGGCGTCGGTTTTACTATGAAACGAAGTTTTCGTTCCGGCGGATTGTAATTGCCTTCCGGGACGCCCACGTCGGCCACATAGCGGCCGGCGCGCCTGGTCACGCTAATCCTGGTGCGACGAAAAACGCCTTGTTTGTATGCCGGACTGGTTCCGTCGTCTTCATAGAGGGTACCCGCAGCCGAGCCGTTTTCATCGGGATATATCGAAAATGTGATTGGGTCGAAAGGCTTTTCGCCGACGTATTTCATCTCGGGTCCGAAAGGAATAATTGCGCCGCCACGAACAAACATCGGCACGGTTTCCAACGGCGCGTCAACACGAACCATCGTGCCTCCCTCGTATTTTTTGTTCGTCCAGAAGTCGTACCAAATTCCTTTTGGCAGATAAACCAAACGAGAAGTCACGTCAGGCTTCACGATCGGCGCGACTAACAGATCATCTCCGATCATGAATTCATCGTCGAGATTGTAGGTGCTGGCATCGTCCTGATAGTTCAGCACGAGCGGCCGAAACACAGGCACGCCCGTGCGGTGTGCTTCTTCTAAAGTTGAATACAGAAACGGCAGCATCTGGTAACGCAGTTTCAGATACTTGCGAATGATGTCCTCGTAGTACTTACCAAAACGCCACGGCTCCTGATCGTATCCGTCAATCGCGTGATGGTTGCGAAAGAACGGAGCGAGGAAACCAATTTGATATGAACGCACAAGAAACTCACCATTCGCGCGGCCAATGAAACCACCAACGTCGCTGCCGACGAAGGGCTCACCCGAGAGCCCCAGCGTCGTAAACATCGGCACGTTCAGCGCCAAAGAGTCCCAGGTACTGTTTGTGTCGCCGGTCCACATCGTCGAGTAGCGCTGAATGCCGGCGTAGCCAGCACGCGTGATGACGAACGGACGTCGATCAGGTTGCAGACGCGCGAGGCCTTCGTAAGTTGCGCGCGCCATCAACAATGCGAAGACGTTCCGGTTCTTTGCGTGAGTTGAGTTCGCGCCTTCGTCGTAACTGACCACGTCGCGTTGGTTCTTGCCCGTCTGATCAATAAAGTCAGCCGGCTCGTTCATATCGTTCCAAATTCCCGCAATGCCGTTGTCCGTATAAGCGCGATGCAGATCGCCCCACCACTGCCGCGCATCGGAACGTGTGTAATCAACAAAGACGCTGTCGCCTGGCCACACGCGCGGGATGAATACGTCGCCGTTCCTGCGGTGCTGAAAATAATTTCCCGCTATGCCCTGATCGAACACATAGTAGCGATTGCTCTGCGACTGAAGTTCGGGACGCGATGACGTTGCACGCTGCTCACCGTTCGGCGGCTGATATTTCACGCCCGGATCGACTATGACGACTGTTTTTACGCCCTGCTTGAGTAACCTATCCGTCAGTGCTTTGGGATCGGGAAAGCGATTCGGGTCAAACGTGAACACGCGATAGCCATTCAGGTAATGAATGTCGAGGTAGATCACGTCCAGCGGCAGATCGCGCTCGCGATATTGCCGCACGACTTCCTCGACCATCGAAGCCGGATAGTAGCTGTATCGGCATTGCTGCACACCCAGCGCCCACAAAGGTGTCAGAGGCATGTGACCTGTGAGATCGGCGTATCGGCTTAAAATTTTCCTGATCGACGGTCCGTAGAAAAAATAATAGTTCAGTTCACCACCTTCGGCGCCGAACCAAATCCGCTCTTGCGACAAACGCCCAAAGTCGAAATAACTGCGATAACTGTTGTCGAAAAAAATTCCATAAGCAACGCCGTTCTCCAACCCGAGGTAAAACGGAATGGTCTGATAAATAGGATCGCGACCGAGTGTGTAGCCAGGGGTGTCTGAATTCCAATTGACAAAAAAGCCGCGCCGCTTGTCGAGGTGCGCCGCCTTCTCTCCAAGGCCATAGAAGTGTTCGTCAAATCCGAGCTTTTTTGCCGCCGCGACGAACGTCCCCGCGTCAGGGTCGAACATGATCGAGCGTAACTCGCCACGTCCGTCGTAACTCATCGGCTGCTCGTCGCTGTTGATTGCTTTCTGCGTGCGCGCGTCGCGAAATTCGACTAACAAGGGAGAACGGTGCACGACTGCTTCAACTTCGGACGTGCTAACGATAATCGCATCGGGCGTCTCTTTGACAGACCATGCCACTTTCGGCCAATCGGTTTTGGCAATTGCCCAGGAATGATCTTTCGCGGGCAGGGCCTTGGTAAACGCGGCGCGAACGCGGATCAAATCGGGAGCCAGGACGGTCAACTGCACCTGCGAGTTATCGCGACAACTGATCGTGATCCCGTTTTCGTTGCTTGTGAAGCTGATGGCATCGCCAATCTTTTGTAAGCGTGTCACGTCGATTTCCTGCGCGAAAATTGCCGCGCAAAAAATTACCGGCGCAACCAAAACTGTGATCACTCGTTTCATTGAATGATTTGAAGAAGCCGACCTAATTATCTACTGGCAGAAACGCCAGTCTGGCAGCACCCAAAAGACCCGCATCGTCGCCACATTCGGCCGGCACAATTTTGACTTCTGACGCAGGCAACGGGAACGCGTGCTCGTTCACTTGGTGACGCATATGTTCCTCAAACAACTCCCATCCATTGGCGACACCACCGCCAATCACGATCATTTCCGGGTTCAGAATATTAATTAGGTTCGCCAAGCCGATGCCGAGGTAGTCGCCCATGCGATGAAATACTTCGACAGCGAGCGGGTCGCCTGCTTTGCCTGCGACGAAGACACTCGCCGCAGTGAGATCGTCGCTCACGTTCAGGCTCGAGGACGGATGGCGCGGCCGACCTTCACGTGCCATGCGGACAATCGCAGTCGCAGACGCGTAGACCTCCAGACAGCCCCGACTGCCGCAACCACACGCCACGCCACCAAAAGGCTCCACACACGTGTGTCCAATTTCGCCGGCCGAGTCATTCGCTCCATGCCACAGCTTTCCATCCAAAATAATGCCGCCGCCGACACCGGTGCCTAATGTTACGCACACCATCGTGTGGTGGCCGCGCGCGGCGCCCTGCCACATCTCTCCGACGGCCGCGGCGTTTGCGTCATTTTCCAGGATTACCGGCCTTCCGAGGGCACTTCTCAGTTCCGCACTTAGTTCAAATGAATCCAGACAAGGCACATTTGGAATCGTCAGGATCTTACCGGCGCGGACGTTAACCGTACCGGGCACGACAATCGAAATTGATCCGATCGATTTTCCTTCCACCGCGCTCCGCTCATCGCAGACCCGCGCCGCTGCGATCAGCGCTGAAACAATCTCCCGAGGATCATTTGTGGCTGGGGTTTTTTGTTTTAAGCGAAAGTGAATACGGCCGTTCTCGTCGATCGTCGCAGCGCGAAGATGTGTCCCGCCGAGATCCACGGCGAACACTAGACGATCAGTTGTCCTGTCTGCACTGGCCATTATAGCTGGGCGTCACGGTTTCAGGCGCCGGACGAATATACGATAGCCCCACGCGTCCAAAGCGATCGCCGGCAATGAATTTCGGCGCGCGCGCCTTGCAAGTTCAGGCGCGGGCGCGTCCGGCGGCAGCGGCGAACCGGCATCGAGCGTAATGTCCCGAAACGATTGCCCGTTCGCCACTTCGATTGACCCAAAGAACGGCCGATTCGAGAAATTGATTGCGACTAAGATCTCTTCATCATTTGACTGTCGCGTGTACGAGACAACTCGCGACTCGTCTGAATTTCGCAACCATTCGACCGGCCCGACACGTAAAGCGTCGTATTGCTTTCGCAACGCAACAATTTGCTTATAGAAGCGGGGGAAC
>Ga0163162_10006052_pt1 | contig 11709 bp, 11 predicted proteins | sample S55metaG_FD_115310 | JGI IMG/M metagenome (GOLD analysis project Ga0163162, IMG submission 115310) | Switchgrass rhizosphere microbial communities from Kellogg Biological Station, Michigan, USA - S5-5 metaG | ecosystem: Host-associated > Plants > Roots > Rhizosphere > Soil | place: USA...
GGCATGAGTGCGTGGTGTTCGACGCCGCCCCCAAGGCGCGCGAGGCCCTGGCGGCGGACGGGGCCAAGGCGGTCGGCTCGCTGGAGGAGATGGTCAAGGCCCTGAACAAGCCGCGCGCGGTGGGGGCTATGCTGCCCGCGGGCAAGATCACCGAGGACACGCTCGACGACCTGCACAGGATTCTCGCCGCGGACGACGTGGTGATCGACGGCGGCAACAGCTTCTACAAGGACGACATCCGGCGCGCGGCGCAGTTTCGCGAGCAGGGCGTGCATTACGTGGATGTCGGCACCTCGGGCGGCGTGTGGGGCCTGCAGCGCGGCTACTGCATGATGATCGGTGGCGAGGACGACATCGTGCGCCGCATCGACCCGATCCTCTCCGTGCTCGCGCCGGGACGCGGCGACATTCCCGCGACGCCGGATCGCGGCGGGCGCGATCCGCGCGTCGAGAACGGCTATATGCATACCGGGCCGGTCGGCTCGGGGCATTTCGTGAAGATGGTGCATAACGGTATCGAGTACGGGCTGATGCAGGCGTACGCGGAAGGGTTCCATATCCTGAAACACAAGGCGTCGCCGGATCTGGAGCCCGACCAGCGCTACGACCTCGACCTTGCGGATGTCGCGGAAGTGTGGCGGCGCGGCAGCGTGGTGTCGTCGTGGCTGCTCGATCTCACCGCCGGCGCGCTCGCGCAGGACGGCACGCTCGAACATTTCTCGACGGAAGTCGCGGACAGCGGCGAAGGCCGCTGGACCATCGAGGCGGCGATCGAGGAGGCGGTGCCCGCGCAGGTGCTGTCGGCTGCGCTCTATACGCGCTTCAGGTCACGCGACGCCGAGTCGTTCCCCGAACGGGTGCTCTCGGCGATGCGCTTCGGCTTCGGCGGGCACAAGGAGTTTCCGGTGAAGTGACGCGTCGCGCCCGGCGCGCAAACGAGAAGGGCCGCATGTTTTTTCATGCGGCCCTTTTCAGTTTCGACGCGCGATGCGCTCACTTTCACTTCATCATCCGCCGTCGAAACAGCACCGCGCAGATGAAGAACGGCACGACCGCGTAGGCGAGCAGGACGCCGACATGCACGGCCAGATGATCGACGGGACGATCCAGCATCAGCGGCCGGATCAGCTCCACCGCGTGCGAGAGCGGCAAAAGCAGCGCGACGTGCTGCGCGAGCGCGGGCAACTGCGTGATCGGGAAGAACACCCCGGAGAGCAGCAGCATCGGCGTGAGCGCGAGCGTCTGGTAGAACATGAAGAAGTCGTAGCTCGGCGCGATTGCCGTGACGATCATCGCGGTGCTCGCGAACGCAAGGCCCGCCAGCACGATCACGGGCAGCGCGTAGAGCATCGACGGAAAGCTCGCGTAGCCGAGCACGCCCGCCACGAGCATGATCGCGACGCCCGAGAGCACCGACTTGCTCGCCGCCCAGATCACCTCGCCGAGCACGATGTCGCCGAGCGTGAGCGGCGTGTGCATGATCGCTTCCCACGTGCGCTGCACGTGCATGCGCGAAAAGCCCGAATACATCGACTCGAAGCTCGCCGACATCATCACGCTCGAGGCCACCGTGCCCGCCGCGAGAAACGCGATGTAGGACACGCCGTCCACGCGCCCGACCATCAGGCCCAGCCCGAGCCCGAGGCCGAAGAGGTAGATCATCGGATCGGCGAGATTGCCGAACATCGACGCCACCGCCAGCTTCTTCCAGACGAGATAGTTGCGTCGCCAGACCGAGATCCAGTGGGTGGCGTTGGCCGGCATCGCGGACGCGTGGCGCGGGGCGCCCGCGTGATCGTGCGTCTTGCTGCGTGTGCGCGTGCCTGGCACGCGGGTCTGTTCCAGGGAATCCATGGCGCTTGTCTAGTCCACCATCTCGCGCCCGGTCAGGCGCAGGAACACGTCTTCGAGATTCGCCGGCCGGTGCAGATAGCGCACGCCCGGGCGCCCGCGCACGCGCTGATGCACGGGCTGCGGATCGTCGACATAGCAAAAGAGCGTCTCGCCGCTGATCTCCATTCGCTCGACGAACGGCGCGAGTTCGGCGCGCAGCGCCTGCGGATCGGGACCGTAGATTTCGATCACGTCGCAGCCGATGACCGACTCGACCAGCTCGTGCGGCCGGCCCTCCGCGATCTTGCGGCCTTCCTCGATCACGCACAGCCGGTCGCAGAGGCGCTCAGCCTCTTCCATGAAGTGCGTAGTGAGCAGGATCGTCTTGCCGCGCGCGAGCAGCGAGCGCAGCCGCTCCCAGATCAGGTGGCGCGCCTGCGGGTCGAGGCCCGTGGTGGGTTCGTCCATCACGAGCACGTCGGGGTCGTTGACGAGCGCGCGCGCAAGCGTAAGCCGCCGCTTCATTCCGCCCGACAATTCGCCGACGCGCGCGTTCGCCTTGCTTTCGAGCCGCGCGAATTCGAGCAGCGACGGCACGAGCGCCTCGATCTCATGGCCGCTCATGCCGAAGTAGCGGCCGAACACGAGCAGGTTTTCGCGCACGGTGAAGTCGGGGTCGAGATTGTCGAACTGCGGCACGACGCCCACGCGCTGGCGCGCGAAGCGGGCGCGCGAGGGGATCGGTTCGTCGACCAGCCGGATCACGCCCGCATCCGGCGACGCGATGCCGAGCAGCATTCTGAGCGTGGTGGTCTTGCCGGCGCCGTTCGGGCCGAGGAGTCCGAAGCACTCGCCCGGCCGGACGAAAAACGACAGGCCGTCGACGACGGTCTTGTCGCCGTAATGCTTTATGACCTCGGAAAATTCGATTGCCGGCGCGCTCTCGTCGGCCGCCGTGACGGCCCCGGGCGGCCTGGTCTCCATTTCTGCCTCTGACATTCTCGGGTCCAGCTTATTGAGGAAGCACAGCGGGCTAGTTTAATCCATTGCACCATTCGGGCGCTCGGGCTGCGTCCTTTGCACCGCTCGCGCGCACGATGGCGCCGCCGCAGCGGCAAAACGGGCGCCAGCGCGCCGGCCGAAAACGCCAGCGCCTTGTCCGGCAAGACCTGCGGGCTTCTGGCACGGTGCAAGCTTGGAGCGGTGCTCGTAGGCGTTTTCCATCGTTGCCACCCGCACGGCGACGCACGATCATGCAGGCACCACTCCCGCCGATTTCATGCAGCCTGGAGAACCATCATGTCGAGCTACCAGAAAATCCTGCTGTGCTACGACGGTACCCGCGAAGGGCGCAAGGCACTGCGCCACGGCGCCAATCTGGCACTCGACCTGAAGGCCGAGACCCACGTGCTGGCCGTCGTCGACATGCGCTCCAGCATCGCGCAAAGCGCGGGTCTCCTGACCGACATGGCCTGCGGACGTTTCGAGGACGCCGCCCGCGACATCCTCCAGGAAGGCGTCGACTGGCTCACCGAACGCGGCCTGCACGCGCAGGGGCATTTCGCGTTCGGCCATCCGATCGATGAAATCGCGAGTCTCGCCGACAGCCTGAAGGTGGATCTCGTGGTGGTCGGCCATCGCTGCCGCAGCGGGCTTGCGCGCTGGTGGATGGGGGCGGGCAATACCCCGCTGCTCGACCGGGTGTCGTGCAGCATTCTCGTTGCGGTGTGTCAGGCGGGCGAATCGGCCGATGCCGAGGAGGACGCGGCACACGCCGCGAAGCCCGTGAAGACGGAGGTCAGCGCCTGATCCCGACGCTCGCGGCGTGCGCGGGTTCGTCGGTCGGGCGCACGCGCCGGCGTGACGGCAGAGCGGACCGCACCGGATGCTTCGTCCGCCTGTTGCCTTGCGCGCGCCTCAGCCGTTCAGGTCCACCGCGACCAGCTTCCAGGAGACGAGGCCACTGCGCCGGAAAATCGCTGAATAGTGCGCGTCGCCCGCGCCGTGCTGGTAGGTGACGACGAACGTGTCGAAACTGCGGTAGCCCGCCGTGGTTTGCGGCGGCTGGCGCGGCGATTCCTGAGCCGTGGCGATTCCGGAAGCCGGCGCGGGCGCCGGAGTTTCCTGATTCGCCTGATTCGTCCCCTCCGATGGGGTGCCCGCCGCAGGCGGCGCGGGTGGCCGCTCGCCCGGATTCCCGCGCGGCGGAATGCCGTTCAGAATCGCGGCGACGCCGTCGGGCGTCGCGTAGGAGTCGATGATCGGCCCCACGAGCGCGGCACCGATCATCGCGCCGATAACGGCGAGCGGATTGCCGCTTTTCTGAATATCGACACGCCGAGTGAGCAACTCGGTTATCTGCTGCTTCAGGCTGTCGCGCAGCGCCGGAAAATCGACGTACTGATTGACCGTCTGCGCATCGCGCGCGTCGGCGGCGCGTTTGACGCGATCGAGCGCGATGTAAGGCGACGCATAAATGTAGCCGAGCGCCGCGACCACGACGATGACAACGAGCGTGACAACAACCGACTTGCTGGTGCGGGTCATACGATTGGATACCTCTTGGCTGGACGTGAGTCTAGGAATGGACCACGCAAGCGCAGGAATTATCCCGTGACCGGCAAACGCATGAAGCTGCGGAACGAAGTTGCCAGACGCCGGCGCTCAGGCGAAGAGCCCGTCTGCCAGCCCGGCGCGTTCCTCGTCGATGCAACGGTCGATCATTCGCGACACTTCGTCGATATTGCCGACCATGATGACGCGCGATTCGCCGCGATAGATCCGCACCGGCGCGCGCCGCTCGGCCTGCGCATGCACCGCCGAACTCAGCGAGACGCGCGCGAACGCCGGCTGGCGGGACGGCAGCGCGGGCAGGTCGTCGAACAGGCCGGGGCCCGTTGCAGCATCCGCCTGCGGGGCGTTGCAGGCAACGAGCGAGCGCAGATGGCGCAGACGGCCGAACTGGCGAAAGGGCAGCAGACGGGCAAATCGTTCCATGATGTTTCTCCAGGCGATAGGGCACACCGCGGCCTGCCGCAGGCGGCGGCCGTCGCGCTTTGTTTCTCGATTGATGTAAGGACCGGCGCGGACTATCGCGCCGCAGACGAACGCGAATACCGCCTCGTCAGAACTCGCCGGGCCGGATCAGCCCGACCGCGATGCCTTCGAGCGCGAAATCCGTGCTGCCGGACTTGACGAAGATGTTCTCGTAATCCGGGTTCTCGGCGATCAGTTCGACACCGCCCGGATGGCGCTTCCAGCGCTTCACGGTGACATCGTCGCCCAGACGCGCGACGACGATCTGGCCGTCCTTCGCCTCGTTCCTTTTCTGCACCGCGAGCAGGTCGCCGTCGAAAATGCCCGCGTCGCGCATGGAAAGGCCGCGCACCTTCAGCAGATAGTCGGGCTTTGCCGAGAAGAGCGCCGGGTCGCACGTGTAGGTTTGCGAGATATGTTCCTGCGCAAGGATGGGGCTCCCCGCCGCTACCCGGCCGACCAGCGGCAACTGCATGATGCTCGCGTGCGGCAGCGTGAACTGATGCGGCGCGTCTTCGGTGCTGATGAGCCGGATGCCCCGCGACGCCCCCGCAGCCAGTTCGATCACGCCCTTGCGGGCGAGCGCGCGCAGATGTTCTTCGGCTGAGTTCGCCGAGCTGAAACCGAGCTCGGCGGCGATCTCCGCGCGCGTCGGCGGGAAGCCGGTGCGGTCGATCGCGCGCTGGATCAGTTCGAACACCTGCTGCTGCCGTGCGGTTAGTTTGCTCATTTTGGTCACTGGCTCGGGCCTCTGGTGCACTGTATGGATGGACAGGTGACTGTATTTTTATACAGTATTTCGCGCTTTTCAAGGTTTACTTTAAGTTCGCCGCGCAATCGACCGGACGGGCACCGGTCCGCAGGCCGCCGAAGGTGCATTTGCAGCGGTTCCGACGCCGCAACGCCGCGCCGGGCGGTCGTTAGCACTTTTGCATCTTAAAAAATGAAGAACGATTATTTTTAATAATGAAACCCCGTCGATAGACTGCCTTCGTCCACTCAAAAAGACGGAGAACGGGGAATGCAAAGTCGTAAATCGGGTTTGGGCGCGCGCACGCGGCGCCTTTTTGCGGCGCTGGCGCTCGGCGCCGCGACGGGCTTCACCGCCGTTTCCTCTGCGCACGCGGACACCGCGTTCCTCAATGTTTCCTACGACCCGACGCGCGAGCTGTATCAGGACTTCAATCAGGCGTTCGGCAAGAAGTGGAAGGCCGAGACCGGCGAATCGGTGACGTTCAAGCAGTCGCACGGCGGCTCGGGCGGGCAGGCGCGCGCGGTGCTCGACGGCCTGCAGGCCGATGTCGTGACGCTCGCGCTCGCGTACGACATCGACGCGCTCGCGGCCAAGGGCCTCATCAGCCAGGACTGGCAGAAGCGGCTGCCGGACAACGCGTCGCCTTACACCTCGACCATCGTGTTTCTGGTGCGCAAGGGCAACCCGAAGCAGATCAAGGACTGGAACGACCTCACGAAGCCGGGCGTCTCGATCGTGACGCCGAATCCGAAGACCTCGGGCGGCGCGCGCTGGAACTATCTTGCGGCGTGGGCGTATGCGCAGCACCAGCCGGGCGGCAGCGAGCAGACGGCCAAAGACTTCGTGACGAAGCTGTATAAGAATGCAGGCGTGCTCGACTCGGGCGCGCGCGGCGCGACGACGAGCTTCGTGCAGCGCGGCCAGGGCGACGTGCTGATCGCCTGGGAAAACGAGGCGTTCCTGTCGCTGAAGGAATTCGGCTCGGACAAGTTCGAGATCGTGGTGCCGTCGGTGAGCATTCTGGCGGAGCCGCCGGTGGCCGTCGTCGACAAGGTGGTCGAGCGGCACGGCACCCGCAAGCTCGCGGAGGCCTACCTGAAGTATCTGTACAGCGAGGAAGGGCAGGAGATCGCCGCGCGCAACTTCTACCGGCCGCGTTCGTCGAAGGTCCCGGCCGCGCTCACGAAGCAGTTTCCGAAGCTGAAGCTCTACACCATCGACGACACTTTCGGCGGATGGACCAAGGCGCAGAAGACGCACTTCGCCGACGGCGGCGTGTTCGACTCGATCTATCAGCCGCAGTAAGGCTCTTGAAGGACGCGGCATTGCAGGGCTCCTGCGATGCCGCGCGCATCGGAAGGCTTGCAGGAACGCAGCACGGCAGCACCCAAGCGGCGCACCACGACGACCGCATACAAACACAAGCAGGGCAAGGCGCCACACCCCGGCGCGCTGGAACAGGATGAACCAAGGATGACGACCTTCACTTTCCGCAAGCCGAGCGCGCTGCCCGGCTTCGGGCTGACACTCGGCATCACGGTGGCTTACTTGAGCCTCGTGGTGCTGATTCCGCTCGCGGCCACGTTCGCCAAGACTGCGACGCTCGACTGGGCGCAGTTCGTGCGCGCCGTGACTTCGCCGCGCGTGCTCGCCTCGTACCGGCTTACGTTCCTCGCGGCGCTCGGCGGCGCGCTCATCAACGCCGTGTTCGGCTTTCTGGTTGCGTGGGTGCTCGTGCGCTACACGTTTCCGTTCAAGCGCATCGTCGACGCCGTGGTCGACCTGCCGTTCGCGCTGCCCACGTCCGTCGCGGGCATTTCGCTCGCGGCCGTCTATGCGGGCAACGGCTGGATCGGTCAGTATCTCGCGCCGCTCGGCATCAAGGTGGCGTTCACGCCGCTCGGCGTGCTGGTCGCGCTCACGTTCATCGGCCTGCCGTTCGTGGTGCGCACGGTGCAGCCCGTGCTCGAGGACTTCGAGCGCGAGCAGGAGGAGGCCGCCGCCTGCCTCGGCGCCACGCGCTGGCTCACGTTCCGCCGCGTCGTGCTGCCCTCGCTCTTTCCCGCGCTCCTGACGGGCTTCGCGCTTGCGTTCGCGCGCGCGCTCGGCGAATACGGCTCGGTGATCTTCATCGCGGGCAACGTGCCGATGAAGTCGGAGATCACGTCGCTCCTCATCATCACGAAGCTCGAACAGTACGACTACGCGGGCGCGACCGCGCTTGCCGTCGTGATGCTGTGCGTGTCGTTCCTGATGCTGCTCCTCATCAACACGCTCCAGTGGTTCCTGCAGCGACGCACGAGCAGGACGGGCGCGGTGCCCGCGGTGGCGGGTTCGCTGCACATCGAAGGGGGCAAGGCATGAGCACGCCGACCCGTAACGCCGGCGCGGCCGACGTGCCCGCGCGCCTTGCCGAACACAAGCTCGATCCCGTCACGGAGTCGCGCGCGGTGCGCTGGAGCCTCACGACGATCGCGCTCCTCTTTCTCGCGCTTTTTCTCGTGGTGCCGCTTGCCGCGGTATTCGTGCAGGCGTTCAGCAAGGGCATCGACTTCTACTTCGAGTCGCTCAGGGACCCCGACGCGTGGTCCGCGATCAAGCTTACGCTCCTGACGGCGGCGATCGCCGTGCCGCTCAACGTGGTGTTCGGGCTCGCGGCGTCGTGGGCGATCGCGAAGTTCGAGTTCAAGGGCCGTGCCTTGCTCACGACGCTCATCGACCTGCCGTTCTCCGTCTCGCCGGTGATCTCGGGCCTCATCTACGTGCTGATGTTCGGCGCGCAGGGCTGGTTCGGTCCGTGGCTCATGTCGCACGACGTGCAGATCATCTTTGCCGTGCCCGGCATCGTGCTCGCGACGATCTTCGTGACGTTTCCCTTCGTCGCGCGCGAGCTGATCCCGCTGATGCAGGCCCAGGGCAACGACGAGGAAGAGGCCGCTCACGTGCTCGGTGCATCGGGCTGGCAGATCTTTCGCCGCGTGACACTGCCGAACGTGAAATGGGGCCTGCTGTACGGCGTGATCCTCTGCAACGCGCGGGCGATGGGCGAGTTCGGGGCGGTGTCGGTGGTGTCGGGCCACATCCGCGGACAGACCGACACGATGCCGCTGCACGTCGAGATCCTCTACAACGAGTACAACTTCTCGGCCGCGTTCGCGGTGGCGTCGCTGCTCGCGCTGCTCGCGCTCGTCACGCTGGGCCTCAAGCTGCTCGCGGAGCGCCGCATGTCGCAATCGATCAGGCAAGCGCAGGCGCTGCCGCACGAAGCGCCCGTCGCGTCCATCCAGAACTGAAGGCGAGAGAAATCATGAGCATCAACGTTCGCAATCTGCACAAGCGCTTCGGCGACTTCACCGCGCTCGACAACGTCACGCTCGACTTCCCGGCGGGCGAGCTCGTCGCGCTGCTCGGGCCGTCCGGCTGCGGCAAGACCACGCTGCTGCGCGTGATCGCGGGCCTCGAATATGCCGACGCGGGACAGGTCGTGCTGCATGGCGAGGACGTCGCGGAAGTCGGCGCGCGCGAGCGCCAGGTCGGGTTCGTGTTCCAGCACTACGCGCTGTTCCGTCACATGACGGTGTTCGAGAACGTCGCGTTCGGCCTGCGCGTGAAGCCGCGGCGCGAGCGGCCGTCGGAAGCGGTGATCCGCGAAAAAGTGCACGAACTGCTCAAGCTCGTGCAGCTCGACTGGCTCGCCCAACGCTTTCCTTCCGAGCTTTCGGGCGGACAGCGGCAGCGCATCGCGCTTGCCCGCGCGCTCGCGGTGGAGCCGAAAGTGCTGCTGCTCGACGAGCCGTTCGGCGCGCTCGACGCCAAGGTCCGCAAGGAACTGCGCAGCTGGCTGCGGCGCCTGCACGACGACCTGCACATCTCGACCATCTTTGTCACGCACGACCAGGAAGAAGCGCTCGAAGTGGCGGACCGCATCGTCGTGCTGAATCGCGGGCACGTAGAGCAGGTGGGCAGCCCGCAGGACGTCTACGACCATCCGCAGACGTCGTTCGTCTACGAGTTCCTCGGCGCGGCGAACCGGCTCAAGGGCAGTGTCGATGCGAGCGGCTTCGTTGCACAGGGAGCGGCCAAGCCGATCGCGGCGGTTGCGCACTTCACCGGGCCGGCGCTCGCTTACGTCCGGCCGCACGACCTCACGCTCTATCCGACCGACTCGGGGCATCGCGACGGGATCGTCGTCGGCGTGCGGCGCGTCGTCACGCTGGGCGGCTCGGTGCGCATCGAGCTCGAGGGCAGCGAAGGCAACGTGCTCGAAGCGGAGCTCGACCGCGAGACGTGGCGCGAGCTGAACCTGAATGTCGGCGACGGCGTGACGGCCGTGCCGCGCGTGCTGCGGGTGTTTCCCGCGCAATAACATCAATAAGAGAGGCTGACATGAACTTCCAGCAACTTCGCTTCGTGCGCGAGGCCGTGCGCCAGAACATGAACCTGACCGAGGTCGCCAATGTGCTTTACACGTCGCAGTCGGGCGTATCGAAGCAGATCAAGGATCTCGAGGACGAACTGGGCGTCGACATCTTCATTCGCCGCGGCAAGCGCCTGACGGGTCTCACCGAGCCGGGCAAGGAAGTGCATCAGCTGATCGAGCGCATGCTGCTCGACGCGGAGAACCTGCGGCGCGTCGCGCGCCAGTTCGCGGACCAGGACAACGGGCATCTGGTGGTCGCGACGACCCACACGCAGGCGCGCTATGCGCTGCCGAAGGTGATTCGCCAGTTCACGGAAGTGTTCCCGAAGGTGCACCTCGCGCTGCGCCAGGGCAGCCCGCAGCAGATTGCGCAGATGATCATCAACGGCGAGGCGGATATCGGCATTTCGACCGAGGCGCTGGACCGCTATCCGGATATCGTCACGTTCCCGTGCTACTCGTGGCATCACACGGTGGTCGTGCCGAAGGACCACCCGCTCGTCGGGCGCGAGCACATTACGCTCGATGACATTGCCGAGTATCCGATCGTCACCTACGACAATGACTTCACGGGCCGTTCGCACGTCGACCAGGCGTTCGCGAAGGCGGGGGCGATGCCGGATGTCGTGCTTACCGCGATCGACGCCGACGTGATCAAGACGTATGTCGAGCTCGGGATGGGCATCGGCATCGTGGCGGCGATGGCGTACGACGCGAAACGGGACACCGAACTCGTGGCGCTCGACACGCAGCATCTGTTCGAGGCGAGTACCACTCGCGTGGGATTGCGCAAAGGCGCGTTTTTGCGGGCGTATGCGTATCGGCTGATTGAGATGTTTGCTCCGCAGCTCGATGAGGCGCAGATCGCGAGTCAGTTGCGCGAAGCCGCGTAGGGCTTTTTTTCTTTCTGCGTGTGGTGTTTGTGCTGGTTCGGTTACACCGTCTGATGCGCTTGTGCTTCTATGGAACTTGTATTGGCTTTGATCTATTAGCTTCGCCCCTGTGCGGGGCGGCACTTACTTTCTTTGCTGCTGCAAAGAAAGTAAGCAAAGAAAGCAGCTATGGGGTCAGCGGTATTAGGAGGGAAGCGCATTGAGTCATTCGGAGTGGCCCGACCGTAGGAGTGTCCACCTCTGTGCGCTACGCGGATAGGTACGCGGACCCACTGCGTCCTCGCACCCTCGAACGGAGTGGTAAGGCCATCATCCATCCGTCCTCGCTTCGCTCCGACGCGAGGTTCGTCACCACCAATCGCGTCGCTTTCCCTGCGCCTACCAAAGCGGTTCGCTTCGTCGCTGCCTAGTGCATCCGAGGTACTTCGTCACGTTGCCGCGCCCGCCTACATCCAGCCTACCTTACGTCGGGCGCGCAGTGCCGAGACGGATGAATGACTGCCTTACCACTCCGTTTAACGGCGCGACGACGCAGTGGGTCCGCGTACCTATCCGCTCAACCAACAGAGGCGGACACTCCTACGGTCGGGCCACTCTGAAAGACTCAAACGTGGTCACGTCCTAATACCGCTGACCCCATAGCTGCTTTCTTTGCTTACTTTCTTTGCAGCAGCAAAGAAAGTGACTGCCGCCCCGCACAGGGGCGAAGCTAATAGACCAAAGCCAATACAAGTTTCATAGGAGCGCAAGCACATCAAACGGTTTGACAAAAC
>Ga0163162_10006053_pt1 | contig 11708 bp, 6 predicted proteins | sample S55metaG_FD_115310 | JGI IMG/M metagenome (GOLD analysis project Ga0163162, IMG submission 115310) | Switchgrass rhizosphere microbial communities from Kellogg Biological Station, Michigan, USA - S5-5 metaG | ecosystem: Host-associated > Plants > Roots > Rhizosphere > Soil | place: USA: Michigan...
AGCGACATTAGTTTTGAAGGGTCAGGCTGTGCTATTTCAAAGGCCGCAGCGAGCATGATGACTCAGGCAGTAAAAAAGAAGACGAGGGCCGAAGCCGAGCGGCTTTTTCAAGAATTTCACTCGATGGTTACAGGTGAGCTCGACGAAGAAGTTGAAGATAACAATCTCGGCAATCTTAAGATTTTTGCCGGCGTTCGTGATTTTCCCGTTCGCGTCAAATGTGCCACCCTCGCATGGCACACTCTGCAGGCCGCGTTAAATAAGAAAGATCGAGTCAGTACTGAGTAGGTTCTGCATTCGAGACTTGCCGGCGCATGACTGACTTCAAGTCGCGTGGTGCGTCACCTTCCACCTAGCCGAGCGACACTGCTGTAATTTCTGGGACACTACCGAGTTCGGCTTTGCTTCAAAAGTCTGAATTGAAACCGACAGCGCCAAAGGCGCGCAATAAGAAAGCCAGGGGCAAGCGCGTAGCGGAAGCGGAGCGTGTCGCCCCTGGGACAAGTCGCATCAAATTGGGGAGCACTGAAAGTGCGAAATATCTTGCCTTTAAGCCCAGTTTATTCCCGCTCTTTCAGAGCTGCGGAAGAGCCCGAGTTGACCAGGGGCGACGCGCGCCGCTTCCGCTACGCGCTTGCCCCTGGCTCTCATATTCCGCGCCTTTGGCGCTGTTCGGCTCGATAATCAGACTTTTGAGGCAAAGCTGACTTCAGTCGCGTGGTACGTCAACTTCCACCTAACCCCGACGCAGACGCTAACTCTAAAGGCCATTGAAAACAAAAGCGCCGGCGAGATAGCCGCCGGCGCCTTTTTGGTCCAACGCTTTGTGCCTGCGATTACGGGACACTGCCATTTACGGTGTACTTCACGCCCGAATCGATTGCCGGAGCGTTATTACCGTTGAGTGGCACTACCACTGTAGCACTCTTCATTGTTGTGTTGCCTGCCGAATCAGAAACCTTGAACCAGATGGTATACACGCGGCCATCACCACCGCTCTCGCGCTCAGCTCTTAACTGAACGGTCTTGCAGTTGGCAGCGATCACGACGTCGTTTGTGGTGCTGCCTGAACCTGGTCCATTGTCAGCTTCGTCGCTGGTTACTTTGGCAATCACCACCTTACTCAGGTTCACCGTCGGATCGCAGTTGTCAGAGGCGCCTGCGACCAAATCGGTAACACTGATCGTTTGGTAATTATGGTTGGGTGGCCACAGCGAAATGTGATTGCCATTTAGCGTCAGGGTCGGGGCTGTGGTGTCATTTACGGTTACGGACTGCGTATCGGAAGACATATTGCCCGCACCGTCCGTTGCTGTATAGGTAATAACTGTCGTTCCCACCGGGAAGAAGTTTCCTGCGGGAACACCCGTGCGAGAGATGCTCACGCTCCCGGAGTTGTCAGTGGCCGTCGCAGAGCCGAGAACGGCATCACTGATCACTAACCCGCAGGAAGTTGCGCCCGCACCCGTGCCCATGGTGACATCCGAGGGGGCCGTAATTTCAGGTTTAATCGTATCGTTCACCGTTATCGAGACCGTTGCCGGGGCGCTGGTCAACGCTGCTGCGGAGCCATCACCCGAATCCTTCACGGTGAATTGGAAGCTGTCCGGACCACTGTAATTCAAGGCCGGCGTATACGTCAGGTTTGCGCCACTGCCGGATAACGAGCCGTGTGATGGCCCAGAAGTAACCTGGAAGATCAGGTTGGCAGTGGAAGTCTCCAGATCGCTTCCAGTTAAGGTGATCCCAAGCGGCAAGTTGCCATTAGTACTGACAGATTGGCTATTTGCCGTTGGTACATCGTTAATTGGATTAACGGTGACGTTCACAGTTCCGGTTGTGCACTTGGAATCGAGCGCACCGTTGGTGTTGCCGTTATCACAGACCTCGTATTCAAAGCTGGCAGGGCCGTTGTAGTTCGCCGCCGGCGAATAGGTCACCGTTCCGCTGCTCAGTGAAACTGTGCCGTGAGTATTGGCAGTGGCTGTGACCGAGGTCACCGTCAGAGTTTGCGTACTCTCGTCGGTTGCTCCAGCTGAATCGTTGCTGCTGAAGTCAGCGGCCGACCAGTTAACCGATGTGTCTTCGTTGGTAGCTTTAGAATCATCGGTGGTGACAGGAGCGTCATTTACTTCGGTTACGTTTATGGAAACGGTCGAAGTATTAGAGAAGGCACTGCCGTCGTTAGCCTTGAAAGTGAAACTGTCAGAGCCGTTAAAGTCGGGACCTGGTTGATAAGTTGGGTTCGCGTTTGAGCCACTCAGGACTCCGTGTGCGGGTGGCGTAACAATCGTGAATGTAAAGGTTGCGGAGGGATTCGGACTCACCGCCGTTAAGTTGACGGATACTGACGAGTCTTCTGCCGTGCTTACCGATTGATTTTCCGTTCCCGGTGGGTTTGTCCCATCCGTTCCGGCTTCAATTGCGTTCTCGATTGAGTCGGGAACGTTGCTGAAGAAATCGTAACCGGTCAGAGCTTCAACGGCGTCGACCGTCGTCAAATACTGATGCCAGTCAGTTCCTCGGATACTGTCCTGGTTGGGCATGATCACCGCGATGGTCCGGGTTGCTGCTGTCACCCGGGAGATATCGTCTTCTCCCTTCGGAATCACCAGGGCCACTTTCCACGTAACCGCCGGCACCGTGACATGTCCGTTTGCGACTGTGGTCGTAACGGAAGCTGGCGAGTTACTACCAATACCGCCTACGCCAGCTGGTCCAGCTACGATGTAGAGCTCGTTGGCAGGCAAGAGAGTACGAAGATAGCTTTCAAGGTCGGCCCATGGTCCCTGGTTGTTACCGGGAGCCTGAGCGACCATGTTGGACATCAGGAATGTTTCCTGATTCAACGGTATCGACGCAGGATTATCGCGATCGGCATTAGGAGTCATATGACCGCGGTCGAACCCGGTTGCGAAGAAGTCGTTCGCCTGAACACGATACCAATCGGCTGGTATTGCGGGATCCGGTCTGAACGTATCCACTCGAGTCAGGTTTCCGATCCACAAATCATCGAGATGCCAGCTTACCCAGTTTGGTGACCCTTTATCGCGATTGTACGAAAGGGTAAAGCTGGGCTTATCCATGAGATAGTTATCGAATTGCAGTAAATCAGCGGTTGCGTTGGATGGATTACCCATCGTCAAGTGAACACTTGATGGATATGGGTTAGTGCCAGCCGCGACTACTGAGAACGACCATACGTAATTTGAGAAAAGCGTGTCAGTGTCAGGATCGCTATCATTGAGATCCTGATCATGAACCGCATTCTTGTCGATGCTTACGGTGCACTGTTCAGCAAATTGGAAGTTGACGTTCGGAGTAATAACGTACGTCTTACCAAGTGCTGAAGAAACAACCGTTGCATCGTTATGTGATCCAGTTTGAGAGCAGGTTATGTCATACCACTGTCCTACAACATTAACTGGCTCGCTGAAGTTTACGGTTACGCTCGCATCGTGCGGTATCGTCGTATCATTGGTTAACGGATCGGTTCCGGCCACCCACGGTCCCAACTCAACGATTGGTGCTGTTCTTCGTGGGTTAGCAGCGGCGGCTGAAAAGTCTGCACCGTTTTGATCGGTGTCAGTCAGTCCATTTGCCTTGCGGAAAATTGCATTGGTTGCACTTGGAGCGGGTGCGTTTGCACTGCCTTCATGACAGTTAGCCGTCGCTCCATACCCGACAAAGTCAACGATGTCGGGATCGGTACCAAGCGGGCAGATGCCGCTTAAGTTATCGGAGTTACTTACGAGCGCAACTTTACCGGCGCCCTGAGCCATGTTTATGTCGCCGGAAATATTCGGCAACACAGGTAGCGCTGCGCCATTCGTACCTCCCACGGCGAGACTCACCAGGTAATGTTCGCCTGGTCCAATGATGCCGCCGAGTGGTTGCTTGTTGGTCCAAAGGTTACCGGTGGCCGAAGCATATTGTAGCGTCCATCCTGTAATGGTCACGGTCGATCCGGTTGGGTTGTAAAGCTCCACATAGTCATTGGTGTAGGTGGCGCCTGTGTTGCCGCCGCCGCCGTACACCTGGCTGATAGTGATGTGATTTGCGGGCAAGAGAGGCTGAACGCTGAATTGAATAGATGTATTCGCTACTCTTGCTTGAGCGTCAGTGACCGTCACTGGAATCAACTTAATTCCTGGCGCAGTAGCGACTGATACTGTCGCGTTAAAGGTGAAGATGTTTCCTGCACCACTAAACGCCTGTGACGCTGAACCGCCAATCGATGACAGATCAGCGAACACGCTGATGCCCGTACTCGGAGGATTTGGTGCTGGTGATACTTCGACAGTCAATTGGGTGCTGTCGCCCGGTTGCACGGTGCTAGGGTTAGCCGACCCCACTGCACTCAGGATCGTACAGTCATGAGTTGGTGTTGAACTGTTCCGCGGATTTGGAGCACCAGCGGTAAAGTCAGTTGAGTTGTTGTCAGTATCAAGGCAACCAGAGTTACCGCGTAGAGCGGCTGTTGTGTTTGCGAGCGTTGGCGCAGCTCCGGCTCCTTCGAAACAATTCGCGCCGTCGTATCCAACGAAGTCAATGATGCCACCGCCGATGGGACACGTTCCCACCAGTGCTGTGAGGTTGCTGACGAGAGCGACCTTTCCGCTGGTAGCGCCCATTGCTATCGAACCAGTCGTTTCCGCAGCAGGCAGATCTACAGTGCCACCAGCTCCGGCTGCTTCCTTGATCAGGTAGTACTGGCCCGGTTGCAGGATGAAGGAATTGAGAGGCGTGACCGTCCAGTTCGCAAGGGCTGCCGAAGCATATTGGACCGACCATCCGCTCAAATCAACAGGCTGATCAGTGTGGTTGATAAGCTCGATGAAGTCATTCTTCAAGCTTGCTCCACTGTTGCCGCCACCGCCGTAAACCTGACTGATGACTACACTGCCAGCTGGAACAGGCGTTGGTGTTGGGCTGGGAGTCGGAGTCGGGGTTGGAGTTGGAGTCGGAGTTGGAGTCGGAGTTGGAGTTGGAGTTGGTGTTGCTGCTGGATTTACCGTAACCGCAACTGTGCAGGTAACTGTTTGTGGCGTTGGCGAATCGCTATTCGAGTACTGGATGACGACGTTATAGGTTCCGGGAGCAGTAGTTCCCGCGACGTTGAGTGTCGCGCTGGCCGTGCCGCCAACTCCAGGCGCCGCAACAAAACTATTGAGTGTGATTCCTGAAACAGCGGCGCTCGTAATAACGGCGCTGGTAACTACGCCATCTGGATCGGTAGCGCTGACGCCAACAGATCCGGGGACTCCCTCGGTGGTGTTCAAAGGACTTGGGCAGGTCGGAACAATCGGTTGATTTGTGCTCGGCGTCGGTGCACTCGCAAGGTTTTGCGGATCGCTCGGATTGAGTACTGCGAAGTCTGCGGAGTTGTTGTCTGTGTCGGTAGTGCTGCCATTACTTCCGCCAGGCTTTCGTTCGTAACTGCGATTAACGTTGGTCGTCAGCTGAGCGAGGACAGTACCTTCTTTATAAGCAGAGCCTGCCGACAGGCCAACCTGATCGATAATGACGTTCGAGGGATTTAAAACCGCGACGCCGCCATCGTCCGTGATACCGGTGGCGTATGTTTGATTGCCGGGCACGCTACCGCTATATGGACCAAGACCGCTATTGGTAGCCAGGAAGTGACCGTGGGCTGGAATCGTTGTGCTTGCGTTGATGGTGACTCGTGTACCAACGGTGCCGGCAGAGTTTGAGGCGTTGATCTTCCATCCGCTAATGTCGATCGGACTTGAGCTGGCGTTATAGAGTTCGACGAACTCATCATTGCCGCCGTTTGGCCCTCTGGTACGAAACTCGCTAATGAGGATCGTTGTAGAGTTTGCTTTCACCGTAATCGCGAAATACATCGCGTACGAGAAAAGCGTAGCCATCAAGATTGCGGAAACGGTGAATAGCATCCGTGTCCGTGATACAAGTCGAGGCGCATTGGTAGCCATAAGTGTCTCCCAGTCAAGTCAATTCCTGACACCAGCGAACATTGTTTCTTGATGAGGAATACCGGAATACTAAAGCGGGGACCGGCAGGCAATTGCCCGAGTTTTACCAGTTATCAAAATTCAGGTCAAGCCTTTTCTCCTCAATATTTACAGTTCTGGCAACTTGACAGACGCCGTCAAGCAAGCTGACAACTTTCGGTCAGATAGGCATAATGAATCCACGGAGGAACGACTCTCAAAATCTTGCAAATCTACTCGATCGAACTACGCGAAATCAGACTACCGCTGATTCATTTCTTCGAAACCAGCTTCGGACGAACGACAGAACGACGAATTATTCTTGTGCGTGTTACAGACGCTGACGGTGCAGAAGGTTGGGGCGAATGTACTGCTGGGGAAGGTCCGTTTTACAGTGACGAATGGACGGATTCATCCTACTCGACTTTACTTCACTTTTTGGCGCCAATGGTGCTCGAGACGAATGTAGCCGGAGCTAATCAAGTCTTCTCTCTGATGAAGCCTGTGCGCGGCCACCGCATGGCGAAGGCAGCGATTGAAAATGCTTGTTGGGACCTTGAAGCGCGAAGACTTGGCGTTCCGTTATGGCGTCATCTTGGTGGGACGCACGATGAAATTTCCTGTGGTGTCTCGATTGGAATACAGGACTCTCCCGAGATACTGCTCGAAAAGATTCGGAAGGAAGTTGAAGCAGGCTACCAACGAATCAAGATCAAGATTAAGCCTGGCTGGGATCTGGCAATTGTGGAACGAGTGCGACACGAGTTTCCGAGCATTCGCTTGATGTGCGATGCCAATTCCGCTTATACCCTGGCCGATGTAAAGTTGTTTAAGGAGTTGGACACGCTCGATCTAATGATGATCGAACAACCGTTGGCCCACGACGACATCTTCGACCATGCAAAGTTGCAGCGACAAATAGAAACAGCCATTTGTCTGGATGAATCAATTCATTCCGCAGAAGCTGCGCGTCATGCAATCGAGTTGGGCTCGTGTAAGATCATTAACGTGAAACTAGGTCGAGTTGGCGGTCACACTGAAGCGCGTAGAGTTGAACGAGTAGCCCGGGAAAACGACGTGGCGGTGTGGTGTGGAGGAATGCTTGAATCGGGTGTCGGGCGCGCTCATAACATCGCGATGTCTACTCTATCGGGCTTTACCTTACCTGGTGACGTTTCGGCTAGCTCGCGTTACTGGGAGCAAGACATCATTGAACCTGCTGTTACGGTAAGTAAACAGGGAACAATCTCGGTCTCTGAAGAACCTGGTATCGGTTTCCAGGTTGACGTCCGGCGAATTGAGATGCTAACTGCTCGCAAAGAAATCCTGACCACCAGCTCAGCGAAACTATGAGTGTCATCTCCAACGAGAGTATTCAACAGATTCACCGTGCGCTCAGTGCCCGACAGGGTGAAATAGAAGCGTTCATTCAGAAACTTGTCGAGCTCGAATCTCCGTCTGGTGATGAACCCGGTAGTCGGGCGGTCGTTGCTGCGTTGGCCTCCAGAGCAGAACGTCTCAACTGCGTAACGTCCATCGAAAAGGTGAACGTCGAAGCCTTTGGTCAGCATCTACTCATCAAAGCTTTTGACAAGGAACAACCCGGTCAGATCCTCCTCGTCGGGCATACCGATACAGTTCATCGGCTCGGCTCAGTTAACCAGCGTCCATGGCGTCGTGAAACTGACAAAATCTTTGGTCCCGGCATCTTCGACATGAAGGCTAATTGTGTGCTCGCTATCGAAGTGCTGCGTGCCCTGGATGAGCTTAAGATCAAACCTCGGGTTGGAGTGTCATTGGTCTTAACGTGTGATGAAGAAGTAGGTAGCGCATCAGGTTGGCCGTTCATCGAACAAATTGCGCGGACAAAAGAGACTAAGTTCGCAATGGTGCTGGAACCGCCGGCTGCTGATGGTCGCGTGAAAACAGGCAGAAAAGGCACTGGGATTTTTAGTCTCAAGGTAGAAGGTAAGGCTGCTCATGCGGGTCTGGAACCGGAAAAGGGGGCCAGCGCAATTCTTGAACTGGCCAGACAAACCGAGCGCATTCACTCGATCAATAAAGCTGGTACGGGCATTAGCGTCAACGTGGGTGTCGTGAGCGGCGGTACCCGGTCAAATGTTGTGGCCGCCGAGGCTCAAGCAGAGATTGATGTTCGCTTTTCAAATGAAAGGGAAGCCTCAGAGATTGAACGGTTCTTCCGCAACTTGAGTCCGATCGACGAGCGGACCCGAGTCTTTGTTTCTGGAGGCATTAATCGTCCGCCTCTGGAAAGAACTCCGGCAGTGATTGAGCTCTTCGAAAAGGCCCGATCAATTGCCAGTTCGATAGATTTTGAGCTCGGCGAAGCTCAAGTTGGCGGCGCTTCTGACGGTAACTTTCTCGCAGCTCTTGGAATTCCCGTGCTCGATGGCCTGGGTGTCAATGGCGATGGAGCTCACGCCGATCACGAGCACATCCTGGCTGCTGACCTTCCTATCCGAGGAACTCTAATAGCGGGCCTGATCGCTTCTGCCTGATTGGACCATCCGATTCAACATGCTAATTGCAACCTGGAACGTAAACTCGATTCTTGCCCGTATCCCCAATGTTATTCGTTGGCTCGATCTCCATAAACCCGACGTACTGTGTATGCAGGAGACAAAATGCAACGATGACAAGTTCCCGGTAGATCCCTTTACCCAGCGTGGCTATCACTGCCAGTTATTTGGTCAACAGACATACAACGGCGTGGCCATCGTCAGTCGCGGTCCATGTGAATCAGCGCAGCGAGGCTATCCCGGCGACGACGAAACGGCGCAGTCGAGATTGATAACGACCACGGTGAACGGCATCAGTGTGATCAACGTCTATGTCCCGAATGGACAAATGGTAGGTTCGGAAAAATACGCGTTCAAACTCGAATGGATGAAGCGGCTTCGCTCTTTCTTTGATTCGCAGTTTGATGTAGACAAACCCGTCCTCTTGTGTGGTGATTTCAATGTCGCGCCCGAAGAGATTGACGTTTATGATCCGCGTTTGTGGAAGGGTCGAATTCTTTTTAGCGATCAGGAGAGAGAATCACTGCGAAATATAAAAGACTGGGGTTTTACAGATTCTTTTCGCTCGCATAACTCTCTGCCGGGGCAATACTCGTGGTGGGACTACAGAGCCGGCGCTTTCCGCCGGAATCTCGGCCTGCGTATTGATCACATCTGGATCAGTCAGCCGCTGCTTGAGAGAAACATCAACACCTGGATTGATGTTGAACCGCGCAAATGGGAAAAGCCTTCAGACCACGCACCGGTTGTTGCAGAGTTTAGTTAGAGCGCACCCTTTTGGGCTGGAGACTTGTTTGGTTCGTTCTGTAGAGCCTGCTTTTTGTTTCCCAGCTCGTTTTTTCTTTCAGCAATCTCCTTATAGCCCTTCAGCATTTCCGCTGCAATTTTGGGGTCTTTGCCTAATACCCAATGGTATTGTTCCATGGCCTCAGTGACGTTGCCACGAATATAGTTAGTTACTCCCAAAAACGATCGCGCCTTAATTGAATCCGGATCAGCATAAACTGCAAGTGTGAGCGCGGCTTCAGCTTCCGGATATCTTGCTAACTGAGAATACGCAGTCGCGAGATCGATACAGAGTGTGGCGTTGGATTGGTCCAACTTTAAGGCCTGTCGATAGTACTCAATAGAATCTTTCACTCGACCACTCTCAGCGAGTGACTTTGCGAGGAAGTGATAATTGACTGACGTGGGGGCTATCTTAACCAGAGTAGCAAAGCTTTCGGCAGCTAAAGGGTACTTTTCCAGATCGTAGTAAAGTCTACCTAGCTGACTGTAAGCACAAGAATCAGACGGGCTGAGCTTGATCGCCTTTTGCAGAAAAGCTTCGGCCTCATCGTTTCGTTTTTCCATCCGGTAAACTGCTCCGAGCCCGCACGCCGCACATGAATCCTCTTTGATTGTCATCGCCTGCTGAAATTGTTTCTCGGCCTCAGCATAGTTTTCAAGTTGGATATAGGTTGATCCTAACTCGATGTGACCTCTGTCAAAGCGGGGATCAGAGTCAACGGACTTCTTGTAAGCCTCAGCAGCTGACTCATACTTGCCCTGTTTGCTGAAGTACTGGCCCTGAAAGAAGTAGTAGGTTCCGACAGGCGAGGGTAAGGCCTGGGCGATTATAGAGCTCAAGCCAATAAACACAGCCCAACCGATTGCTGGACGTAAACGCATAAAAACACACCTCCTAAGTCGGGTAGCTGCACATGCAAAGCATCGATTTTTAAACGAATGAGGTGAGATCCCGGGGCGTGAAACATCGCCGGCATTACCGGCGACCAAGTCGATAATAATGATTATCTAAGGGTCAGAGCAAGAAATTATTGATCATCAGTCGTTTTGCAGTAGTTTCGTGTTTTCGAAACTACTTGAAAGTCGCGAATATTGAATCTTGGCATGACCGCGCGTCAGGAAATGACTAACGATGAATTGCCCGATGACTAGCGAAGCAGAATCTAATTAGTTTGAAGTAAGTTCAGCGGTCTTCTCGGTGATGTCCTGCTGGGCCCACTCGTTGTCACGACTCGCCTCGCCCGCTTTGGAGCGTTTCGCAGCCTTCATTTTTTGAACGAGATCCATGTGAGTTGAGAAGAAGGGAAGACTCTTTCCAACGATCTCGCTGACCGATGTAAATTCCTTGTCGGTCATAAACTTTTCGACGCCTTCCCTTAATTCGTCGATCATCTTGACGCCTTTAAGCATTACACCTGTGCAGATCTGGACAGTTGAAGCGCCGAGTAACATGAATTCAAGAGCGTCATGTGCGGTTTCGATTCCACCTATACCGCTGATGGAGACTTTTTCTGGTAGCCCAAGCGCAAGTTGGCTGACCATGCGAAGAGCGATCGGTTTGACCGCTTGAGCAGAATAACCTCCGGGTACTGCATAACCCTCGACGGTTGGCATCGGCCTAAGAGTTTCCAGATCAACTCCAATCACGGACAAGATCGTGTTGATCGCAGAGATGCCGTTAACGCCGCCGCGCACAGCCGCGAGCGCTGGTTCACGGATGTTAGTAATGTTTGGCGTCATCTTGGCCCAAACAGGAACAGTGGCAACCTCGGTGACCCAACGGGTCACTTCCTCAGTCAGATCCGGATGCTCACCCATCTCGGAACCCATTTTTCGTTCCGTCATCCCGTGTGGACACGAGAAGTTCAATTCAAATGCATCCACTCCGGTATCCTGGACCATTCGTGTCAATTCCTGCCAACGGCTCTTCTCGTATTCCTCCATGATCGAGGCGATGAGAATGTTGTTGGGGTATTCTTTCTTTACCTGGCGAAACTCGTCGAGCCAAACGTCAATAGGTCGATCTGAAATCAGCTCGATATTCTCAAAGCCAATTACTTCACCAGTCGAGCGCGATCGCAGTTTTCCGTAGCGCGGCACAACATTTACGACCTTGGCCGATTCCAGGCTGACAGTTTTAGCCACAGCTCCGCCCCAGCCAGCTTCAAACGATTTGGCCAGGACGCGTGCGTTCGTTCCCGGCGGTCCTGAGCCTAGCAAGAATGGGTTGGGGAACTTGATGCCGTTAACTGTGACCGAAAGATCCATGATTAAGCTCCATAATAGGTCCGATATGTACTAAAGGTCCTATAGTTTAATCTGCTACGAGCGCCCCATAACTATCAGGTCGCCGATCGCGGAAGAATTGCCACGTGTTTCTAACTTCGCGAATCTTATCCAGATC
>Ga0163162_10006054_pt1 | contig 11707 bp, 9 predicted proteins | sample S55metaG_FD_115310 | JGI IMG/M metagenome (GOLD analysis project Ga0163162, IMG submission 115310) | Switchgrass rhizosphere microbial communities from Kellogg Biological Station, Michigan, USA - S5-5 metaG | ecosystem: Host-associated > Plants > Roots > Rhizosphere > Soil | place: USA: Michigan...
CTATGCTAAAGAAGAAAATGGACTGGAGATATCGATCATCTACTTATTACCTGCCTTTATATTCAGCTGTGCCGCTGCATACAGGCTGGCAAAGTTCAATCTTGATTCCTCACAGGTTCATACTTTTAAAGGAATACCAACACCGTCCTCCGGGTTACTTGTAGCATCCTTTCCACTGATAATGCACTACAATTCGCAACCATTGGGTATTGGCAATATCATAATGAATAAGTGGTTTCTTTATGGAACAACATTATTGGTTAGCTATCTCATGCTTAGCAATGTTCCTATCATGAGCATGAAATTTACTGACAGAACATTGAAGACAAATATGCCTAAGATAATCCTAGCATCAATAGCTGTTATCAGTGCAATATTCCTGCAGTGGGCAGCAGTGCCTATTATCTTTATCGCATATATCCTCCTTTCATTGATATATAAGAACAGACTATAAAATCAAAGCAATAACTTTAAACTATAAACTTCAAACTAATGTATACTGCCGAAATAAAAGTAATGCCTCTTAAAGAATTATTAGACCCACAGGGGAAAGCTGTGCTTGGAGGATTAGGCAACTTAGGATTAAAGAACATTGATGATGTGAGGATTGGAAAGCATATCGTTCTACAGATCAACTCTTCCTCAAAAGAAGAAGCACAAAAGATTGCTGAAGATGCAGCTAAGAAGCTATTGGCTAACCAGGTTATGGAAGAATACTCGATCGTGATCGCATAAAGTACATCGTACATCATAATGCTTTACCTCGTCCCCTCTCCTATTGGTAATCTTGCTGATATTACTTTCAGAGCCATAGAGGTATTAAAAGCTGTTGACCTTATTCTTGCAGAGGACACAAGAACGTCTGCCTATCTTTTGAAGCATTACAACATCGAGAAACCTATTTCTCCTTATCACCAGCACAATGAACATAAGGTATTACAGCATCTTGTTGACCAACTTGCAGGTGGCAAGACAATGGCACTCCTTACAGATGCAGGCACACCGGGAATAAGCGATCCGGCTTTCCTTCTTGTAAGAGAAGCGATAAAGAATGAGATAAAGGTCGAATGCCTGCCGGGAGCCACAGCTTTTGTACCTGCACTGGTAAACAGCGGTCTGCCCACCAACCGTTTCGTATTCGAAGGATTTATACCTCAAAAGAAAGGAAGACAGACATTATTAAAGCAGCTGGCTGAAGAAGAGAGAACAATGATCTTCTATGAATCTCCCATGAGACTGGTGAAGACATTAGAGAACTTTATAGAATACTTTGGAGCAGACAGGCAATGCTGCGTATGCAGAGAACTGACCAAGATGTTCGAAGAGAACAAAAGAGGAACTCTCCAGGAAGTGTGCGATCACTTTAAACAGAAAACAGTCAAGGGTGAGATCGTAATTGTTGTCCAGGGGAAATAACCCTAATGGTGGAACATGATCTTTATACACCACATTTTTTTCAATCCCTGAAATTCTTTATCTATATTATCATTAGCAAGCTCTACTTTATTTTTGCCATCATTAGTGTTTGCCAATTCCCAGAAAGGCTCCAATACGTTATGCATTATTAACTCCCCTTTCATTGAATAAGTTATGGAGTAAACTATGTTAGCTTTTAAAGTGGGGTCAGACTGCAATGCATTTAGTATTCCGTCAAAATAATTCTTTAATATTTTTTTCTCGATGACCCTGTTAGCTAAAAATGGATTAACAACAAGCACTATACTGTCCTTAGTGGAGTCAGCAGTAAAAAGCAAGGCTGTATCCTTAAAGTATTGATAAGAATATTTTTTAGGAAAGGAAGGAGAAAAGAATAATCCCTTTACGTGATATTGCAATGCCTTATCATGGTCTTTTTTGACCCCAATACCTTTAAAATAAATATCACCTGCTTTGAGACATATTTTATCTCTAAGCCTGATGGCAACCATCTCCTCGCCCAATTCACTGTCTGCCCCGTCGCGGAGATCGGCTGCAAGAAGATAGTAATGTAAGGCTGATCTATTATCTTTCTTCCTTGAATAATAGTCACCTAAGGCTCCGCAGGCTTTAATGTAGCTTATCTTTTTAGGCATACATGCATCAGAAGTGCTGCAGTCAATCCCCCGCTTTACAATCCTTTTCAGGGAATCTATATTGTCCTGACCGCTGACCGGCTGTAGACAATAAAATAACAGAACAATAATAAACGAGAACAATTTCCCCGGCACAAGTTTATTTCCTGCAGGATACATATGTTACTCTTTATAAAATTTCAAAACCGGGAAGCTTACTTCTGAGTCTTTTGTACTGACCTTTACAAAATATAATGACTTAGTGAGGTTAGAGATATTTATGCCGAATGTATTGCTGCTAATATTAAAATACTCAGATGACTTAACAAGCCTTCCTTTGGGATCATAAATATCATACCTTATTTGCGAGCCGGGAAAATAATCAGACTTTACAGTCACATTATCGCTTGCAGGCACAGGGTACAAAATAATGTTTATTGATTGGCTTACGCAATTTGAAACTAAAATATCTGAATAGGAATTATGGCCATCAAAATCAGTTTGCTTAAGACGATAAAACTTATACCCTTCTTCTCTTTCAAAATAGACAGCATGATAATTCAGATGGCTGTTACTGTTTCCTGCTCCGGGTGTAGTTCCTAAAGGAGAGAAATTCACTCCATCCTTACTATGCTCTACCGTAAAATAATCATTATTGATCTCAGTTGAAGTACTCCAATTAAATATCCTTTTATTCTTAAGACAGTTCACTGTAAATGAAGTAAGCCTTAGCGGAACAAGTATACAGGTAGAAGTGAATTGTGCGCAAGCCGACAAACTTAATGATTGAACATAACCTGTACCTCCTGCATATCCTACAGCTATCACCTCTCCATTATTATTTACATCTACATCATAAACAGCAAAAACCGTTGAAGCTGAAGACAGCAAATTCAGGTCTGCATCGTATTTTATTACCTGATTTCCAGAACCTACATATACGTTACCACAATTATCAAGATCCAGACCACTGTTTCCGGGAAGATTTCCGCCCAGCGAAGAAGAACTTATTCCTCCGGGAATGGCAGCACTACCTAGCACAGCCCCCGTGCTCAGACTCCTTTTTTGTATAGTCACACCATTATGAGTATATAAAAAATTATTATTTGCCCTGATAGCACTTATCCCAAGCTTGGTAGGTCCATAAGCTGGTATATAATAATTAAGATCATACAATGTGGGTATTTTAAAGTTGATAGCTGACAGGTCAGATTTTATTGAGCCTACAGTATCTAATGTGAGAAAATAATAGTTCCCGTTCGGGGAGGAACACATAGAACTAACCTCTTGTATTTTGGGCAGGAATCCTCCCGGATTTGCTCCTACAGCTTTATAGGATAATATTGCCCCGCTGGATAAATTAATATCCATAATAGCACCTATAAATCCATTGATGTCAAAAGGCGATGCTGCTCTCATTCCTCCTACAGCAAGTTTTGTATTATCACAGTTAAATGAAAGGTGCCAGTACTCGTACAAAGGGCCGAATAAACCATTAGGATTATTGCTCCAGGATAATGCCCCTGCAGCTGTTATTTTTCTTATCTCGCCGTTAGAGCCGGATGTAACATATGATATCCCTGCGGCATCAGTTATCATAGTTCCTATCCAATAATTTGCAGTATCCCAGGGAGTATTGTATGTCCATTGCAAGGTACCTGCTGAATTGTACTTACGAAGTCTCATAGGAGAATCCCCCCCATAGATATAAACATTGCCACTGCCATCTGTCTCAGTTTCCCAGACCTTATTAGAATTCACAAGCGTAACGGTTACTGTCCACGGGTCGATAGTAACACTTTGGGTTTTATCGTAGGCCCCCAGATCAAATGAAACAGTATTGTTATTCACCTTTATAAAGCTGGAAGAGATAGAATTTGAATGATCTGCGCTATAATATGTTACAGGGGCATGATCCACAATATCTCCGAATATGCTGGGGATATGAACACTTCCGTCAAAATTGACTGAGATCGGATTGCTATATCTCATCTTTACCTGGCTTATATCAGCCCCCGGATGAAGTATTATAGCATATTTGATCCCCTCCCCCGATGAGTGAAAAGTGTATTCAACATCAATGGAAGGGTAAAGATCTTTGTATACAATCTTTCTATACCCTTTAATATTATTAATATTCTTTTCCCCAACGAATGTCTTTACAGAATAACTGAAGTAATCCTCAGAAATGTCTTTAGCAATTATTTCAACATTGGGATTGGCTCCAACCCATGTTAATGAGACCGCGTCAGTCTTATAGGAAACCTTTTCATGCTCTTCTTGTTCTTCTCCCTCCTTTATTTTCTCCTCTTTATTTGGTAAATCTCTTTGGACAAACTTGTATTCTATACCTTTTTTAGAGAAGTAATACATAGCAGGACCATCATCAATAGCAAAACGGGTCATGGCAAGAGAATTTCCTGAGTTGACAGCATTATTATACTGCCCTTTATTTTCAATAAATGCCTTAGGATTTGTCCACTTTGCCTGCCATGTGGTTTTTGCAGAGGACTGGCCCAAGGCATTAAAAACAACTAAAAGAAGGGATATAGCTGTAAGAAATGAGATAGCAGACTTTTTTGCGATGGCAAAATTTCTCATAAAAGGTAGTTTTTGTAGTGTCCCAAGATAATGTTAATTCGGGATAAGACAACTATTCTCAATAAAAAAATTAAGGAACAGATTATCTATTTTTACCAGAATTTACAAATCCTTCATAATGAAAACGATACTTATAGTTTTAATGATTAATTCTTCTGTTATAATTGCTTACTCCCAAACTGGCTATTGGCAGCAACGCGTCAAGTATACCATGAATGTTGATGTGGATGTAAATACCAACCGCTTTACAGGAAAGCAAACATTACAATACACCAACAATTCTTCCGATACATTGAAGAAGGTATTTTATCATATGTATTGGAATGCTTTTCAGCCCGGCAGCATGATGGATGTGAGAAGCCAGGAGCTGGGAAAGAAGATCGTAAACAAGAGGCCTGACTGGGATGGGCGCGTGAAAGACAGGATATCTAAATTATCTCCTGATGAAATAGGGTATGATTCTGCAGTAACACTAAAGATGAATGGAGTTGTTCAGCGGTTAAAGTATCATGAGACAATATTGGAAGTTGAGCTTACAAAACCTATTCTTCCAAGAAGCACAGTAACATTTGAAATGGATTTTAAGGCGCAGGTACCTGTACAGATAAGAAGAAGCGGAAGGGATAATGCAGAAGGTGTAAGATATTCCATGAGCCAATGGTATCCTAAGATGTGTGAGTATGACAAGGAAGGATGGCATCCTACACCTTATGTTGCAAGAGAGTTCTATGGTGTGTGGGGGGACTTTGATGTAACGATCAATATTGAGAAAAGCTATAAGCTTGGGGGTACAGGAATATTACAGAATGCAACGGAGATTGGATGGGGCTATGATAAGGCGGGTTCTCCATTAAAGAGCATCACCTCTCCTAAACGCAAATGGCATTTTGTAGGTAACAACGTGCATGACTTTGTATGGACAGCTGACCCAGAGTATGACCACCTGGTAAGGAAATCGGGAACTACTACCCTGCATGTTATTTATAAGCATGTGGATTCAATGCAAAGCAGGTGGAACACAGTTGCGGATGCTGCAGTGATCGTATTACCATATATGCAAAAGAGGTTCGGGGCATATCCATATCCTCAATATTCTTTTATACAGGGAGGTGACGGGGGTATGGAGTATCCTATGGCAACATTGATAAAAGGGCCGAGCCTGGGCACTGTATTCCATGAGTGGATGCACAGCTGGTACCAGATGATGATGGGAACCAATGAAGCAATGTACCCATGGATGGATGAAGGGTTTACAAGCTATGCAGATAATGAAGTGAGCGCTTATTATGAAAGCGTGGTGCATCCCGGGGCAAAGAAAACAGAGAATCTTCCTATTAATCATGCGGGAGCATATGATGGCTATTACTTTATTGTAAAAAATAAACTTGAGGAGGTGATGACAACTCATGCGGACCATTATAACAGCAACCTGACCTATGGTGTTAATGCATACTCTAAAGGAGAAATGTTTTTAGAGCAATTAGGATACATAGTTGGCGACCAGGTAAGAGATAAGATATTATTAGAGTATTATAAGAAGTGGAGATTCAAGCATCCCGATGCGCAGGATTTTATTAATGTAGCAGAGAATGTAAGCGGGTTGAAGCTGGACTGGTATAAAGAGTATTGGGTAGGTACAACAAAGAACATAGATTATACAATAGACAGCCTGTGGGAGGAGAATGGGGTTTCTAGAATAAGACTGAAGAGAATTGGTGAGATGCCTATGCCTATAGACCTGCAGCTGACCTTTAAAGATGGCTCTAAAGAGTTGCATTATATACCCATGAACCTTATGTTTGGCAATAAGCCTGCAGAGGATAATACCAAAAGGGTAGTTCATGAAGAATGGAGATGGACGCACCCTACTTACATAGTGGAGTTCAAAGGGAGGCTTACAGACCTTAAGGAATTGGTCATAGACCCTACGGAGCGAATGGCCGATATAGAGAGAAAGAATAATGTGCTTCTATTAAACTGGTAATCTGACGAAATGGCAGAATATTGGGAGTAAAGGCTTTGAGTAACTATTACATAGCTATTGCGTAGCTATCATAAAGCTATCATGTAGCTATCAGAAAAAGGAGAAATCGGGGGTAAACCAGGGTATGGACTGACTATCTGGCAGAACTTGAGGGATCTTAGCTTAACCACATAGGCAAATAGAGACATAGGTTATTAGTATTTATATTAGTAGCTTACACTGCTTATTAATCACTCCTTCAATTCACACCAAAGCAATTGCAAATATGTCCACTACTGATACCGATGAAGGGTTAAAACGTGTAGTAGGCGTTCGCGGCCTTGCAGCGACTGTAGTTAACTTCACAATAGGTGCAGGCATCTTTGCCTTGCCGGGACTAATAGGTATTCAATTAGGGCCTGCCGGAGTGATAGGGTATCTGCTTTGCGGCCTTATGTTCGCTGCGATCATACTTTGCTATGTGGAAGTAGGAAGCAAGATAAAAAGCAGCGGAGGGTCTTATGCATATGTAGATGCAGCTTTCGGCCCATTTGCAGGATTTATTATTAACTGGCTTCTCTTTTTTGGATGGGGCGCAATAGGAAGCGCAGCTTTAATGAATGTTGTGGCAGATTCTCTCTCTGTGATATACCCGCCTCTCTTAAATCCTATAGCAAGAACAATACTTTTCGTTGTGTTAATCGGCACAATGATATTTGTAAATATGAGGGGATCTAAAGAAAGTGTTCGTGTTGTTGGATTCATCACCATCATCAAGCTAATACCTCTTTTAGGGCTTATTGTTCTTGGACTTAGTCATATACAAGCAAGCAATCTGAAGATGGAACATCTTCCCTCGCTGAAAACATTTGGTGACACCTCGCTGATCTTATTCTTTGCTTTTGCGGGCTTTGAAACATCATTGAACGTGAGCGGAGAAATAAAGGATCCAAAGCGTACTGTTCCTCGAGGCATTTTGCTGGGAGGGATAACTGTTTTCATTATCTATATCCTCCTCCAAACTGTAACACAAGGAGTATTGGGAGGACAATTAGGTGAATATAAAGATGCACCCCTGGCAGCAGTAGCGGAAAGAATTGTGGGCCCTGTAGGATTAACCATCCTGCTTTTTGCTGCAGTAATATCAGGTCTTGGCTGCGTTAACGGTGATGTGCTTTCATCTCCCCGACTTTTATTTGCGGGTGCAAAAGATGGCTTGTTTCCAAAATTCCTTGCTAAGGTTCATCCAAAGTTTACTACCCCTTATATAGCTGTGATCACTTATGCGGCAATGATATTTATATTTTCAATATCAGGCAGCTTTAAGCAGTTGGCTATATTAGCAAGTGGGGCACTACTCCTGGTTTATCTCGCTGTTATTTTGTCATTGATAAAGTTCAGGCGGAAGAAAGTGGAAGATGCTGAGAAGACATTTAAAGTGCCGGGAGGATTGGTAATTCCCTGTATTGCTATCGGTGCTATCCTTTTTGTATTGTCAAATCTAAGCAGAGAAGAAATGATCTCTATAAGTGCTTTTATAGCAATTGTTTGTATGATCTATTTTGTGATGAAGAAGTTCCAGGGAAGGAAAGTGCTGTCTGAATCAGGATTAAAGGATTTAAAGATTAGCAGGATAAGCGACAACAAGGATAGCTAATCTCTATCCCTTCACGTATAATATATACTTCTCCTTAAAATATTCTTCTTCGAAGAGCTTATCTATTTCTACTATTCGTGGACGGAGGCCGCTTTCGGAAACTTCCTTATTCAGGTCTCCTCCTTTAAGGCAAATGAGGCCGTGAGGGCCTGTGAGGTCTGTTACTTGGGCACGAGTATGCAAAAGAGGCTTGCTCCAGTACCATAGGTCTTTGAGAGGAGCGACAGCTCTTGAAACAACTACATCGAACTTCTGCTTTACATCTTCTACCCTTGAATGCTGTGTTGTTACATTCGTAAGCCCGATAGCTGCTGCTACCTCGCTCACTACCTTTAACTTTTTATTGATGCTATCTACCAAATGAAAATGTACTTCGGGAAAGAATATGGCTAATGGAATTCCAGGGAAGCCTCCGCCTGTACCCAAATCCATTACTTTATATCCTTTAGGGAAATCAAACTGGGTTGCAATGGCAAGGGAATGAAGAACATGATGTTCATAAAAGTTATCCATGTCCTTGCGCGAAATGACATTTATCTTTTCATTCCATTCAGTATATAATGGCTTAAGCTGAGTGAACTGATCAAGCTGCTTATCGGTGAAGTCGGAAAAGTATTTGATTATGAGTTGCATTTGTTGTGCAAAGTAAAGAGAGATTGTCTGAACTATGATTTATTTGATTAGGTGATTGGCATAACAACAGCACTTCACGTGGGGTCACCAAGGGGCGGACCCCTCTGGGAAACAAAATTGGAGGGTTGGCATGAATGAGTAACATAAAGCTAGAGAAGATTATTTCCAACTTATTAGCACACGTAACCTATGAAGCATTTCTGTTGTATAAAACTCTTCAATATGAACTGATTTGTCTTCCCAAATAACTTTTTCAGACTTCTGAAAGGATCCTTTATAAAATTTTCCATAATAGTTAAAATGCTTAAACATTTGCATATTATTCTTTTTCAGCAATTCCAGGATATGCTTTTTTGAACTCAAGGTATCTTCCCACCAATACTCAACTAATCTTATTGTACTATCTGGTAAGGAATAATAATATGAAGTTTCAAATTGGAAGTTTTTTATACTTTTCCTATAGACAATAGGTTGCGCAAGATTATAGTTCTCTCTATTAGGAAAATAATCTTTTGAGACGCCTATAGAATAATCATATTCAAATCTTCGTGCATTTTGAGCAACTTCTATTGAATCAATAGTTCGCAGATTGATTCTTTCATATTGAAATTTAATTTTTTGCCCACATACTACTACGGATGTTACAAAAAATAAAAAAATTATTATTAGTCGTTTCATGCAAGAGGATTATTGGTTGGTTTACCAACTAAATTAAGAAGACTACTCATATTTTATTTCCACCTATTTCTCGGTTTCTTAAATACACTTAAAGAAAAGATCATATAATAAAAGAACATCCAGATATCTAACAGGATGAACAAAGGGAAAAGATCCTTCTCATCAAGCTTCTCTGTGCTCTTATATAATACAAGCCCTTGTGTCAATAGCTTTAAGACAAGTACAGCTAATACTAACTCCCAGTTAAAGAACAGGAGAGCTGCTGCCAATAATGGATAAAAAAGGAATTGTGTAAGCGAGTAAAGTCCGAGTAAGAACTTATGCCCTGCCTTGTAGTATTTACCAGTTGAATAATGGCGGGCCTTCTGCCTTACCCACTGGCTCCATGTTTTAGGAGGCTCGGAAAGGGTAAAGGCATCTTTATCTATAACGATCTCTGTATTCTTTTTTGTGGCTGCTGTATTAATGAACAGGTCATCATCTCCGCTTGGCAAATGATTGTGAGCAGAGAATCCTTTGTGCCTGAAGAACACTCCCCTCTTATAGCTTAAGTTCCTTCCTACGCCCATATAAGGCACGCCTGCCTGCGCATAAGAGAGATATTGCAATGCTGAATGAAATGCTTCCCAGCGTATGAGCTTGTTCAGCAATCCTTTTTTTTTATTGTAAGCCCCATAGCCCAATACTATTTCTGTCTGTTCATTATATCCCTGCTGCATCTTATCAATCCAGTATTCACTCGCAGGAACACAATCAGCATCCGTCATTAGGAGGGTCTCATACTTTGCAGTCTTGATGCCAATGCTTAGAGGGAACTTCTTACCAGGAATATGCTTCGCCTCCTGCGTAAGCTCTACAATATGCAGCTGCCTGAACTTTTTCTGGAATGCCTCGAGTATGTACTTGCTTTCATCAAGAGAATTATCGTTCACGAGTATCACCTCATGCGTGGTATTGTATTTCTGAATGAGAACGCCGGGCAGATTTTTAGTTAGATTTGCAGCTTCATCACGGGCGCATACAACAACAGAGACGGGATGGGTTTGAGAGACTGCTTTTGCCTTGTGCTTGTAGAAAGCGATCCTTGAAAAGAAAAAAAGATAATAGAAAAGCTGGATAAGAGTAACGGTGCAAAAAGAATAAAATAATATCAGGGGCCAGTCAGGGGTCATTGGGGCAAAAGTAATCGGAATTAAGAATTAAAAATTAAGAATTAAGAATGGCGGCATTAAAGTTTGAGCTGGAGAAGACGGATAGCGCTACGAAAGCGAGGGTGGGCAAGATAACTACGGACCATGGGGAGATACTCACACCTATATTCATGCCTGTTGGAACAGTAGGTAGTGTAAAGGCTGTTAACCAGCAACAACTGGAGAAGGATGTGAAGGCACAGATCATACTGGGCAATACTTATCATTTGTTCCTGAGGCCGGGGTTGGAAATATTGGAAGCTGCGGGGGGACTGCATAAGTTCATGAACTGGAGCAGGCCGATACTTACAGACAGTGGTGGCTTCCAGGTGTTCTCTCTCAGCAGCAACAGGAAGATAACTGAAGAAGGAGCATTGTTCCAGAACCACATAGACGGCAGCAAGCACATGTTCACTCCGGAAGTGGTTATGGATATTCAAAGGATAATTGGCGGAGATATTATCATGGCCTTTGATGAATGCCCACCCGGAGCGAGCGAACACCATTATGCAAAGACATCAATGGAGCTAACGCACAGGTGGCTTGACAGGTGTGTTGCTCATTTCAATAATACAAAGGATAAATACGGGTTTACTCAGAATTTATTCCCCATAGTGCAGGGTGGTGTTCACCATGACCTGAGGAAGGCATCATGCGAACACATCTCTTCTAAAGAGATGACAGGGAATGCGATCGGAGGCCTGAGCGTGGGTGAGCCGACAGAGAAGATGTATGAGATAGCTGAACTGTGTTGTGATAATCTACCGGTAAACAAGCCAAGATACCTGATGGGAGTCGGGACTCCATGGAACATTCTTGAGAATATCGCATTAGGGGTAGATATGTTTGACTGCGTTATGCCTACCCGCAACGGAAGGAATGCAATGCTGTTCACAAGCAATGGAGTAATCAATATTGACAATAAGAAATGGGA
>Ga0163162_10006055_pt1 | contig 11707 bp, 9 predicted proteins | sample S55metaG_FD_115310 | JGI IMG/M metagenome (GOLD analysis project Ga0163162, IMG submission 115310) | Switchgrass rhizosphere microbial communities from Kellogg Biological Station, Michigan, USA - S5-5 metaG | ecosystem: Host-associated > Plants > Roots > Rhizosphere > Soil | place: USA: Michigan...
ACATCGCTCAATCTGCGCCAGTCGGTTAGGCCGCCCGTGGTTATCATCACACCAAAAGTGAGAAATATCAGGGTGCCTAAACCATAAATATAACCTTTGGGAATATTGCGTTTGGGATCCTTTACCTCCTCGGCAACCATGGCTACGCCTTCAATGGCAAGGTAAAACCAAACCGCAAAGGGTAATGCCGCAAAAACGCCGGCCCAGCCAAACGGCATAGGATGGCTTACATAATTGCTCATTTTAAAATGAGGTCCCACTACGCCCATGAAAAGCAACAACTCGGCTACAGCCAGCAACGTTATAAACAGTGAAAATAAGGCCGACTCTTTGATGCCGAGTATATTGATGATGATAAATATAATGTTGAAATACAAAGCAGAAGGGATAACAGGTATAGCGGGGTATAAAAAGTGAAGATAACTGCCAAGTGATGCCGCGACTGCCGGCGTGGCAAACAAAAAATCTATCAGTGTGGCATATCCGGCTATAAAACCGCCGAAAGGGCCCATAGCACGGTACGCGTAGGCAAATGCACCCCCGGCATGCGGAATAGCGGTGGTAAGCTCTGTATAGCTGAAAACAAAAGTGATATACATAATGGTAACTACAACGGTGGCTATCAGGAACCCGATAGTGCCCGCCGCCTTCCAGCCGTAGTTCCACCCGAAATACTCACCAGAAATTACCAACCCAACGGCAATTGCCCATAGATGTATAGGTTTTAACGCCCGTTTTAGCTGTTCCGTTTTCAATTCGCCCATAGCAGCACCGCGTTTAATTTAATGCCGCCAAAAGATACTTAAAGCCAGTGTTATTTCAAAATGAGCCTTATTATTAAATTGTTAACTAAAATTTGTTAAAAAGCTATTAATTGGAAGCAACTTTAACAACTTCTTAACAGTAATCTTTTATAAAATGTCTATAATTGCCGCAAACAGATGAGGCGTTAAAGTGTTGATGAATTACCGGATGTCCGGTAATTGAACATTAATAAAAATGTTACGTATAACAATACCAAAAACGGGGCAATCTCAGCTTACTTTCACTAAATTTGAACAGTACGAATTGCCTGCACCTCCTGACGGAGCGGACGCTGAGATAAACGACGATTTGATATTAAAATTTGATGACGAGCAGGAGGCGATAACCTACGCTGAACAGCTTGAAGACATGGCTAACGAACTGGACGATAAGTCGTCGCCCGAAAACATTGCGATTAGCGATATTATTATAACGATCAGGAACGATGAATTTATAAAAGCTTATAATCAGTAAAAATATTAAAATTTGATATTATGTTACGTATTAACATCCCGCCTACCGGTCCCGCACCGCTTACGTTTGCCGATTTTGTAAAATATCACCTGCCTATCCCATCTAAAGGTGTGAAAGCAAAAGTTAACAAGGAAACCACGCTATTTTTCGACAATGAGTTTGAAGCAGTTGTTTATGCTGATCAGCTGGAAGAAATTGTTACTACCGTAAGCAAAAGTTCGCCTTTAAAAAATATTTTGAGGGACATGGTAACAGCTATACGTAATGATGATACCATAAGAAACTACCTGGAATACTCTTCTATTTATACCTGGCTTAAAACGCGATTGAGGATGATCAGAACGGCGATTGCGCCTAAACCTACTTTTTTCAAGAATTAGGACTAGAATCCCGTTGCCTGTGTAGGCAATTCCGACAACACACATTGCCGATATCATCCAGCCTGTCTGCAACAATAATGTTACGAAACTAATTTTGGAGCAAATTGTGGCAACCTTTGTACAATTTAAATTTTGAGTTAACTGCGGGTTATAGTATGCATCGAATTCATTCAGCAAAAATAATTTTCTGCCTTGCCGCGTTGCTGTTTGTTGCAAAACCATTTTTAGGCTTTACCATGTTTAGCCGTAAACACCCCCCTGCCGTTGAAAATATTTTTATAAAGGCCTTTAATAAACGCAAGCTCGAAGACTCTGAGACCAATAAATTCGGCTCAAGTGCTATTCAAAAACAACTGTCGGATTCAGGCCAACACTTTATTTTACGTTTTTCATTTCTTTTAGGCGTTCTGTTTCCGGCGTTATTTGCTTTTCGAGGAAATGTAACCAGCCAGTTTTTAAACGATTTGCAACTAAGCATCGCTCCGCGCGAACAGGTCTACCTGTTCAGCGGCAAACTCCTCCTTTGATATTCATGATTTAACCGCCGCTTGCGGTTCCTAAACAGCATTGGACAATCCATGCTGTGCCATGCTAATCATGTTTTCAATTAATTTCTAAAATCAAATGTTAAGTTTAAAAAGATGCTTATGCATCGCATTACTGCTTACTGCAGTTACGGCGAATGCGCAGCAATCGCCTCCGGTAACTTTAAAAGATTTATTAAATCGGGTAGATCAAAAAGCACCGCAACTGCTTACCGATTCCGCTGCTATCCTTATCCGGCGGGCGCAAGCTGCCGAAATACGCAGCAACTGGCTCCCTAATTTAAAACTCAATTACCAGGCTGATATCGGTACCAGCAATAATGTTACCGGCCCATACTTCGGGTTTGGAATTATTCCATCCAGTTCGGGAGGTATACATAGTACAAGCGTTGCCACAGCACTATCCGACAACCTGGGCATCGCCGCGCTTGATTGGGAAGTTTACAACTTCGGCAAATATGGTGCTGAAAATAAGGTTGCCAATTCTGATATCAATATTGAGCAAAACCAGTATGCTCAGTCAAAATATCAGTTGCTGGCGTTTACCATCAGTAGTTATCTCCAATTACTTCGGTTACAGGATTTCCTTGGCATCCAATACCGAAACATCCAGCGTAACCAGCAGATTCTGCGGTCCATTGCGTCGCTCGCAAAAAGCGGGGTGCGAGCTGGTGTCGATACCAGCATTGCCGAAGCTGAATTATCAAAAGCCAGGCTGAATTATATTGAGTTGAATAACCAGCTAAAGCAGGTACAACTACAGCTATCGGCTGTGAGCGGATTCCCCTACCAGTCAATTATTCCCGATAGTACTATCGAAATGACACTAATCAATCAGCCGTCGGCTTACCTTTTTGCACCTGACACAATTAATCATCCGCTGATTAACTTTTACCGGTCAGTATATCAAAATAGCCTGCAAAGGCAAGATTTGGTAAAAAAATTATATAATCCAAAAATTTCTCTGGAGGCAGCCGCCTGGGGCCGCGGATCGAGTGTTGATGTGGCCGGCCAATATAATAGCCTTTCGACCGGCTATGGCTTTCAACGGGGTAATTACCTGGTGGGTGTTGGCATATCATACAATTTGTTTGATTTACGGCGAAGGCAATTAAAACTCCGTACACAAAAAGCAAGCACCGATTACTCGTTGAAAAAATTGCAGGAACAGCAGCAGCTACTTTCTATTAGCGCAAGCCAGGCGGATGTAGAGATGGAAACGGCTTTAAGCCGGTTAAAAGAGATCCCTAACCAGCTTAAAGCCGCTAACGACGGCTACAGGCAAAAACTTTCGTTATATAAAAATGGGCTTACCGACATTGTAGAGCTGGATGCCGCCCTCAATATTCTTTATCGTGCCGAAACTGATTACATGCAGGCTAAATATGATTACTCGAATGCGCTGTTCCAAAAAGCCATTACTGAGAACCAGGTTAGCGTTGTATTAACCCTATTAAAATAATCAACTATGTCAATGGTCACATCCGCACTCAAAAGGCCTATCACCGTAGTGGTGATCACCGTGAGCCTTTTAATTTTTGCAGTGCTCAGTGCAATAAAAATACCTATAGATATTTTCCCGCAGTTAAATTTGCCCACCATTTACGTCATCGAATCATACGGCGGAATGTCGCCGCAGCAGATGGAAGGTTTTTTTTCCACCCGGCTGCAGGACCAATTCCTTTACGTGAACGGCGTAAAAAATATCACCAGCAAAAACATCCAGGGCTTAACCATGCTGAAGTTAAGCTTTTACGAAAGCACCAACATGGCCGAGGCCTCGGCCGAGGTCGCGTTGCAGGTTAACCGTGCCATGAAGTTTTTCCCTCCGGGTGCGCTACCGCCGCAGGTTGTCCGGTTTGACGCCTCTTCGTTGCCGGTCGGCCAGTTGGTAATGTCGGCACAGGGGCGTAGCCTTAAAGAAATTTACGATTTAGCGGCTACACGCGTCAGGCCCTTGTTTGCATCGGTGCCAGGCTTATCGGCGCCTCCCCCGTTTGGGGCCAACTCGCGCTCAATAACTATAAACCTCGATCCCGACAAGCTACGCAGTTATAGTATGACGGCAGACGAAGTTGTTGAAGCGTTATCAAAGTTTAATGCCATGTCGCCATCGGGCAATCTCCGTTTGAGCAATATCATGTTTACCACAACGGTTAACACCCTTGTAAAAAATGCCGACGAATTTGGGGATATCCCAATAAAAACCAAAAATGGCGTCCCGATATATGTAAAAGACGTTGCCCGGGTTGCCGATGCATCGGATGTTACCGTAGATTATGCACTTATAAACGGCAAACGTTCGGTGTATATCCCGGTTGTTAAAACGGCGGATGCTTCCACCTGGTCGGTGGTGCAGGACTTGAAAAAGGAGCTGCCCGAAATGCAAATCCTGCTGCCGGCTGATGTTAAAGTAACCTACGAGTTTGATCAGTCGGTATTTGTGATAAACGCAGTAAAAAGTTTAATGACCGAGGGTGGTTTGGGGGCCTTGCTAACCGGATTGATGGTATTGCTCTTCCTGCGCGACTTGCGGAGCAGTTTAATTGTGGTGATCACCATCCCCGTGTCAATATTAATTGGCGTGTTGCTACTGGGTTTGTTTGGACAAACCATCAACATTATGACATTGAGCGGACTGGCACTTGCAATAGGTATTCTCGTCGACCAGGCAACGGTTACGATTGAAAATATCCATCAGCACCTGGAGATGGGCAAACCCAAAAAACTGGCAATTTTTGATGCCTGCGAGGAAATATCCTTCCCCTTGTTGTTGATACTACTTTGTATCCTGGCGGTTTTCGCGCCATCGTTCCTGATGAACGGCGTTCCCAAAGCTATGTTTTTGCCGCTATCGCTGTCAATTGGCTTAACAATGATCGTATCGTACATTTTGGCGCAAACGCTTGTCCCAATTTTAAGTAACTGGATGATAAAGGCCGAAAGATATCAAACCTATCAACATGGAAAGGTACACGCTCATGCAGGCGAAGCTATGAACAGGCCCGAAGAAATACAGGTTAATGAACACCTGACCGCCGAAGAAAATGAACCGGAAAAGAACGACTTTTTTGAAAAGGTTAAGCTTCGTTTTATGCACATATTAAAGCGATGGATGCCCCATAAGCGGATTATAGTATCTGTGTATCTGGTAGCTGTTATTGTACTGGCAGGCGTATGTTTTATGGTGATCGGCAAAGATATGATGCCTAAAATAAATAACGGCCAGTTCCAAATCCGCATTAAGGAGCCTGACGGTACCCGCCTGGAACGTACAGAAGAAGCATTAAAGCAGGTTTTACTTATAATCGATAAGACGGTTGATCACCATGTGGCGATAACTTCGGGTTACGTAGGCCTCATCCCCAGCAGCTACGGTACCAGTAACCTGTATATTTTTAATACGGGCACACACGAAGCGGTGCTACAGGTTGACCTTGACGAGAAGTACAAGGTAAATATGGACGATCTAAAGGACGCGTTGCGGAAGAATATTAGCAACGCCCTACCCGATCTGCGTCTAACATTTGAGCCTATTGACATGACCGAGAAAATCATGAGCCAGGGGGCGTCAACGCCGATAGAGGTGAGGGTTGCAGGGAAGGATATAACGCAGATTGAAACTTATGCCGATAAGGTTGTTGATAAAATGAGAAAGATCAGCTATCTGCGCGACGTACAAATTGCACAGCCGCTAAAAGTTCCGGTAATAGCGATTACGCTCGACCGCCTAAAGGTTGCGCAATTCGGGCTAAACGTAACGGACATCGGCCGTTCAGTTACAGCCAGTACGACATCCAGCCGTTTTACCGAAAAAAACCAATGGCTTGATGAAAAGGCCGCTTATACTTACCAGGTACAGGTGCAAATACCCGAATATGTGATGAATACAATGGACGAGCTGAAGGAAATCCCCTTATTAAAAGGTAAAAGCAGCCCCACACTTGCGGATGTAGCAGATTTTAAGGTTACTTATCAGCCCGGGGAGTATGACCGGACGGGACCTCGGCGGTTTTTAACCGTTAGCGCCAATATCTATAAAAAGGATTTGGGCACGGCGACGACAGCGGTTCAACACGTGTTGAAGGGGATTGGTGCGCCACCAAGAGGGCTCGTCGCCAGCGTAAAAGGAATGTCGAGCTTATTGACGGACACTTTAACCAGCCTCCAAAACGGACTGATGTTCGCAGTATTGGTTATATTTTTATTATTGGCAGCCAATTATCAGTCATTTAAATTGGGGTTAACCGTGCTTTCTACAATCCCCGCGGTGATACTGGGCTCATTGACAGCGTTATTACTTACTGGATCGACACTCAACTTGCAATCTTATATGGGAATGATCATGAGCACCGGTGTTTCAGTGGCCAACGCCATCTTAATAGTTACCAACGGCGAAAGTTTACGTTTGGAGTTTCGCGATGCTACCCGCGCGGCAATAACCAGTGCCTCCATAAGGTTGAGACCTATCCTGATGACCAGTTTTGCGATGATGGCGGGTATGGTTCCGATGGCTTCGGGTATGGGTGAAGCCGGTGAGCAAAGTGCGCCACTTGGCAGGGCCGTGATTGGCGGATTATTTGCCTCCACCCTTGCCGCCCTATTTATACTGCCCATGGTATTTGCATGGGTGCAGAAAAAAACTACCTATAATTCCCCATCATTAATGCCAGACGAACTGGCTGAAACATCACCATTAATCATCAACACACATGAAATATAGATCATATTTGTTAATCGCAGTAACCGGTTTCTTTGCTGCGTGCTCCGGCAACAACAAACCGGTTGACTTAACCGCGCAGGCCAAACAAAACAACAACAAATATCAATTAGGTGCTATCGCCGAAAAAGCATTATCAAGCTCGGCGCGTTTGCCGGGACAGCTGGTTCCGTTTAATGAGGTCAACCTGTTCCCAAAAGTGAATGGATTTGTAAAGCAACTATTTGTTGACCGTGGCTCCATCGTAAAAAAAGGGCAGCTTCTGGTGATATTGGAAGCGCCGGAAATGGAATCGCAACTACAGGCCGCCAATTCGCAATACCTCCGCGCCCAGGAAAACGCGGTAGCCAGCAAGGAAAAATATGAACGTTTAAAGGAAGCTGCTAAAGAACCGGGCTCGGTATCGCCCTTGGACCTCGATGATGCGAATGCAAAAATGAAAGCCGACCGCGCGATGGTACAATCAGAACGTTCAAGCGTTGATGCTGTTCGCACCATGCAGGGTTACCTGCGTATTTATGCCCCATTTGATGGAATGATCATACAGCGCAATGTTTCGCCTGGCGCACTGGTTGCGCCCGGAAAGGCTACAGACCAACCGATGCTGATAATACAGGATATCCATAAAATGCGCTTAACCGTTGAAATTCCCGAAGATTATGTGGACAAGGTTGATTTGAAACAGCCTGTTACCTTCACATTTAATGCGATGCCCGGTCAGCAACAAACCGCGAAAATAAGCCGCTCGGCAAATGCCCTGGGCAGCATGCGATCAGAGGCAATCGAAATTGATGTCGTTAATAAAAAAGGATTATTAAAGCCAGGCATGTATGCTGAAGTTAAAATACCGATGCTATCGGGGGCAAAATCATTGCTGGTGCCCAATAGCGCTATCGTCCGTTCTACCGAACGCGAATATGTGGTGAAGGACAGCGCCGGTAAAGCAAACCTGGTCAACATTAAAGAAGGCCTGGTGAGTAATGATTCGACAGAAGTATTTGGCAACCTGAAAGCTAATGATAAAGTGGTACTCCATGCCTCCGACGAGATAAGGCAGGGCGATGTTATTCAATAAAATGTAGGGATTTTATTGCTTTAGGACCGGCAGCCGTAAAAAAGTTGTCGGTTTTTATATTTTATAAATCATTTATAATCAGATTATTATAAACATACATTCCAATTAATTTCATTTTTTTTAAATAAACATTTGTGAATTAAAATATTCGTCCTACATTTACACTACTAAAACGATAGACATTATAGTATTTTAACAAAATGGAAACTATTAAACGCAATTCACAGCACATCCAAATTAACTCCTTTAATTTTAATATGCCCCGTTGTTGTATGTGTTGCTGCTGATATAACGTCAAAGCCCACCACAGGGAGCCCCTCCTATTTAATTGAAATTTTCACGACTAAACTTAACAAATGAAACTACTATACGTATTCAGAACGGTACTCCTATTGAGTTTACTTTTCGCAACTATCGCCTCAAAGGCACAACAAAACGAAGACCTGCTTAACCTGCTAATCCAAAAGAAGGTTCTTACGCAACAGGAAGCAGACTCAATCCGGGCCGACCAGGCTATAAAGGCACAGGCAAAAAAAGAAAAAGATGCCGAAAATCAACATGGCATAACTATCGGCAGCCGCGCGCTGCAATTCAGTGGTTTGGCCCAGGTACGTTACCAGGGATTTGAGCAATCGACAGTTAACAATGCCTTCGACCTTCACCGCATACGTTTGGATGTACGAGGGGACGTAACCGAAAAATGGTCGTATGACATATATACAGAATTCGGCGGACCCGGCGTGAAACTGGTTGACGCGTGGACATCCTACAAACTCGGCGACTACTTAAAGTTTACCGCCGGACAATTTAAAATTCCGTTTTCTCTGGAAAGCTTAATATCCGATTCTCAATTGGAATTCATAGATCGCTCACAAGTTGTTGAAGCCCTTGCCGGACGATCGAAAGACGTAATTGGCAATCAAAATGGACGCGACATAGGGCTGCAGGTGAACGGAAGCTTCGTAAAGATTAATGATTTTTACCTTTTCGACTACTCATTCGGCGTTTTTAACGGCGCGGGCTACGATGTAACTACTGATAACAATAATCACAAAGATATTGGAGGAAGACTAAGTGTTCACCCGGTAAAAAATCTAACCGTATCTGCCGACTTTTATAATGGTGTAGCCGCCCTGGGTACACCTGTCAAAAACCAGGCACGTAAACGCGGGGGATTTGATGTACGATATGTAGTTGGCGCGTTGGCATTACAGGCCGAATATGATAAGGGTACCGATGCGGCTATAAAAAGAGATGGCTGGTTTGGGCAAGCCGCTTATTTCGTAATCCCCAAAAAACTACAGCTGGCAGCAAAATATGACACCTACGACCCAAATAAAATAATTAAAACCGACCGTACACAAGTTTACACCGGTGGTGTAAATTATTTCTTCAATAACTGGACAAAGATTTCGGTTGACTACCTCGATCGTCATGAAGAAACAACGACTCAAATTAAAAACAACATACTGGAAGTCCAGTTACAGCTAACCTTCTAAATAAAATATTATGAAAATATTAAAAAATCGTGCGTTTATAACCGGCATTGCCGCTATAAGCATTTTGTTAAGCACATCATCCTTTATCGGGCACGCCGAAAAAAGGGCCCCTGCCGACGATCTGGAGGGTACAATTAGCATATCGGGGGCGTTTGCGCTCTATCCAATCACCGTTAAATGGGCTCAGGAATTTAAAAAACTGCATCCAAAAGTAGTGTTCAATATTTCGGCCGGTGGTGCGGGCAAAGGCATAACCGATGCATTATCAGGTTTGGTTGATATTGGTTTGGCTTCCCGCGATATTGACCCATCTGAGGTAAAAAGGGGCGCTTACACTGTGTATGTAACTAAGGATGCAGTGGTGCCCACGTTTAACACAGCGAATCCGGATGCAGCCGAATTGCTGGCAAAAGGCGTAAAAAGAGATCAATTCCTGAATGTATTTGTTACCGGGAACATCAAAAACTGGAAACAGCTGGCCGGTAAAGTATCGGTGCCCATTCATATCTACACCCGGTCTGACGCCGCAGGAGCCGGCGAAACCTGGGCTAAGTATTTTGGTAAAAAGCAGGAAGATCTTTTGGGCGTTGGTGTTTACGGTGACCCCGGACTTGCCACCGCTGTTAAACGCGACCCCACTGCTATTGGATATAATAACTTAGCGTACCTGTACGATTTAAAAACACGCAAACAAGTTGCAGGTGTACATGCATTGCCCATAGATGTAAACGGCAACGGAAAGATTGACCAGGACGAGAATTTTTATGGCACTATCGATGAATTAACGGACGCCATTGCCGCAGGCAAATATCCTTCACCGCCCGCCCGGAACCTTGGATTTCTGTTCAAGGGAAAACCAAAGAAAAAAGAGCTGGTTGAGTTTGTAAAATATGTTTTAACTACCGGCCAAAAGTTTGTTGACGAAAATGGTTACATCGCGCTTTCAGGTGCAAAATTACAAGGGGAGCTGAAGAAGGTGGAGTAGGAAGTAGTTCATGGTTCATAGTTGATGGTTCGTAGCCGAAAGCATCGATCATTACAAAAAACCATGAACCATGAACTATGATCTATGAACATTATTATGAGTCTACGATTAATAAAAGATAAAATCTTATCCAAACTGATGCTGGTGTTTACACTGGCATCAGTGTCTTTAGTACTGGTCATCGGGATCGAGCTATATTATAAGTCCGTACCTATACTACACCGGTTATCATTTGCGAAATTAATAACTTCAAGCGTCTGGAAACCACTAAAAGGGTTATTTGGTTTTTTCCCATTTATAATGGGCACGCTTTGGGTTACCGGAATTGCCATCATTATCGCCCTGCCACTTTGCGTACTTGCTGCACTTTATATTGTTGAGTATGCTCCGGCCCGTATCAGGAGGATACTCACCCCTTTTGTAAATTTGCTTTCGGGCATACCGCCTGTTATTTTCGGCGTTTGGGGTGTACTGTTTATCATTCCCTTTATTCAGAAATATGTAGCCCCACATTTTGTTGAATTTTCAACCGGTTACAGTGTGTTGGCCGGGGGAATTGTTTTGGCGGTAATGATATTCCCGCTCATCGTGAGTATAATCAGCGAAGTGCTGCAAACCATTCCGCAAGAACTAAAGGACGCCTCGCTTTCTCTAGGTGCTACCAAATGGGAGACCATCAAACATGTAGTGTTGCGAAAAGCTTTGCCAGGAATAATTGCGGCGGCGGTATTAGCCATATCACGCGCATTCGGCGAAACTATTGCCGTGTTGATGGTTTGCGGCAATAACGCGGTAGTGCCGCATTCGGTTTTCGACCCGGGGTATCCCCTGCCCGCGCTGATTGCCAATAACTACGGCGAAATGCTTTCTATACCGCTTTATGATTCGGCGCTGATGTTTGCTGCTTTGCTGCTTTTTATCATCATCCTGCTTTTTAACCTTATATCGAGAGTGATCTTGACCCGTTTGGAAAGGAGATTGGCCGCATGAGAAGACGCAAAATAGAAGAGCTTTTTTTCAAGTTGCTCATGGTACTGGCAACAGTAATTGTTTCAGGCAGCTTTTTCCTGATTGTAGGTACTATATTCTTTAAAGGAGTGCCCTACATGAACCTGGATATGATCACCAAAACACCAGGGGGCGGCTTTTATATCGGTAAGGTAGGTGGCATATTAAATGCAATCATAGGCTCGTTTTATGTAGCCGGTGGCGCTACCGTATTAGG
>Ga0163162_10006056_pt1 | contig 11706 bp, 11 predicted proteins | sample S55metaG_FD_115310 | JGI IMG/M metagenome (GOLD analysis project Ga0163162, IMG submission 115310) | Switchgrass rhizosphere microbial communities from Kellogg Biological Station, Michigan, USA - S5-5 metaG | ecosystem: Host-associated > Plants > Roots > Rhizosphere > Soil | place: USA...
CACCATGTTCGCCGCGCGCCAGTTCATCAACCACGGCCACATCAAGGTGAACGGCCGTCGCGTCAACATTTCGAGCTACAAGCTGAAGCCGGGCGACCTCGTCGAGATCAAGGAATCCTCAAAGCAGCTTACCCCGGTGCTGGAAGCAAGCCAGCTCGGCGAGCGTGACGTGCCCGACTTCATCGAAGCCGATCACTCCAAGATGACGGCGAAGTTCAGCCGCATCCCCGCGCTGTCCGACGTGCCGTTCGCGGTGCAGATGGAGCCGCATCTGATCGTCGAATTCTATTCGCGCTGATCGGTTGCATTTTCGAGATATCAAGGGCCCCGGTTTTGCCGGGGCCTTTTTGTTTTCAGGGACGAACACACTCCAGCAGCGCCGCTCGCAAGCTTGGCTACACCTGATTAGATCGCCATTGCCTTTTTCGCCGCCTGGGCGAGGAAGCCCGAGCGGGTGAATCCTTCTCGCTCAGCATATCGATCGATCTGCTCGAGCACGTCGGCCGGCATCGTCACGTTGATTCGAACGCTTTTTACTTCCGCCGCAGGCGCTGCGATCAACACAGCAACGCCCTCCTTGTTTTGAGCGTCCTTCATAACCTCTTCCAGAGATCTAGCCTCCGGCGCAGCGTCGCCGTCTGCAGCCAACCCTTCGAGATGCAGGGCCAAAGCTTCTGCGCCCATATCTCGCGCCTCATCCAGGGTTTTTCCGGCGCTGATGACGCCAGGAAGATCCGGAAACGACACGCCGTAATCGCTGTCGGCCTCTTTGTGAATCAAGGCAATATATTGTCGCATTTTCGATCCTCTGCTGTTGGCAGGGCAGGTCATTGGCCCAATTTCGCTATTTCAATTTCAGGCCCGCTTGCTTCTCGACGCTCCTGAGCGTGCCTATCGGGATATCTCTCTTTGGGTGAGGGACCGTCACCCGCCCCGGTTTGGCCGGATGCTTGAACTGGATATGGCTTCCCTTTTGAGCGACCTGCACCCAACCATCGGCCTTCAGGGCAGAAATGATATCCTTCGAATTCATACATACTTATACACACTAATTCCTGTTCTATCAAGTGTACAAATACACACCTTGACGGCAGCCGCCGGACGCGTGCTTTTGCCGGGCGACAAGACTTGAGCGAGAAAGAAACTCCCATGCACTACACCCCTGCCCCGCGCGACCCTAAAGCCGCACCCATCCGCATCAACCTGTTGTCAGACACACAGACGCGCCCGACGCCTGCGATGCGCGAGGCGATGGCCCGGGCCGAGGTCGGCGACGAGCAGATCGGTGACGATCCGACGGTAAATCTGCTTTGCGAGCGCGTCGCCGATTTGCTCGGCAAGGAAGCCGCGGTGTTCATGCCGTCAGGCACCATGTGCAACGTCGCTGCGACGCTGTCTTATTGCCGGCCGGGCGATGAGATCCTGGCGCATGTGAGCGCGCATATCATTGCTCGCGAAGGCGGCGCGCATGCAGCGCTCGGCGGTTTCCAGATCACGCCGCTACCGGGCGACGACGGACAGTTTTCGCCGGAAACATTTCGCGCGGCCCTTCACCCGCGCTCGCGCTACCAGCCGCCCCAAACCGTCGTCAGCGTCGAACAGACCGCCAATATCGGCGGCGGCACGATCTGGAAAAAGAGCGCGCTCGATGAAGTGGTGAAAATAGCCAAGGCAAACGGTCTGGCGACCCATATGGACGGCGCGCGGCTGTTGAACGCCTGCGTCGCCACCGGAATATCCGCAGACGACATGGCGGCCGGATGGGATTCGGCCTGGATCGATTTTTCAAAAGGCCTGGGCGCGCCGATCGGCGGCGTCATCGCCGGTAGCAGTGATTTCATCGACGATGTCTGGCGCTGGAAGCAACGGCTCGGCGGTTCGATGCGGCAGGCCGGCGTTTGCGCGGCGGCCTGCGTCTACGCGCTCGATCATCACGTCGACCGGTTGGCGGACGATCATGCCAATGCCCGCGCGCTCGCGCGGGGCCTGTCGCAGATCGATGGAGTCGAGGTGCAGCAACCCGAGACCAACCTGGTGTTCTTTAGACCTGACGGTGCGGGAGTGACCGGCGACAAGATGGTCGAGGCGCTGCGCAAGCGCGGCGTCCTGCTCGCGATGATGGACGGGCGGATTCGCGCGTGCACACATCTCGATGTGACGGCGGACATGATCGAGGAGATGGTCGCCCTGGCGCGCGAGATCGTGCGAGCCGCGTAACCCTTACCTTCCCATGGCCTGATAGATCAGCGTCTTCAGCGCCAGTGCAATCCGCCCACCCTGCGAGGGGGCCTGCACCATGAAGATAACGAACATATCGTCCTTGGGGTCGACAAAATAGGAGGTGCCGCCGGCGCCGTCCCAGCGATATTCGCCCAGCGGCCACGATGTATTCGGCGGCACAATGGTGCGCACGGCAAAGCCAAGGCCAAAGCCGCTGGTATCGCCCGGAAAATAGAAGGGGTCGTGGATAATTCTGGTTTCCGGCCCGATTTGGTCTGACGTCATCAGCGCGATGGTCTCTGGCTTGAGGTAACGCTTGCCGTCCAGCGTCCCTCCGTTCAGCAGCATCTGCAGGAAGCGGGCGTAGTCTTCTATCGTGCCGACCATGCCGGCTCCGCCGGATTCCCAGCGCAGCGGCAATGTCGGGTCTTCGATTCCTGCTATTTGGCCAAAACCATCGTTGGGCATTGGATGGGCGATGCGCGGCCATTTTGACTTATCGGTGAGATGGAACACAGTCTCGGTCATGCCGAGCGGATCGAGCAGCCTTTTCTTCGCGAATTGAAATAACGTCTGCCCCGACACCACCTCGACGACGCGGCCGAGTATATCGGTCGAATGGCCGTAGTCCCAGCGCGTTCCGGGCTGATCGGCAAGCGGCAGTTTCGCAATTCGCTCGGCGAATTCGGCATTGTCGTAATCGCCCTCGTACAGAGCTTGATTCGCATAGAGTTTACGTACCGCGCTTTCGCCATAGAAGCCGTAAGTGATACCCGATGTGTGTCGCAGCAGGTCTTCGATCGTAATCGGGCGCTTTGGCGGAACAAGCTTGAGCGGTGGCTGGCCGGCTTCATCGGACAGGTCGACGCCGACTTTCGTATCGGCAAAGGCGGGAATGTATTTCGAGACGGGATCGTCGAGGGACAGCTTGCCATCCTCGACCAGCATCATCACGGCGACCGACGTGATGGCTTTCGTCATCGAATAGATCCGGAAGATGGCGTCCAGCGGCATCGGCCGTCGGGTCGCGACGTTGATCACACCAAAGCTCTCGAAGAGAACCGGTTTGCCGTGCTGCTGGATCAGGAGGATCGCGCCGGGAATTTTGCCGATCGCGATTTCTTTGCGGACGTAGTCGCGCACCCGATCCAGACCGGCGCGGGAGAAACTTCCAACGGGCTGCGGAGATTCGGCGCGCGCGTCATGCGGCCACCCGGCGACGGCAAAAGCCGCCAGCGCCGCCGCGATAAAGCCGCGACGCGCAAGACTTTCAGTTTTCCATCGCTTCATAGACTAGCTGCTTGAGAGTCCGCTGCACGCGCTGGCGCTCGGTGGGCGTCTGTTCCAGCAGCACGAAGAACATGTCCTGCTTACGGTCGACCACGAGATAGCAGCCAGAGGCGCCATCCCATTTCAATTCACCCAGCGATCCCGGCGGCGGTGGCTTGGCGTTGCCGGGATCGGTGCGCACGGCAAATCCCAGACCCATGCCGAAGCCGTCACCGGGAAAATAGAAAAAATCCCGCTCAACGCCGGAGCCCTTGCCGATATGATCCGACGCCATCAGCTCGAACGTCTTCGGACTGAGATAGGTCTTGCCATCGAACGTACCGCCATTGACCAGCATCTGCGCGAAGCGCGAAAAGTCGTGCATCGTAGAGACCATGCCGCCGCTGGCGGACTCCCACTTCTGGCGAACCTCGGTCCTGTACTGGCGCCCGACACGGAAATCACTGTCGTTCGGAACCGGCTGGGCGAGCAGTTTCAGCCTATCCGGTTCGGTTACGAAGAAGCCGGTATTGTTCATGCCGAGCGGATCGAGCAATTTTTCTTTCTCGATCTCCAGCAGCGATTTTCCGGACACGATCTCCATGATCCGCGCCAGGATGTCGGTGGAATGGCCGTATTGCCAGAGCGCCCCTGGCTGGTTGTGCAGCGGCAGCTTGGCGATCCGCTCGGCGAACTCGGCGAGGTCGAAGTCGCCCGCGTAGATGTTGGCATCCTTGTAGGCCTTGCGCACCAAACTGTCGCCATAGAAGCCGTAGGTGATGCCGGAAGTATGACGCATCAGGTCGAGAACGGTGATCGGCCGCACCAGCGGCACCAGTTCGAGCGTCTTGGTGCCATCCTCGGCCTTTTTCTCCACACCGACCTTCATATTCGCGAAGGAAGGAATGTATTTCGAGACGGGATCGTCGAGTTTGATCTTGCCGTCCTGGATCAGTTGCATTGCGACAACGGAGGTGATCACTTTGGTCAGCGAAGACAGGCGGAAGATGGTCTGGTCGGTGATCGGCGCCTTGGAGACCACGTCCTGCACGCCGAAGGTTTCATGATAGACCGGCTTGCCGCGCTGCTGGATCAGGACATTCGCGCCGGCGATCTTGCCGGTCGCCACCTCGTTCTTGAAGAACTCAGTGACCTTCGCGAGTTTCTCTTGGTTGAAATGCGCGCCCGCAGGAATATCGAAGGTGCCTTCCGCATGAGCCAGCGGCGGAGCGCCCAGCGCAAGCGAGGCGCCGAAAAATAACAGAGACAACAACGGACGGAAATTCATCCCTACCCCCTGAAACAATGCGGGGGGAGTGTAACCGCGGGATCGTCAGGCACAAGGGCTGCCGACGGAACTTAATACCGCTTCATGCAATCTGGCGCTGTCATCGGAGAAGCAACAGAAGACCACTTTTGTCATTTGGGGCGACGCGCCGAGCGCATCGACAACCGTTGCCACCGCGATACCGGCCGCACGGTCGGCCGGGAAGCGATAGACACCGGTAGAAATCGCCGGGAAAGCTACTGAGGCAAGGCCGTGCTGCTGACAAAGCTCTATCGAGCGCCGATAGCAGGAGGCGAGCAGTTCATCCTCGCGCGCGTTGCCGCTGCGCCAGACCGGACCGACGGCATGGATCACATGCCCCGCCTTGAGCCGATACCCTTTGGTGATCTTGGCATCACCGGTCGCACAACCATTCAGCGTGCGGCACTCGGCAAGCAGTTCGGGGCCTGCTGCGCGATGGATCGCGCCATCGACGCCACCTCCGCCGAGCAGGGACGAATTCGCCGCGTTGACGATGGCGTCAACGCGCAATGTGGTGATGTCGGCAACGATAACTTCCAGCCGCGCCTTGCCGATCTGGCGCGCTGCGAGGCTCAGGCCGAGGCCGCCGCGTTAATGGTGACGCCCTTGTCGGCAAACAGCTGCTGCAATTCACCGGCCTGGAACATCTCGCGGATGATGTCGCAGCCGCCGACGAACTCACCCTTGACGTAGAGCTGCGGTATGGTCGGCCAGTTCGAATAGTCCTTGATGCCGTTGCGCAGTTCGGCGGATTCGAGAACGTTCAGGCCTTTGTAGCCGACGCCCACGTGATCCAGGATCTGCACGACCTGACCCGAAAAACCGCACTGCGGAAATTGCGGCGTTCCCTTCATGAACAGCACGACGTCGTTCGACTTCACTTCGTTGGCGATAAATTGCTCGATGCTCATATTCGCTTCCTTTTGGGGCACAGCCCCCTGGGGCTTGGCCTAGCGGACCAGCTCGTCCCGTCTAACCCGATACTGTCCATATATGTAGCCCAAACCTTTGTGCATCCAAAGTAAAATGGCGAAGAGCTGACATGCGCGGGCCCCCTCAAGGGGCCCCAAAGGTCCGCCGGCCATCGTCTGACGGCATCAATATCATGCCTCTCGGAGGCTTTTTTCCTGGGCGGGAACCCCTATCTAGGACGAACTGTCCGTCAGGAACCTGTCTGCCAGATCAACGTTCTCTCCCTTAACCGGAGACACCAGTGACGAAATCAGTATCCGCCGCGGCTGCGTCAACCACCCCCACCCCGTCACTTTTTTCTGATTCCGGCACCCTCGCCCAGAATTTGGTGGAGGCGTATCTCGCCGTCCGGGACGAGACTGAGCGCCGGGCCGCTCCCTTGAGCCCCGAGGATCAGCTGATCCAGTCGATGCCGGACGCCAGCCCCGCCAAGTGGCACCGTGCCCATACCACCTGGTTCTTCGAGCAATTCCTGCTCGGCGAACATTGCGAGGGCTACCAGCCGTTTCACCCTGACTACGCCTATCTGTTCAATTCCTATTATGTCAGCGCCGGGCCGCGCCATGCCCGACATCAGCGGGGCCATTTGACCCGCCCGAGCGCCGACGAGGTCACCGCCTATCGCCGGCATGTCGATGCCGCCGTGGTGAAATTCTTCCAAACCGCCGGCGAGCACACCCTCGCTAAACTGGTGCCCCTGGTAGAGGTCGGTCTCAATCACGAGCAGCAGCACCAGGAACTGATGCTGACCGATATCCTGCACGCTTTTGCGCAAAACCCGATCCCGCCGGCCTATGACCCGGCGTGGCGTTTCCCCGCCTCGACCCGGACGGCCGACGAATGGGTCAGCCTCAACGAAGGCATTCACACCGTAGGCCATGCCGACGACAGCTTTCATTTCGACAATGAGAAGCCTGCGCACCGAGCGCTGGTCGGCCCGGTCAAGCTCGCCCGCAACCTGGTCACCAACGCCGAATGGCTCGCCTTCATGAAGGACGGCGGCTATGAGACAGCGCCGCTGTGGCTGATGGACGGTTTTGCAACCGTCGGCAACGAGCAGTGGCAGGCCCCCGGCCACTGGCGTCAGGTCGACGGTGAATGGCGGATCATGACCTTGGGCGGATTGCAGCCGATCGATCCATCGGCCCCGGTCAGCCATATCAGCTATTACGAAGCGGACGCGTTCGCGCGCTGGGCGGGTAAGCACCTGCCGACCGAAATGGAATGGGAAGTCGCCGCACGCGCAAATCATCTGAACGACGCCTTTGGCATCGTGTGGCAGTGGACTCGCAGTTCGTATTCGCCCTACCCTGGCTATCGCGCCATCGAGGGCGCGCTCGGTGAGTACAACGGCAAGTTCATGGTCAACCAGCTGGTGCTGCGCGGCTCCTCGCTTGCAACTCCTGCCGGACACAGCCGTATCACCTATCGTAACTTCTTCTACCCGCACCATCGCTGGCAATTCACGGGATTACGCCTCGCTGATTACGCCTGACTTTTCTCAAGCATGATGTGGATTTTCGGTTTTCCAACCACGATCATGCTCAAATGTGGATCAAAAGCGCGCCGGAAAGCGCGTTCAGGAGAGTATCATGAATGTGCATGCCCCCGCTTTGGCCCAAGCGCACGCGTTCGACGAACAGGCCTCGGTGTTTGCCGGCGACGTGATCGGCGCCCTGTCGCAGCACCCGAAGAAGCTGTCACCGAAATATTTCTACGATGCGGCGGGATCGGAGCTGTTCGAGCAGATCACGGTACTCCCGGAATATTATCCGACCCGAACCGAACTCGGTATTCTGCGCGGCCGTGGCCGCGAGATCGCGGACATCATCCCGAACGGTGCCGCGCTAGTGGAATTCGGCGCCGGCGCGACCACCAAGGTCCGGCTACTGCTGGAAAGTTGCGATTTCGCCGCCTACGTGCCTGTCGACATATCCGGCGATTTCCTTAGCGCCCAGGCCGAAGCGCTGCGCAAGGATTTTCCGGCGCTTGGTGTTTACCCGGTGGCCGCGGACTTCACCGCGCCATTTGCTTTGCCCGCCGATATTGCCGGCATGCCCAAGGTCGGATTCTTTCCGGGATCGACGCTTGGCAATTTCGAGCCGCACGAAGCCCTCGCCTTCCTGCGCAGCGCGCGCGAGATTCTTGGCGAAGGCGCCCAGATGATCATCGGCGTCGATCTGGAAAAGAACGAGCGCGTGCTCTACGACGCCTATAATGACGCCGCCGGTGTTACTGCGCAGTTCAATCTCAATGTCCTCGTGCGCATCAACCGCGAACTCGGCGGCAATTTCGACATTTCCGCATTCATGCATCGCTCGATCTACAATCGCGAGCGTCACCGCATCGAAATGCACCTGATCGCCAAGAAGGCGCAGACCGTGCGCATCATGGGACGAAACTTTTCGTTCCGCCCCGGCGAGAGCATCCATACCGAGTCGAGCTATAAATACAGCCTCGAGCGCTTCACCGCATTGGCACGCGAGTCCGGCTGGTCAGTCCGGGAATCCTGGACCGACCCGGAGCAGATGTTCTCGGTTCACGCGCTGGCGGCGTCCGGCTGAAGCGCGCGCTATCGCGGCGTGCCGCAACGATTACATAATCTGTCAGCTTTTGGGGGCTCCGGCTTTGACAAAGGCGACGGGCACTCCCTTTTTCACAGAGCGGGCCAGCCGTTCGACGTCCCAGTTTGTCAATCTCACGCAGCCATGCGACTCGGATTTGCTCACTTTTGAAGGCGACGACGTGCCATGGATGCCGTAGCCCTCTCCGGAAAGTCCGATCCAGACCGTACCAACCGGATTGTTCGGCCCCGGCTTGATCGTAAAGGCCGTTTTCGATTTCACGCCTTTGAATTTGTAATCTGGATTGTATCGATAGTGAGGATTGTGATCCACGGATGTTACCTTGAGCGCTCCATCCGGTGTCGGCTTTTCGTCGCTGCCGACGGTCGCCGGAAAAAAGCCGAGTAATTCATCGGATTTCCCCAGCGCCTTGACGGTTTGCCGATCCTTATCGACCTCGATCTTCGCCACTTGTGCCGGCTGCTTCTCATCTGCCGACTGAACATTCGCGACGATCGTTTTCTGCCCCGGTTTATCGAATCGCGCATCGGCGTTCAGAGCCGAAAGCAGCGTTTCACTCATGTGGAATTTTTCCGCCAGCGCCTCTCGCGCGCTCGTGTAGCTGAGGGCCTTGAGGCCCTTCATGTCCTCCATTTTCGCGGGCAGCTTTTCAAGAAATGGGCCTTTGGTATCCGCCTCGGTCAGGATGTACTCCGTTAGAGCCGGCTTTTCGTCGACGGCAAGCTTGCTCCAGATCTCACTCGTCAAAGGTTTATCGGCCGGCAGACCCTGCGCCTCCGCAAACGCTCGCAGCGCTTTTTGGACGTTCTCTCCGAATTTGCCGTCGATTTCTCCGGGAGAAAAATGAGCGCGGTCCAACAGCACCTGGACCTTGACGGTGAGCGGCGCGATTTTGTCGTCAGGCTGCGCCTTTCCGGTGAATTGGGCACTGTTGACCGCGGCCAAATCCAACTCGCCCGCAACCACTCGGCCGGCGAAGCCGGTGAGAATGGCCAGAAGCGCCAACAGGCGGATCATCGTCATCGTCCAGGTAACGGCCCATCGCCGCTCCTCAGACAAGTAAACCGGAGGGCAAATGATCCCTTCCGGACACAATTTTGATTGTTGCAGCCTAGACCCTACATTTGTTGCGGGTCGTTCTCGGCCTGCGGGGTGGTACGATCCGGGGCGCGGACGATATCCAATCGTCGGACAATCGCTCCGCGCTTAGCAGCCACCCGTGGATGATCCGCCATTTGTCCTGCCCCCGGGACTGGAAATCCAGCAGTGGCGATCCGGAATCCTGGAGTTCGTGGAAGAATTTCAACGAGTCTTTCCCGGTGGGTCCGCCCGGATCAATCGTCCGCGTTTGAATCCAGAGGTCCCATTCTTTGAGGATCAGTGTTCTTGCTTCACTTTGCTTCATAGGCGCGCGTTCCCAGCCACGGCAAAAACCGTGAGAGTTAATCGCGCTGGTCAAGATGTACTGGCAACCAAAGGTGTTTGCGCCGCCGCGCGCATCAGCACCTTCGTGGCCCAATGTGGCAGACAATGGTTAACGATTCTCAACCATTTTATTCGACCTGCGCCAGCAATTCGCTGCACCGGCGCTGTCGTTTCCCCATTGAACCGTCCAAATTTTGACTCGGACTCAGCCAAGGCTCCAGGGGGCTTGGTCGGGGGTAGTTCGTGTCAAAACATGTCAGTACAGGATGTTAGTAATGAGGAACGCGTATCCGGCGTCCAGCAACCAGAAGTCGTATTCCAAAACATCGTGCGTCCGCGACGACGAAAATGTCGGCTGGGATGCCGAGGTGGACGGCGATCGCACGTCACTGCTGGAGGAAAATGCCAGGCTTCGGGCGCTTGTCGTCCAGTTATCCGACATTGTTCTCAGAAGGGTCGTCGATCAGAAATAAAACGGTCATGTCGCTGACCCCTCACGACCGCCGCCCGCGGCTATTCGGCCGGGGCGGATCGCAGCGAGAGCGACTCCCACACCGCGACCACAACCATGATCGCTGACGTGAGGAGCGACAGCGTCAGCGGCGACAGCTCGCCGCCGAACCAGGCCAGCACACACAGCGCGACGATGCCGACGCCATGCGAGAGCTGAAGGAAGCCGCGAAAGCTGTGCTTGAACAGGATCGTTCCGAACAGAAACAGCAAGGGGCCGCCGATCGCGCTCAGCACCGTGTTGAGATCGGAATGACCGCCGGGGTGCTTCAGTACCAGTTCGTCGGCGACGGCCGTGACGATGATGCCGGCCACGATCGGCATGTGCAGATAGGTGTAGGCGAGCCGTGCCAACCGTCCCGGCTCGCTCGACCTTGAAATCTGTTCCGAGCCCGCTTCGGCGCCCTTGTTGAAATAGATCCACCACATCGCGAGGCTGCCGACGAAGGCGGACACGAAGGCAGCAACATTTTCAGGCGTCCAGGTCAGATCGGCGAAGGTCGCGCCGGTCACGACGATGGATTCGCCGAGCGCAATGATGATGAAGCCCGCGAAGCGCTCGGCCATGTGGCCGCCTTCGACAACCCAATCCGCGACGGCAGACGCGCCATATCCAGGTATCCAGAACCGCACCGCCGGCGAAATATATTCGATGGCCAGCGCAATCGCCCAAAGCACCAGCCGTGATTGACCCTGCACAAGGCCGCCGGCGATCCAGAACGCGGCTGACGTCGACAGCCAGGCCGTAATGCGCACCGCATTCATGCGCGCCGGCGATCGCGAAGGCGGTGTCGATGCCCATAGGAACAACGTCTTGCCGACCTGCATCGCGGCATAGGCGACAGCGAACCACAACCCGCGCCCGTCAAACGCCGTCGGGATCGAAGTCGAGAGCACCAATCCGCCGAGCGTCAGCGAAAACAGCAACAACCGGACCGGGGTCTTTTCAGGATCGAGCCAGTTGGTGATCCAGGAGGTGTAGACCCAGACCCACCAGACCGCGAGAAACAGCAGCGTAACCTGCAATATCGCGAGCGGCGTGAAATGGCCGAGCAGCGTGTGCGATATCTGCGTAACGGCGAAAACGAAAACGAGATCGAAGAACAGTTCGGCGTAGGTGACCCGGCTATGCTGGTTCGGCACGGTAACGCGAAACATCGCGCCGCGTGGATTTTCCGCCATCGGTGCGCCCCGCTCCCTTGGCCGCCGGCGTTTAACCCTCCGGTACCCCGGTCTGCAGTGCCAGCGCGTGCAACACGCCGCCCATCTGGCCCTTGAGCGACTGGTAGACGATCTGGTGCTGCTGAACACGCGACTTGCCGCGGAAGGATTCCGAAATCACGGTCGCGGCGTAATGGTCGCCGTCGCCGGCGAGGTCACGGATGGTCACCTCGGCATCGGGGATCGCCGCCTTGA
>Ga0163162_10006057_pt1 | contig 11706 bp, 13 predicted proteins | sample S55metaG_FD_115310 | JGI IMG/M metagenome (GOLD analysis project Ga0163162, IMG submission 115310) | Switchgrass rhizosphere microbial communities from Kellogg Biological Station, Michigan, USA - S5-5 metaG | ecosystem: Host-associated > Plants > Roots > Rhizosphere > Soil | place: USA...
CACACGATCGAATACATACAAGAAACCCTGTTTGGAAGATTGCGCCACCGCGTCCACCAGCTTGCCGTCATGGCGCACGGTTACGAGTTGCGGGGCGGTGGTGGCGTCGTAATCCCACAAATCGTGATGGACCATCTGGAAATGCCATAACCTTTTGCCGGTGCGCGCGTCCAGCGCCAGCAGGCAATTCGCATACAGATTCGTGCCGGGCCGATCGGCGCCGTAATAATCGTAGGTTGGCGATCCGGTGGGAATGTAGGCGATGCCTCGTGGTTCATCCAGCGTCATTTCGCCCCAATTGTTAGTTCCGCCGGAGTATCGCCACGCATCTTTTGGCCACGTCTCGTAACCGAATTCACCCGGATGCGGAATGGTATGGAAGATCCAAGCCATTTTGCCGGTAATCACGTTAAAAGCGCGAATGTCGCCAGGAGGGGAAAGATACCCTTCGCCGGTGGCCGATCCCAGGATGATCAGATCTTCGAATATGCGCCCCGGGGTGTTAGGCTGAATGCGAGCCATGGTCTTGGGATCACGGCCCAGCCCTTCTCTTAAGTTGACCAGCCCATTGTTTCCGAACTGCAAGATTGATTTGCCGGTGCGGGCATCGATCTCTTCCAGAAAGCCGTTGATCGCGAAGATCAGCCGGCGATCCTTCCGGTCTTTGCTTTCCCAGTACGCTATGCCGCGGGTACTCAGGCCTGGGAGGCCGACGTGAATCCAAATCTCTTTCCCAGTGGAGGCGTCGAGGGCCACCAGCGAGCTGTTCTTCGCCAGCACGAACATCACATTGTCAACGACGATGGGATTGAACAGATAAGTGTTGTCGTCCCCGGTGGGGTAAATCCACGCAATCTGAAGCTGATTTACATTGGATTTGTTGATTTGGTTGAGTGTGACGTAGTGGGACGAATCGGGACCGCCTCCGTAATTCGTCCATTTCCGGTGATCCTGCTGCGCTGTTGCAAAGGGAGTTGCCAGCGCGATCAAAAGGGGCAGCGCGACCTTGTGTAGACTAGACAAGCTATTAGCCTACGCGATGATCTTCTCCGCCACAACCCCGGTGACGTCTGTAAACCGAAAATCTCGGCCGGAATCGTTGTACGTGAGACGCGTGATCCAGGCCCCTCGGATGATGCTCCTCGTCTCCGCATTGGCCAATGCGGTTTGATTTCGATTATAATCTGAAACAATGGCGGGGATGCGTTTTTTTGAATCACTTTAGCCGCCTGCTTGGTCTAACGAAGACGACGCCTTTACTATATGGGAATTCCATATCTTCCCGCCTCCCTTAGCTCGTCTTTGTCCCATCGTCAAGGAGCGAGCTGGAAACGCGAGCAGACTGAAGACACGCGCGCAACCTGCATTGTCCCAGTGCTCTTTCGCCTGCGAGGCTTGCTCAACAAGCCGGCCCTAGAGCACAGCCTCGGCGATATTGTGCTTCGCCACGAAGTTCTGCGGACCGCCTACCACGGAGAGAACTGCGAGCCGGTCCCTCAGAACGGGGATCCTGTGTCTGTTTCCATGTTCGATCTGCGTTCTCATCCCGAGAGCCAACGGGAATTACTGGCCCAGCAAATCGTGAGAGAGGAGGCTAGCCGCCCTTTCGATCTCACACGGGACCCGATGCTGCGAGCCAGCTTATTGCAGTTGCAGGACCACGAGCATCTGCTCCTACTGACCGCTCACGATATCGCATACGATGGCGTTTCAGCCGAACTAACGTTGCGGGAACTAGCGATTCTCTACAATGCACGCATAACCGGGCGCCCGCCGAGCCTGCCGCATCTACCGATACAATATTCCGACTTAACCAGGGTACAGACAGACCCCGAAGGGACGAAAGATCGCGATCAACACCTCGCATATTGGAAGAGACGTCTGGCAGACAGTCCCGCTGTGATTCCGCTCTCGACTGACCGGCCGCGACCACCGCGTCGGACATCCGGGGGCGCGCGGGAGAGGTTGCTTTTATCGAACAGTTTGATTGAGCGCCTGATGTCGTTCGGCGAAGACCAGCAAAGGCTGCGCGCCGTGTTCTTGAGTGCGTTTCAAACTTTGCTACACCGCTATACCGGAAGTGAGGATCTTGTCGTCGCTATTCCTGTCTCATGCCGGACCCTAGAGAGTGAGCGCTTGATTGGGCCCTTCACGAATCTCGTCGCGCTTCGGTCCGATTTCTCAGGAGACCCGGCATTCCGCGAATTGATAGAGCAGATCCACAACGACCTCCAGGAAGCTTCTCGCCATAAGGACGTGACTTTGGAAGAGGTCGCCGATGCACTGGCTGTGCGAAGCGAAGCCGGGTGTTCTCCCTTCTCCCAAGTACGGTTCGACTTTCGTGACGAACTCGCCGAAATGCCCGAGTTCTTAGATTTGAAGGTGGAATCCTTGGATTTCGGGCTTGGAATCTCCACATTTGACCTGTCCCTCGAAATCACTCTTCAACCTGGGGGGCTGTGTTGTGACCTGAAATACGACACTCACTTGTTCGATCCCTCCACGATCCAACGCATGCTGGGTCACTATCAAATGTTATTGGAGGGGGCTGTAGGCTATCCGGACACTCCAGTCTCACGCCTGCCAATTCCCACGGAGGCGGAACGGTATCTCACTCTAGTGGAGTGGAACAAGACTAATGCGGAGTTCCCGCAGATTTGCGTGCACCAGCTCTTCGAAGATCAAGTCAGGCGTACTCCTGATGCAACAGCGCTGGTCTATGAAAGTCAGCAGCTCACTTACGCGGAGTTGAATGCAAAGGCAAACCGGCTCGCACACCGTTTAGCGGCCTTGGGCGTTGGGCCTGACGTGATGGTTGCCATTTGCATCGAGCGTTCGACGGAGCTGGTGGTGGGATTGTTGGCGATCCTGAAAGCAGGCGGAGCATATGTGCCGCTGGACCCAAACTATCCGGGGGAGCGTTTGGCCTTCCAGCTAACCGATCTAGAGGCGCCGGTGCTATTGTGCCGGAAGGTGCTCGGCGAAAGGCTGGCGCAACATGCAAGCTCGGTCTTGCCTGTCGAGGAATGGGCGGATTCCACCTCTAGCGAAAGTTCCGAGAATCCTGCCCCTTCAGTTCGACCCGATCACCTGGCATATGTGCTTTATACTTCGGGCTCTACAGGGCGACCTAAGGGGGCACTGATCTCCCACCGGTCGCTTGTAAACTACCTCACCTGGTGTGCGATCGGGTACCCGGCACATCAAGGAAGTGGGTCGCCACTTCACACGCCAATCGGTTTCGATTTGACGGTCACCAGTCTTTTTCCGCCGCTCCTAGCCGGTCGAAGTGTAGTGCTAATTCGTGAAGACCCGACCTTAGAGACTCTCGCCGACGCCTTGTGTTCGGGCGACTTCGGCGTGGTAAAACTGACTCCTTCGCATTTGGAAGCGCTAAGTCACAAGCCATCCCTGGAGCCGTCAAAGATATTGACCCGTATGTTCGTCATCGGCGGTGAGGCGCTCAAGGGGGAGACTGCGGCTTATTGGCGAAAACACGCACCCACGGTCCGGATGGTCAACGAGTATGGACCTACGGAAGCGACGGTGGGCTGCTGCGTATACGAGGTTCCCGTCGACGGGGTTCCGATGTCGGCCATTCCGATTGGCCGTCCGATTCCCAACGTCCGGCTGTATGTGCTGGACCGCCACCTGCAGCCTGTTCCCATCGGCGTGCCCGGAGAGTTACACATAGCTGGCGTCGGATTGGCCCGCGGCTATCATCGGCGACCGGAGCTAACCTCGGAAAAATTCATCTCGAATCCATTTGATGACGACCCGCAAGCGCGGTTATACAAAACCGGCGATTTGGTCAGATATCGTCCAGATGGAAATCTGGAGTTCTTGGGCAGGCTGGATGACCAGGTTAAAATCCGAGGCAATAGAATCGAGCTTGGTGAGATCGAAGCGGCAATAACAGAATGCGAGGGAATTCGTGAAGCTGTGGTCACGGCTCAGAAAGGCGCAGCAGGAGACCTGCGTCTGGTAGCCTACATAGTTGCCTATCAGGGCACGACACTTAAAGAAGATCAGATACGCACGCTTCTCAAGCGCAAAATGCCCGAGTACATGCTTCCGTCAAGATTTGTGGTGCTGCCGGTGTTTCCGCTGACGCGAAATGGAAAGATAGATCGACAGGCCCTTCAAGCGGTCGATCCGCCGCCTGAGCCGAGGCAGGCCTCTTCCATTGCCCCGCGCGATTCTGTGGAGTATCGGTTATTGAAAATCTGGGAAGAGGTCCTGTCGATCAGTCCGATCGGAATGGACGACGATTTTTTCGATCTGGGAGGAGACTCGCTCCAATCCATCATGCTTCTCGCGAGTATTGAAGGTACTTTCAACCGGAAGTTACCACTGGGCGTATTGTATGAGGCGCCGACGATTGCAGGGCTTGCAGCCAGGCTCGGCGATCCGGACTCGCTTATAGCGCCGCTCGTTGTAGCCATTCAGCCCAGCGGATCGAGGCCGCCTTTTCTGTGCGTGGGCGCTTTCGCGATGTTTCGCCCGCTGGCGTACAAGCTGGGCTTCGATCAGCCGTTTCTCGGTGTTCCATTGCCCTCGCCGCAGGAATTGGCGGTACCGTATCGTCTTGAAGATATCGCGGCAAACTGCGTCAAAACAATCCGGGCGACCCAAGCGGAAGGACCGTATTTTGTGGGCGGATGGTGCGATGCAGGAATCCTGGCTTATGAAATCGCGCAACAACTCCGGCGGCAGGGGCAACAGGTGGCCCTGCTGGTTCTTTTTGATGCACAAAACCAGTCGTCTAAAAAGAACTTGTCAAGGAAAGATGCGGCGTTCGCTGGCGTCTTCTTTATTGGCCAGTGGCTGAAGCAGCAGTACCGGACACTGCGGCACTTGCCAGGGCGCGAGGTTGTCCAATATCTGCGCAGCGCTCTAGCGTGGCGAATTTACTCGATCAAGCAGCGAATTTGGACCCTGGTTTACAGAACTGAACTGCGAGCCGGCGCGGCGTTGAGCGGTCAATCGCTGGAGGTCACTCAAGTATTGCCCGTATGCGTCGAAGATTACGAACCGCAGCCATATGATGGGCCCACCCTGCTTTTCCAGTGCGCGGATCGACCCACGGGGCGTTACCGCGATTCGCAATACGGATGGGGAAAACTAGCTAACAACTTGCAAATTTGCGAGGTTCCGGGCGATCACATGACGATGTTCTCAGATCCCAATGTCCAGGTAATGGGCGACAGACTGGGCGCTTCCCTCCGCGAGAATTAGGGCAGCGGCAGCGCCAAGACGGTCGCGAGTGAAATATTTTCATTGCTCTCTATCGGGCGCGCGACGGACCATGCCGATCGGGAAGTTCGGCAGGAAGTGACGCAAAAAAATGTTGTACAGTAACCTGGAATTGCATCTGGGACGTCTCCAAAGGGATTGCAAGCTCGGTCGCACCCCAAGTGCCGAGCTGGGATTCCCAGATTGTTTGAGTTTCTCAAGACTCGTGAAATGCGTATCCGGTCCGCGCTAACCCGTGCCGAGGGCCGGTGGTTTGATTCTACCCGGCGTGTCGATACTGCCGGCTATATTGCTCTGGATCAGCTTACGCTTGCGGGCTCTTCGCAATCGGGAAACGACTACCTGGCCGTTCGTCCCTCGGTTGCAAGGCAGGCGCTAGCTCGCTTACCGGAGCCGAACTACGAGGAATACACCTTCATCGACCTGGGTTCGGGCAAAGGCAGAATGTTGCTGGTAGCGGCGGAGTATCCGTTTCGCAAGATTCAGGGAGTCGAATTCGCGGTCGAACTTCATCGCGAAGCGGAGCAAAATATCCTTCGCTATCGTCATCGCGGGCGGCGGTGTCGCGACATTAGGTCGCTCAATATGGATGCCACGGAGTATGCGTTCCCGGACGGGAATCTGGTGCTCTACCTCTACAATCCGTTCGGCCTGGAAGTGACGAAGAAAGTGTTTGCGAACCTGGAGAAGGCGATCGCGCACACGCCGCGCCACGTGGTTGTGATCATGGTAAACCCCGAATTCGCGTCGGTCGCCGACTCGATGCCTTCTCTGCGCTTGTATTACAAGACTAGGCGGTTCCGGATCTACCAGACCGCTCACGCTTAAATTGTCAGGTGATTATCGGGGGCTTACGTGCAAAGTGGACGAAGTCCGGCTCAGAGCGAACGAGCGGCAGTACTCCAATGAAACGGAAAGAATTGAGTGGTACGCCCGAGAGGATTCGAACCTCTGACCTTTTGCTCCGGAGGCAAACGCTCTATCCAGGCTGAGCTACGGGCGCTCAATCAATGACTTGCACGGCACATCACAAGTTTAGATCCTTTGCCTTCGCAAAAGGAGACTTACTTGTACACACATCAGTTTATCACCGAGCGAAGGTACCTGAAGGGTTCGCAAGCTACCATCCAGTGGTATCACTCGCGGTTCAAAGCCCTTGAAGGTGCCCTGGATTCCAAACAGGCCATCATCGAGCGGATTGGCACCACTAACAGCCGGAACCATAGCGCGGCCGTCGCGCTCTACTACTTCGCGTACAACTTCATCAAGATCCACGGCACGCTGCCTGCACGCCCGCCGTGGCCGCTGGCATCACTGACCGGCTGTGGCAAGTGTCGGACTTGGTGGGACTGCTAAAAGCTGACGAACGGGGGTTAGAAAGAGTCGCGTAAGCTCACATTCAAACTAAACTTGTAGGATCAGCGCTACAATTTAAATGCGATGAATCTCGCACTCTACCGCTTTCGTAAGCTGGTGGTTGTTTTGTGCCTGCTAGCGGTGCTCATTTCCGCACTGACGCCCGCGATATCCGGCAGCCTGCTCTTTGCCATCCTCATTCCGCTGTGGTTATTCCTCGCTGCTATTGTCACCGTTCAAGTCCGAATTACTGATAAATGTTTCGACTTGACGCTACTTCCTAATCTTCCGATCTTCTCGTCTCGGCCACCTCCCGCACGATAAATCCTTTCTGACATTGCGTTGAACTTTTCCGTGGGACAAGCGCGCCCCCGCTGTCTCTATGTTTTGCATGGAGGGTCTAGTGTCGGTGAAGCATAAAGTTCGCAAGATATTGCTCATTGCTACTCTGGGAGTTGGCTCGCTTATGGGGGTGCCGATGACGCCCGAAGAAATTGAGGAGCTTCTCTATCTGATGAATCAACCTAAAATCGAGGTTGCAGTCAAGGAAGTAAATGATGAAGAATCCTGAAATTAGCCCACTAGCGGATTTTGGGCAGTGGGTTAATTTAAATTTTTAGCGTGATACAGGCAGCGGTGCCATGTAGCCCGAAGTCCATGTTACGTTTCCCAATGAGTCGAATAGCTGGATGTATCCGAATTTAGGGCGTACGCGACCGCGAAAATCCGGCAGAGAAAGTGGGTTACCTACAGCGAACCTCTCGAGGACGGTGTCGCTATCGTCCAGTAGCACGAAGCTTCGGGCGCGAAGCTCTTTCGGAGAGGCGCTGGGAACTTGAGCGTGTACCGAAACCAACGTCAGCCCATGGAAAAGCGCGCTACCAACAAAACCAGCGGCGAGAGCTAGAATGAGGGTCCATTTTTGATTCATGAGGCGATTTCTCCGCCTCTCATCATACGCCGTTACGCCGCTCTTTCTAACCCCGTCAGGCTACGCTGAATTTGTGTCCCGGAGGCGTTCTTGCCGTTTTCCTAATCTCCACTCCACAAACATCGCCACTGCTGCGAGCGGAAGAAATATAACCAGACTAAGGAGCCACGTGAAGCCCACCATTTCAAAGCCTCGAAAAGTCCAAGCGAGCACGAACCACTCTGCGTAGTAAGTGAAATCGAGTCTGCCGATAATGAGTATATAGGCGAGAGTCCACGCAATAGAATACGCGACAAGCAAAGGGAATGTGTATCGGCAAAGTGCCTTAAATTCCGCTAGCATCGCGGCGGTTTCTTTTCGCGTGGCTTAGTGGCCTTCATTCCCTGATTATACGCCGCTCTTTCTAACCCGCCAGCCGCGGGTGCGGTGGCGATTTTGGGCAGCGGGTTACTTTGGCTTTAGATGGCGCACCAATATCCAGATAGGCCACAACGTGAAAACCAGGCCCACCCCACCTAGAGTGAACGTGAAACGATTTTGATACAAGCCTTTTGATGTTGGAAAGAGATAGTACGCTCCCGCAAGCATGAGAATGCCCAGGAGGAATATAAGAAAAAGGGCAAGTATGGCCTCGCGTTGCGGGGAACCCTTCGTTTATTTTAGGCACTTTGAAAAGCGGCCATTTTATTTTACGCCGTTCTTTCTAATTTCCATCAGCCGCAGCCACCGCAGGCGACTCTTTCACAACTTGTCCCCCCACCCCATGACCACTATTTTCCATCTCGGCAGGCTGGCAATGCCGAAACATGGTAGCGGGTCCATTTGAGCATGGAGGATTTTGACGAACTAAAATGAGGCTAATCGGTGCGAAATGAAGAATTGTGTTTCATTGGCCGCTTGTCTGATAGTCGGGGTCCTTATGGTAGCTGGGGCCTACTATGCGTTGCCGATTGACAGCCTCCGTTACAAGCGATTCGTTTTCAGTATTGGCGGAATGGGACTACTATTAGTTGGCTATGGAATTTGGGGACTGATAGATGAGGCGAGAGGCCGGAAGACCTGAAGCGGGGCAAGTGAGCATTAACTATCCCGCTAGTCAAGCGGTGGCGATTTTGGGTAGTGTCCTAATTTGGATTCTGGCGCTAGTTTGGGGGTTAGTCTACCCGGTTGTGGTGATCGCAAGCATCGAACAGGCCAGTGGCAATGTTGTAAATTCCGCAAAACTGAGTGTGTCGGTGCGTGGTGGGGGTCAGCAAGTCAGTGTACGTAACCTCCCCGTAGAAATACAATCTGATCGCGCCGGATGTGATTGTTTCAATGAGCGTGCCGGGGATGCTAGGGGTGATGGTCGTTCCGCGAGTACGGGTCATTATGGGTGGGTTGCTGGGACCTATTACGGTTACCGATGTAAGGCTTCCAGGCAACTCGGGCGGATTCCCCGGAGCGGGACATGGAAAATCATCTCCGAAGACGAATGCGCGTTCCCTAAGTGCCAAATCAGCGCACACTATCGCAGACACAGCAGGAGTTCTACCGCCGTTAATCAGACTAGCCTGACCCACTATCCTTTGACCTTCGGCAAAGGTCCCAATAAGCGACAAACCACTGACGTAAACGTAAGGGCGCAATGTTCGCTGAGAATCCTTAATGCTGGCGTCCATGGAGGTTTTGGCTTGCGCCAGCGTCGCCCCTACCGCCTTCCTATTCTCAGCAATCGTAGTATCGAGAGCAGTTTTACCCTGACCGTTGCTAATTTCAGCCGCTTTCGCAAGCCTTTCATTGGCGGCGATAATCCTGTCGGTCTGCTTCCCCGCATCGTTCATCGAATCCAGTTGTTTACTCATTACGCCCAACTGACCCCGCACGGCGATCCACTGAAGCGCGATGAAGAGCAAGGTTACCGCGAATACGCCGCATGTAACTTTAGACCACAACAAAGTAGAGCGCTCGAAGCCGCTCATTTCCTCTTTAACCTCTTGGAGTTGCTGTTCGGTGGCTGGCTTTGCCTCAGCAGCCCTAGGTGGCTCGGGAGCCTGAATTGGCGGCACTCCCTGCGTGGATTCACTTACCTCATTTGTGGGGGCGCTATCTTCGCTCACGGTGGAGTTAGTGTAACACAAAAACTCCTTGACAGGTTCCATTTATTGTAATACACTTATTGCATGGCAAACGTACTCAGCACCGACAAGCAAATCGCAATCATCGGTTCACTTTGCGAAGGCTCCAGCATTCGCTCAATCGAGCGGATCACGGGTGTACACCGCGATACGATCATGCGGCTTGGCGTGCGAGTTGGCCAGGGCTGCACGGCGCTGATGGACGCCAAGATGCGGAATCTATCCTGCACTCGCCTAGAGATGGATGAAATTTGGGGCTTTATTGGGAAGAAAGAACGCCACACGCACCCGGATGATGACCCGCAATTCGGCAACGTCTGGACGTTTTGCGCCATCGACGCCGATACCAAACTCGTTCCTGCCTTCCGCATTGGCAAGGATCGCGACGTAGCCACTGCTACGGCATTCGCGCTAGATGTAGCCGACCGGATGAAGAATCGGGTTCAGATTTCGACGGACGGCCTAAAATCTTACGTCGACGCTATCGACTGGGCCTTCGCCGGGAAGGGTGTAGACTACGGCCAAATCATCAAGACGTACGGCGTCGAAGAATCCGTAGAGGCTCAGCGCCGTTATAGCGCCCCAAAGATTAGCGCCGTTCAAAAAAAGGCGGTATACGGACGCCCTGAATTCGATCTGATTTCCACCAGCTATATCGAGCGGCTGAATGCCACCACGCGGCTGCATATGAAGCGGCTGGCGCGGCTGACCCATGCCTTCAGCAAGAGGCGCGTAAACTTTGAAGCGGCAGTAGGGCTGCATTTCGCGTACTACAACTTTGTGCGCCGCCACAGTACTGTACGTTGTACTCCTGCCATGGCTGCTGGCGTAGAACAGTCGTTCTGGAGCGTTGGCGAGTTGGTGGAGGCGGCGAAGGCGGCGTGACCTATATCGAAGAGTTGCGCGACGTGATTCGCAAGTTACATGGCGTCGAATCAAAATACGTGGAGAGCGTTCCAGTCAAGGAAATGTTTCAAGGTCGGACGGTATGGGAAGGCGTAGTAGAGGTGTTCGATTTGATCGGCCATCCCAGTGCCACGCGGTTGTACGCGTGGTCGCACCAGACAGATGACCCTAAACAACCACGGCGGCATGTGACCGTTCTGCATACCGATCCGATCACCTCCCCATTACTCGCCGTTCGAGCCGTTATCGTACAGGAGTTCAGAGACAATGCCCCAGCCGAAGCCTAGAAAAGTCGGACGCCCTAAGCTTCCCAAAGGAGATGCCAAAGGCCGGATCGTGCCCATTCGGTTCAACACTCAGGACATCAAGCGAATTGAGGCGGCGGCGAAGGTTAACAAGCAGAGCGTGTCCGAATGGATCAGGAGAACGGTCAATGCTGCGGTCTAGGCGTTTCCTCGTCCTAGTGGTGTTTCCCGTGGCCCTGGCTTTTTCATTATTTATTTTGCTCGGGTTGACTATTGCGACTCAATTGGCTTTCCCTGCGTCTTTCCCTTCGTGTAGCGACTGCCACGCACACGTCGGGTTCCCTTTCGCCTATTTGGATACTGGTGGTTGGGACGGTCCAGACGGAGGATTGCTATTAGCTGGAGCAATCGGGGATGGTTTGATTGCTTTATCACTCGCGTTGGGTTTGACGTTTATATGGAAGCGAATTCTAAATTAGGACACTACCCGATTTTGGGGATTTGCTACTTGAAAATTGTTCCGTCCAAAGCGCGTTAAGATCATAACCACTAGCTGGCAGGGCGAAGTCGAATCGCGCCACAAGAAGAACAAACTAATCATCACGACAGATGACCCCTTGTTTGAAGGATGAGGGGGCATTGACCCAGACCCGGCCAAGGTCCGCCTAATCCGTAACACCGGCGAGGACTCTGCACCGCCGCTCGCCGCATCCTGCCTAACCTATCCTGCCAGTGGCGTATCCTATGTGAAGAATGTCCCTTGAGTTTCGCAATGTTACCGCCGGGCCCCTGAAGGAATTCAGCGCCAGCGCTCCCGCGGGCGCGATTATCGGCGTGATTGGCGGGAAGAACTCCGGTGTTTCGGAACTGCTGAAGCTGGCCTGCGGTCTGATTC
>Ga0163162_10006059_pt1 | contig 11703 bp, 10 predicted proteins | sample S55metaG_FD_115310 | JGI IMG/M metagenome (GOLD analysis project Ga0163162, IMG submission 115310) | Switchgrass rhizosphere microbial communities from Kellogg Biological Station, Michigan, USA - S5-5 metaG | ecosystem: Host-associated > Plants > Roots > Rhizosphere > Soil | place: USA...
ATTTTGTCAACGTGTGAAGATTTGAATACGCCTTGCTGTTTGTCAGAATTTCATCAGCCAGTTTTCGGATAAATATTGAATCATCTTGCGCCCAAACGAAATTGAAGAATAAAAAGGAACAAACTGTCAACAATATGCGATGCATGCATGTTAATTTTTGCTAAGTTAATTAATAGATCTAATTCAATATGTCATCGAGATTGAACAAGTGGCTCACCGGGGAGCAGTGTCGCCGGGCGCCCAGGTTCTTAACTTGTTTGACTACCTTCGATCTCACAAATAAAAATATATTATGCGGATAGGAATTGTTTGTTATCCCACGTTCGGTGGAAGCGGTGTGTTGGCAACAGAATTGGGAAAAGCACTGGCAGATAAGGGGCACCAGGTTCATTTTATCACTTACCAACAGCCGGTCCGGCTAAATGAATTCAACGCAAATATATTTTATCATGAAGTAAGAGTAGCAACATACCCGCTGTTTGATTATGCCCCTTATGAAACGGTTCTTTCGAGTACGATGGTCGACGTGATCATGAATAACAGACTGGATTTACTACACGTACATTATGCTATTCCGCATGCGTCGGCAGCATACATGGCAAAAAAAATTGTCGAGACGCAGGGACGCAAGATACCTGTCATTACAACTTTACACGGAACTGACATTACATTAGTTGGTCGTGATAAAACGTTTGCACCTGTTGTAGCTTTTTCAATCAATCAAAGTGATGGCATCACTGCCGTGTCGCAAAATCTGCGCGATGAGACCTATCATATTTTTGACATTAAAAAAGAGATCCAGGTCATTCATAATTTTGTCGACGTAAACCGTTTTCGTAAAAAACCAATCGATGCATTTAAACGCGTGATCGCCCCAAATGGCGAAAAAATTCTTTTGCATGCATCCAATTTCAGGGCGATCAAAAGAGTGGAAGATGTTGTAAGAATATTTGCAGAAGTGAACAAACATATCCGAAGCAAGTTATTGTTTGTGGGCGATGGACCTGAACGTCCGGCTGCAGAAAATTTATGCCGTGATCTGAATTTATGCGACGATATGCGGTTTGTCGGCAAACAGGAACAAATGGAAGAAATACTCGCAGTGGCAGATCTCTTCGTTCTTCCTTCCGAATATGAAAGTTTTGGCCTGGCTGCACTAGAAGCGATGGCAGCCGGAGTTCCTGTTATTTCCACAAATGTCGGAGGGTTGCCCGAAATAAATGTAAACGGAGTAACAGGTTATCTGAATAATGTGGGTGATATCGCGGGGATGAGTCAACATGCAATCGAAATCCTGGGAAATCAGGCGACCTTACAACGATTCAAAGCTAACGCTGCCGAACATGCGAAAAAATTCGATATACATAATATCGTTCCTCAATATGAAGCGCTCTACAATAGATTCCTGTAAATAGTTATCTTCTCAACCAAAGTTGTGGATCAAGATTACGGTTCTTATCATCCGATAGAATGAACTCGAGCTCTCCGGCATCAGCGAGCCGGCCGAGTGACTGTCCGGTTTTTACTTGTTGTCCTTTTGAAACACTTACTGACGCCAGGTTACTATAGGTAGTAAAGTATTTCCCGTGACGGATCATTACGGCACTCACCTCTCCTACATTAAACACACTTTGCACTTCACCTTCGAAAACCGCTTTGACCGTTGAGCCGCCATTTGTTTCGATAGTTATTCCGGGATTGTTGTGCTTAACTCCTTTAATGTACTCATGTGGACCATATGCCATACTGATATTACCTGCCTCCACGGGCCATGGCAGGCGGTGTTGATTTTTTTCAAAATTGTCCGATAAGGCAACGTCTGCAGAGCTCGTAAAGACTGTCAAATTTTTTGGTTTTGCAGGAGTCGAGGCGACGGGGTTATTATTTGAAGGAGTGGTCGTTTTGTTTGCTGCATTGTTTGCCGCAGCAGTATTAGCAGCCTCCTTTTTCTTTGCTTCGCGAATAGCTTCATCGCGGGCGCGACGAATTGCAGCAGCAATTGCGCCGCCTAATTTCTGATCCTGCTTCTGCTTAGCAGCCATTTCTTTCTTCAATTCCTTTTCCTGCGATTGTAATTTATTTACGACAACGTCTTTTTCTCGTTTTTCAACCTCTAATTCCTGGCGCTCCTTTGTTTGTTTTTGAAGGACCTCATCTTTTTCCTTGCGCTTAACTGTTAATCCATCAATCTTCGCCTGCAGTAAGTCCTGCGTGTTCCTGATATTATCGGCGCGCTCGCTTCTATAGGTCCTATAAGATTTGAGATAAGCTACTCTTTTAACAGCATCGTTGAAACTGGTCGCCGCAAATAGAAAATTAAGAAAATCGTAGTTGGTCCGGTTCTCATATGAATAGACCACGCTCTCTGCATATTGCTTCCGAAGTGTATCCAATTCTTTTTTTAGTTTTAGGATCTCCTGATAGGATTGGTTCATATCACTTTGGATCAAATTGATTTGTCCATTGATATTTTGAATGGCCATTTGTCTTAATCGCAATCGTCTTTGTAAGAGTGCAAGCTGACCAAGCGTTTCTTTTTTATTTTTTTTCGTTTCATCCAAAGAACGCTTTACGTCCTCGATTTCCTTTTGTATAGCTTCCCTTTCCTTTTCCAAATCGGCACGATTCTGACTTGGATTTTGTGCAAAGGTCTTAAGCCCCAAAAAAAGGCAAATGAGAAGTATCAGGGGTTTGCGCATGTTATCATTTTAAATTCAGGTAATTCAGGTTCGTGCATTTATAACGGCTTTTGACGCTTATAATTTTTCGGAATTGTAAATGGAAAGCTTAAAGCCTCGTTAAAATTAAATTGTTTGAAGGTAAGTTGAATATCAAGTTTCGATTTTTCCGCTATCGATATCTTCCGATACGTTGAAAAAAGCATCGTATCTTTTTTTTCATAATCGCTAAAACTAAAATCGCAGGTCCTTGCCTTCCGTACGTCAATATCATCCAGCTTGCTATGTTTTAGCGTATAGTCGTTACCGTTCAATAGCAAATAGTTCCTGAAAAATGGCCCGACACTCATCAATGAAATGCCATTTTCATTTTTTGTGTAAAATAAAATATTGCTGTCAAGATAAACGGCATTACCTATAATAACGTCCTGCAAAGTTTGAAAGTCAAATGAAAAATTTGCAATATCCTTCAAATAACTAACTGATCGGTACGATACGGTCTTTTCCAGCTTGTTGATTATTTTCACGCTGTCCGGCGTGATCAAAGCCCGGAAGGCCTCGATACCAAGGAGTGCATTGATCGATATCCAGATGATGTGATCCTTTTCCATCCGGATAAACGCATTGAATTCATAGTCTTTTCCATCGGACCCTTCGTAGTTCACTTTTACTTTTGCAGAAAAAGTTTGGAAGTCAATATGGTGTTTGAGCAGGCGATTATATGCATCGTGAATAAACCTGATTGAATCTGCCTTCAAATCTTCAGCAGTAACCGTTGAATCGACTGCTTTGGTGACAGTATCTTTTTTTGCCATCGCCGTTTGAATTTTTTTTGCAGAACGGCAAGCCGGTAAACTAAGCATCAAAAAAATCAATGCCGCAACTCCAATCGACATTGAAAGCACAAATCTATTCCCACCAAATATTTTATTATACATCCGTTTCATCATGTTTACAATTTGCCCGTGTGACCAAATCCCCCCTCATTTCGTAACGTGGACGTGATTGTTTCCACTTCATCCCATTTCACCCTTTCTACCTTGCCTACGATCATTTGGGCAATCCGATCTTTATTCTGAATGGTATGATCTTCATTCGACAGATTGACCAGGATGATTTTAATTTCTCCCCGGTAGTCTGAATCTATGGTGCCTGGCGAATTCAGACACGTAATACCATGATTGATCGCCAATCCACTTCGCGGTCGAATCTGCGCTTCAAATCCATCGGGCAGTTCGATAAATAATCCCGTTGGGATCAGCTTACGTTCCATTGGTTTTAAAACAACAGGTATGTCAAGATTCGCACGTATATCCATACCCGCAGATCCTTCCGTCGCATATGTTGGCAACGGGTTCCCGGATTGATTAATAATTTTTACGTTCAGTGTTGGCATTCGGCAAAGGTAATCGCGGATTCGCGGATTTGAACGGATTTTCGTGGATATTGATTTTAGATTACTGCAATCTTAATAATCTAAATGCAATTTGCGTTCCTACAAAATTTCAACGGATCCTTATATTGAGCAAATTTGAGATCGACTGTTGTCATTTTTTATTCAATAGCACCGTGGCATACGCAACCAGTCCTTCCTCACGGCCAACAAATCCCATTTTTTCCGCAGTTGTAGCTTTAATTGAAATATCGTCTTTTTGAATTTGCAGAATTCTGGAAATGACATTCCGCATATCGTCAGCATACGGTTTTATTTTTGGAATTTCCAGGCAAATCGTCGAGTCGATATTGACAATTTCATATCCCTTTTGATTAATGAGATCAAAGGTTTTCCTAAGAAGAATTTTGCTGTCAATGTCCTTGAAAGCGGGATCGGTGTCGGGAAAATGAATACCTATGTCGCCGAGATTTAACGCACCAAGCATCGCATCACAAATTGCATGCAGTAAAACATCTGCGTCGCTATGTCCAACCGCCCCTTTGCTGTGCGGGATATGGATACCACCAAGCCACAATTTCCTTCCCGCAGATAACCGGTGAAAATCTATTCCAAAACCTATACGATATGACATGAATAAAGATTAAAAATAAAAACGCCCTGTTGAGCAGGACGTTTCAAATTTATTTTGTTTTGGATAAACAAATGAAATAATTAGTCACCACTTTCTTTTTCGGCGCCATCAAGATCAAATGTCAACCCAAACCTGATTGTATTCGATAAAGGATTGCGCGTTACGCCACTTCCCGAAGGAACGAGATACGAAAAATTCAAACCGACTACATTGTATTTTATTCCTACACCCAATGTAAAATATTGACGGCCTCCCTGGCTTTTTGCTTCATAAAAATAACCCGTGCGAAAAAAGAACTGGTCGTTATACCCGTACTCGGCGCCAACTGAAAAATTCATCGCACCATTACCAAACGATTTGAACCAGCTGCTGACCACACTTTGATTATGATAGTTGACAAGATTAATGGAATCTTGTTGTTCATCGGTCGGCTCTGTAAGTTCCGGTGCGGATGGCACGAGGAGTTTATTGATATCGGCACCGAATGTCAATTTATTCTGCTCATCAAACGCGAGTGTATACGTACCCCCTAACCCGAGGTTAGCCGGGATATATTCTTTCTGACTTGCATCATTCGTATATCCTATTTTGGATCCAAGATTAGTGATTGCAAGACCGGCACTCCAGCCTTGTCCGTTTTCGGCTTTTGCATTATAGAAAAGGGAAACGTCACCAGCTACTGCGTTACCAGCCTTTGCAGTGCTTCCAGTGGTAGTGTACCCGGCAGTCAGGTTTGAGTTGATATAGCGCAATGCTATCCCTAACGCGAGTCGATCACCCAATTTGCGGGAATAACCAAGGTCGACGCCTAATTCGCGGGGTCTTCCATTACTCGTAAGGTTTCCGTTATAATCAGTGAACTGGATTGTACCTAAGCTAAAATATCTAACTGAAAGCGTAAGGGCCGACAGATCATCCAATTTATGGTAACCGGCCAAGGATAACAGGTAGACGTCATTTAGTCCAAGATCCTTTAACCAGGGAGTATATGTTGCCGCTATACCCGTTTTGTATTGTGAAAAAGGAGTTTTAGCCAGGTTATAGAATGAAGAATTTGCATCGGGTGAAGTAGCAATTCCCAATTCGCCCATACCTCCGGCTCTCGCATCAGGCGAAATTCTCAGGAACGGGACTGCAGTTGTTGTAACATTTAGTTTATTGACCTGGGCACTTAAAGAATTTATTTGAGCAGTAATCAAAACAAAAGCAGTCAACCGAAGAAACAATCTTTTCATGTAATTATAAGTTTAGCTTTAAAAGGTGGCCAACAACTTCAACAATCATACCGCACGCGATGCGACAAAATCTATCGTGCCTGTAAAAATGATTAGTGTCGAAATTGTTCTTGCGTGTAAAAAATGATCAATAGCTAATGTTATGGTTTTAAGTTACTTCGAAAATTGACGGCTCAAATATCCGGATAAAAAAAATAAGATAAATTCTTTTTTTGCAATCTTCCCGTTGGGACTATAGGCAGTCAGTTCTTGTTCAACAACGGTTTATGAGGCTGTTTATTGCCTAAAAAAAGATAGTTTTTAAAGTTATGTTTCGGCCCGGAAATTGTTTCTAATAAGCGGTCTTTTGAGATATTTTATTTCACATTTTTTTTGCAATTTTTTTTGCGGAAGTGATACTGGGCAGAATTAGCTTTCAAGAAATACGGCATTTGAATTCAAATGGCAATAAATCATTAATAAGCAACTATTTGAAATCGCACCAATAGAAATTTTCCTATTGAAAGGGCGGACTTGTACTGAACTAGTTTTTAATGAAAGTAACTATATTCGCAAAAGCTCCGTACTGTGGATAATAACGGAAGTAAGTAGCAACAATATTTGTTTGAAAGACACGTTTCTAGAGTTAACATCTCGGTTTTTTTAAAAGCGATTTATATGAATTTGAAAAATCTAGTTATCCTGGCTTCTTGTGCCGCACTAGTTACCTCGTGTAAAAACGGTAAACTATTCGGTAAAAAAAGCGAATCTTCGGACGTCACCGGTTGGAATTACAATGACAAAAATATGGGCGGCTTCCAGGTATCCAAGGAAAAGGAGCAACGCACTGGACCGGGCCTCGTGTTCGTTCAGGGCGGTACTTTTACCATGGGTGCAACTGAGGAAGACGTAATGAGTGATTGGGTCAATATTCCCCGTCGTGTTACCGTCAACTCTTTCTATATCGATAGAACAGAAGTAGCGAATGTGCATTACCGTGAGTATTTATACTGGATCAACAATGTGTTTGATGGCGACGAGTTCCAAGCCGTTAGAAACGGTGCTCTCCCGGACACATTAGTTTGGAGAAGCGAGCTCGCGTATAATGAACCACTCGTTGAATATTATTTCCGCCATCCTTCATATAACTATTATCCTGTAGTTGGGGTCACCTGGAGACAAGCACATGATTTTTGTTTGTGGAGAAGTGATCGCGTAAACGAAAAAGCTCTTGTTGACAGACAGTATATCAACAAAAACTCTCTGAAGAACATTCAGGGATTAGGCCAGGAAAATTTCAACACGAAAGCTTATTTGCTTGGAGAATACCAGCCTACACCTGGTGCTGCTGCCAAATCAAAAAAGAACCCGTTGAGAAATCCAAATGGCACTCCTCGTACTCAGGTAACTTTTGAAGATGGTATCCTGTTACCGAACTACCGCCTGCCAACAGAAGCAGAATGGGAATATGCTGCATTGGGTTATATCAATCAAAACCCTTTGCCTAGTACGAAAGACAGCAAGCGCGGTGAAGAGTTGATCGCAAATAAACAAGTATACTCATGGAGCCAGAACGTAAACGGGTTGCGTGATGAGCGTCGCGGAAGCTGGCAGGGTACATTCCTGGCAAACTTCAAACGTGGATCTGGTGATAACATGGGTGTTGCGGGTGGTTTGAATGACAATGCCGTGTACACTTCTGCAGTAACATCTTTCTTTCCAAACGGTTTTGGATTGTATAACATGTCAGGTAACGTGAGCGAGTGGGTTGAAGACGTTTTCCGTCCTCTTTCTCCACAAGACGTTGATGATGTCGCTCCTTTCCGCGGTAATAAGTTTAGCACTGTGGATATGGGTAAAGAAAACAAAGCAGAAAGAGATAGCCTCGGACGAATTAAATATCGTGCGGTAACTGATGAAGAAAGCAAGACACGCCGTAACTATCAAAAGGGTGATGTTATCAACTATCTTGATGGTGACTCTTTGATCGCGGGTGTTAGTTATGGATATGGCAAAACAACTTTGATCAGTGATAAATCAAGAGTGATCAAAGGTGGCAGCTGGAACGATCGCGCTTATTGGCTGAGCCCTGGTACTCGTCGCTTCATGGAAGAAGACCAGGCAAGCAGCACCGTTGGTTTCCGTTGTGCAATGGACCGTGTTGGTAGCGCTGCCGGTAACGGACGCAAAACAGGTATAAGCTATAAACAAAGAAAACAAAACGCACGTAAGCAATAAGATAAAAGCATTAACAGAAAGCCATCCGCCATCGGATGGCTTTTTTATTTCTCCCCATTTTCATATTTCATATTTTCTTAGGTTTGTTTACCATGATCAGTATTGAAGATTTGTATGCCATTTATAAACAGTTTCCTTCGATCCAGACCGACACAAGGAAACTTGAAAAGAATGATCTATTTTTTGCATTGAAAGGCGAAAATTTCAACGGAAATCTATTCGCAAATCAGGCAATTGAAAAAGGAGCTGCATTTGCAATCGTTGATGAGAACGTTGATGGAAATTTATCGGAAAGAATCATTCTTGTTGAAGATGTATTAAAGACACTCCAGGCATTAGCAAAATATCATCGTCAACAATTTTCCATTCCATTTTTGGCGATTACAGGCAGCAATGGAAAAACAACGACAAAAGAATTAATTCATGCCGTGCTTTCTTCCTCGTTAAGAACATATACGACAGAGGGCAATCTCAATAACCATATTGGAATTCCACTGACCATCCTGAAAGTAAAGTTTGACGCCGAGATCGCCGTAATTGAAATGGGTGCAAACCATCTTAAAGAGATCGAAGGATATTGCCAATATACATTACCTACTCATGGAATCATTACCAATGTTGGCAAGGCACACCTGGAAGGGTTTGGCAGTCTCGAAGGCGTAAAGAAGGGTAAAGGTGAGCTGTACGATTTCTTAAGAAATAACAATGGAACCGCATTCGTAATGTGGGATTATGATTATTTGAGAGGGTTGAGTAAAGGCATTCCGCATATCATAAGTTATGGAACCAGGGATGCAACTGTTGTGGGCTCGATTTGTCAAACCGAACCATATCTTTCTGTCGATATCAGCGGAAGCATTTCGATAAAAAACATCTCCACAAAACTTACCGGCGATTATAATTTGCCAAATGTGCTCGCAGCTGTTACGGTAGGAAACTATTTTAATATTGACACCAAAAAAGTAAAAACAGCAATTGAAAATTATTTGCCTTCTAACAGCCGTTCCCAACTTTTAGAACTCAATTCAAATAAAATTATTCTCGACGCATACAATGCCAACCCAACCAGTATGAGAGCTGCAATAGAAAATATTGGTAAGTTCAATGTAAAAAATAAGGTTTTGATATTAGGTGGCATGGCCGAACTCGGAGAAACAAGCCTGCAGGAACACGAAAATATTCTTGCACTCATTAAAAAATATTCGTGGAAAGACGTGGCGCTTGTTGGAGGTGATTTTTTAAAGATCGATCATCCATATAATCGTTTTACAAATTCGACGGAAGCAGGCCAATGGTTTCAACGACAGAATTATTCTGACGCGTATATCCTGATCAAAGGATCCAGAAGCATGAAGATGGAGAAAGTTTTGAGTAAAGAATAAAAACATCAACGGACATCAAGTAACGAAGATAATGGCGATCGCCTGTTTCGAAATTCCATCATATCTATCTTTACACTTCCGACACTGATCGGGCTCTCCACATGGACGGGAATATGATTTGCGTCATCACTTACCCAAACGGTCATCTTCTCCCCTCCTTCGAAAATTGTTCCTTTGATCAGCAGCGGCTTAAATTTAATTGTTTTGAATTTGCCATACTTGGTCTTCAATGTTTCTTTGCCGAGATACCGGATATACAACCTGTAAATCTGGTTATCTAAAAACATGGAGAATGGAAGCGTATCGTTCATCTTCATTTTGCTGAAGTCGATATTTCGTGCATAATAAATAGCGCTTACAACGTCCTGAACGCAATCTGGTACTTTGTAAACACCGTCCGTAGTAACGGCTGTGTTACTCACTTTATTAAAACTGACGTTCTCATACTTTTTATAGCCACCTTCATCAACGTTTCGAATGAACTTAAGCGGTTGCAGAGTTGCCGTGTCGATGTATGTCTCGTACTTATCGCGGGTCTTAAAAAAATTGTCGACAAAATTGTTTGATTTGCCTGCACCGGTAATATGATAAACTGTCCGCCCATTAAGCTGTTCAAGTTGTGTTGTGAAGACGGCTTCACCGGCAGCAATATAGACGCCTGCAAGCGTGTAATACACCTTAAACGTAAGTGATTCGTTAGCAGAAAATGCCTTGTTCGTGACACCACAGAACTCATCACCGGCCCTGATCGGTAAGGATATTGCGAGCAGTAAAAGAATGCCTATCGAAGTAAAAACTCTCATCAGCTTCTGAATAATTTGATCCTTAAAATTAATAAACTCCCTATCAAGGCCGGTATTACTAAATTAATTAACCATATCCCTAATGAAACGGCAAATATCGCGGTTGCATTGGGTTTAAAGACATGAATAATTTCGATACCCATTTCCCATCTTATTCCCAAGTCAGTTAAAAATGTGAACGACGGTATCACGGTCATTACAAGGAACATCGTACTTATCCCTGCAAATGTTTCTCCCAATGTCAGCGATACGCCAAAGAGAGAAAATAGCAAATAGTACTGTAGAATAAATACCACGTACCTGGCAAAAGATAAGGACAAAATATTGAATAGAATAGTTAATTTAACTTCGTCCACAACCTTGATTTGAGTGAGAATTTTGTGCCATTTTAGTTTTTCGAGAATCCTTACAAGGGAGGATAAACGAAAATAAAAGAACAGGACGCAGACCGCTATAACTAGAACAACAATCATCACAATCGTCATTCCGGCAAGCAATGAGTCTTTTCCATCCAATGCTTGTGTTGATACAAATTTTTTGAAATACATCAATCCGATCGCGCCAGCAATCATGGTGACAAGAAACTGAGCCATGCTGCAAATGATGGTTAGTGATATTGAACGGACGCGTTTTCCCTCTTCAACGTACAACATACGGCCCATGTATTCACCAACCCGGTACGGCGTGAAAGATGCGATCGTAATTCCCGAAAATGTTGCACCTACTGCTTTGAGAAAGGATATATGCTGAAGTTCACGAATGGAGAGTTGCCATTTTTTTGCTTCCAATCCCCAATTTACCGTCATCAATAAAATAACAATCCATATTTTCCACTGCTGAGGGCCAACGAGCGCCGATCTGATTTGGCTCCACGACTCCTGCCAATCTTCTTCTTTATGTATTTGCTTATAGATGGAATAAAAAAGAAAGAGGAATACCAGCGGGCCTACGACATAGTTGAGTATTATTTTGATATTTTTGTTTATGGTCACGATTGGTAATCAAAAATAATTCTCCTCTTGCAAAACACTGCGAAAATAATTTTGGGAATTGATCCTGGCACTGTGCTGATGGGATACAGTTTGATCGAAGTAAATGGCCAGCAGGTCGCGCTGTTGGAAATGAATGTTCTTAAACTGGCAGTGGCCTCTTTAGATGCTTATGAAAGGTTACACCTTATCCATAGCAAGGTGAGGCAGTTGATAGAAATTTTCCATCCTCACGAGTTTGCTATCGAGGCGCCTTTTTTTGGAAAAAACGTTCAAAGTATGTTGAAACTCGGGCGCGCACAAGGTGTCGCCATAGCAACTGCTATGCATGCAGGTATTCCGGTGACTGAATATTCTCCGAAAAAAATTAAA
>Ga0163162_10006060_pt1 | contig 11702 bp, 9 predicted proteins | sample S55metaG_FD_115310 | JGI IMG/M metagenome (GOLD analysis project Ga0163162, IMG submission 115310) | Switchgrass rhizosphere microbial communities from Kellogg Biological Station, Michigan, USA - S5-5 metaG | ecosystem: Host-associated > Plants > Roots > Rhizosphere > Soil | place: USA: Michigan...
CCTGCAACTCGCGCGCAAATTCCATCGGGAACGCGACCCTTTCGTCGATCATCACGCCGCCGTTCTTGTAGTCCTGCAGGAACGCAGGTCCCGACTTGCCGACCGCGGCGGTCTTCAGGCCAGCTTTCTGCGCTGCCTGGAACAACGTGCCGACCAGGATCAGGTGTCCGTCCTGGTTTGCGTCGAGCTGTTTGAGGATGCCGTAATCCTCCGTGAATACTGGCTCGTTCATATCGACTTCGTCGCCGCCCGACGTGCGTGCCGGCGCACCGGGGCGATAGAGCGTGTTGCCGTAGAAGCCGGACTTGCCGGAGAACGACCCGGTTGCGAATCCCGCGGCATTCATCATGGTGAAAGTCGGGTAGCTCGAGTGATTGTCAGCGAAGTACGTGCCGCGTTTCGCGAGTGCGGCTAGATGCGGAGTATCGGTTTGGCTGATCGAATCGGGCCGCATTCCGTCCCAGACGAACACGATCACACGATGGCGTTCCGTTGCTGCGGAGGGATGGTTGCTTTGCGGTGCGATCGTAGTGCAGCCGGCAGCCGCGACGAGCAGGGCGGTCGAGAACGCAACGCGCAGAAATCTATTTTGCATCTTGGGTGTTTCCAGCAGGAATCCGGGCATGGTTGCTGCCGCGCGTTGCAAGCATGTTGCAGGCGATAGCCCCATGCTTGGAACTGTAATCGGAATGACGCGCGGTTTGAACCCGCCGGGAACAGCAAGTCGACTTTGTCGTGGTGCATTGCGGCTGGATGCCCGCAGAGAAAACCACCACAATCCGGCATCGACCAGGGGATTGCGAATGGCCATGACTTCCGTTCAGCGCAACGTCGTGATTGCCGGATTTCTCGGCTGGACGCTGGATGCTTTCGATTTCTTCATCCTGGTCTTTGCCGCCAAGGCGATCGCCGCGGATTTCCACGTCGGCCGCGAAGATGTCGTGTTCGCCGTCACCCTGACGCTGCTGGCGCGGCCCGCCGGCGCATTCGTCTTCGGCCTTCTGGCCGACCGCTTCGGCCGGCGGCCGATGCTGATGCTCGACATCGCCCTGTTCTCGTTCTTCGAACTGGCTTCGGCATTCGCGCCCAATCTGGCCGTGCTGTTTGTCCTGCGCCTGCTGTTCGGCTTCGCGATGGGCGGGGAGTGGGGGCTGGGTTCATCGCTGACGATGGAGATCATTCCGCCGAAGTCGCGCGGCTTCGTCTCCGGCCTTCTGCAGGAAGGCTACGCCTGCGGCAACCTGCTCGCGGCGCTTCTGTTCTGGCTGCTGTTCGATCACATCGGCTGGCGTGGCATGTTCATAGTCGGATTCCTGCCGTCGCTGCTCGTGCTCTACATCCGCTCGACGGTTCCGGAATCGCCGGTATGGGAGCACACGCAACGAACCAAGACGGCACAGGAGCGTCATCCGCTGACCGCGATGAAGGGCTACTGGGGCCGGGCCGTGTTCATGATCGTGCTGATGACGCTGTTCAATTGTTTCAGTCACGGCACGCAGGATCTGTATCCGTTGTTCCTGCAGGTCGAGAAAGGCTTCGGCACCGACCTGACCGGCAAGCTCGCGACGATCGGTCCGATCGGTGCGATCTGCGGCGGCCTGTTCTTCGGCGCGTTGTCCGAGCGCATCGGCCGCAAGCGCGCGATCATCATCGCGGCGCTGCTGTCGCTGCCAATCCTGAAACTCTGGGCGTTCAGCACCGAACCGCTGCTGCTCGGTATGGGCGCATTCTGGCTGCAGGTGATGGTGCAGGGCGCCTGGGGCGTGGTGCCCGTGCACTTGAACGAACTGTCGCCGGATGCGGTGCGCGCGACGATGCCCGGCCTTACTTATCAGATCGGCAATTTCATCTCGGCCGGCGTGCCGTGGGTGCTCACGACGATGGCCGAGGCGAACAACAAGCAGTACGGCTTGACGATGGCGGTGTTCATCGCCGTCATCGCGGTCTTGCTGGCCATCGTCACCGCGCTTGGGCCCGAGGCCAAAGGGCAGAAGTTTGGCGCGGCTGTCGCAGCAGAATCATAGATCGCACCCGCAGGTGTCCGTTCGCGCTGCTTCCGTCAGCACGCGCAAAGGCAATACACCACGATGATCGGTCGAGACGCTTGCGCTGGCCCGTGGCGCTGGCATTTTCCGCGGACGCTCGGCATGCTTGCGCGAAGAACTCCCAGCGGACCCGAATTTTCATCATGCGAATGATCCTGATAGCGCCACTCGTGGCAGCCGTAATGCTTTGCGCAACAGCTCCGATTCAAGCGGCAACGCCTCCGGCACCATCAGCTGACGCCGAAATTGCCGCGCTGAAAAAGGAAATTGCCGAACTGAAGAAATCGGCGTATCACCCCGAACTCGGCGAGCAGATGCTGACGCTGCAGATCCGCCACGCGCGGCTGTGGTTCGCCGGGCAGGCGCAGAACTGGACGCTGGCGGCGTTCGAACTGCAGGAAATCAAGGAAGCGTTCGACGCGGTTGTCGAACAGAATGCCGATCACGCGATTTTCCAGCCGCAGCGCCTTGCCGACATCCTGCCGGCGATGACCAAGGCGCCGATCCTGGCGCTGCGCGACGCGATCGACCACGGCAGCAAGGCCGAGTTCGAGAAGACCTTCGACGGCCTGTCGGCAGCCTGCACCGGTTGTCACAAGGCTGCAGGTACCGACTTCCTCGTCATCCAGCGGCCGACGGCGCCGTTGCTCGACAACCTGCGCGTCGCACCGCAGCCCACGAAGAAATAAAAAGATTGAACCACGAAGGACACGAAGGACACGAAGGAAGAGCGAGAACGCAGCAACAGGTCCAAAGCTGAAAATCACTGCAAATGGGTCGAGAGATATGCTATTTCGGTCGCATATTGAACCGAAACAACGAACGAGACTTGGGAAGCACCGCGCCTTGCTGAAGGCAATTTCCTTCTTCGTGTCCTTCGTGTCCTTCGTGGTTCAATCCTGTTCTCTCAAAGCGGAATGCGCTTGGCGCCGCTGAAGTGCCTGTTCCAGTAGTCGTCGGCGAGATAGTCGAGCCGCACGGTGCCGCCTTCGTTCGGCGCGTGGACAAAGCGGCCTTCGCCGACGTAGATGCCGACGTGAGTCACACGCCGGCTAGTTTGGCGGAAGAACACCAGATCGCCCGACTCTAGGCCATCACGTCGCACTTCCGGTGCGCCGATATCGCTGATGTCCTGCGCGGTGCGGGGCAGTACGATGCCGGCGACGTCGCGGAATACGTACTCGACGAGGCCGCTGCAGTCGAAGCCGCCCTGCGGCGTATTCCCGCCATGGCGATACGGCGTGCCGACCAGCGCAATGGCGCGGAACAGAATGTCGTTGGCGCCGACTTCGCCTTTGTGGCGCGTCGGTGCGGTGAACCGGGGCAGCGGCTGCGGATGGGGACGCGGCCCGCCGCACGCGACCAGGATAATCGAGCAGGCGAGGATGGGCAGGCGAAGCGGTCGCAACGGCGCAGGCATCGCGGTCAACGTTCGGACAAAGGCGCGCAGCTGTCAATGCCAATGACGAGTCCTGCCGGACCCTGTACGATTCGCTTCCCACAATGGAGCGGCCGATGAAGGCAGAAAAAGACAGCGTCGTTACGTTTCACTACAACCTGACCGACGATGCCGGCACGGTAGTCGACAGTTCGAACGAGCGCGAGCCGCTCGTGATCCTGTTCGGGCACGGCGCGATCATCCCCGGCCTCGAGCAGGCCATCGAGGGTCATGTTGCCGGGGACCGTTTCGATGTCGTCGTCGCGCCGGAGCAGGCATACGGATTGCGCCGCGAGAACTTCACCCAACGCGTGCCGAAGAAATACTTCCAGGACGCCGACCGGCTGCAGCCGGGAATGAGCACGGTGCTGAGCACGCAGGAAGGCCATCGCTCGGTGACCGTCGTCAAGGTCGGTTCCAGCGTCATCGATGTCGACCTCAATCATCCGATGGCGGGGAAGACCCTGCATTTCGCCATCGAGATCGTTGACATCCGGGCGGCGACGGACGAGGAACGCGATCATGGCCACGCCCATGGCGACGGCGGGCATCATCACTAGTTGTGGGACTGTAACGTTTGGTTCGGGAGCAGCTGCGAGTCCCTCGCCACGACTGCACCCATCCGCCTGACTCGCGCCATCGCGGCGCTCGCCATTCGGGCCAGCTCCGCTGTTCGCAGGCGCTCACGGTGCCTGCAGTCGGCACCTTCCCCGCTTCGCAGGGGAAGGAAAGCGCGAGGCGTCAGTCTGGAATCCTTCCCCCGCTTGCGGGGGAAGGTGGCGGCAGCCGGAAGGGGGCGCTCCGCGCCAGCCATAGACGTACGACTGCTGCAAACGTTGCAGATCATCAGGGCCGACCCATCGGGTGCGGGACACCCGGCTTCGGGCCCGGACGCAAGGTCCAGACAGGGCAAATCATCCCAAGAAAAAGGCCCGGTTTCCCGGGCCTTTGGTGGACTCCCCTGCTAATTCTGTCAATTCAGGCTGCGACGCTGCCCACCAGCGTCAGTTTTGGACGTGACGTAAACGCACCAGTTGCTGTTTCCGGCAGATCGTCGCTCGTCAGCATCGTGTGCATCTCGTTGACGGCCTGTTCGAAACGGGCCAGGCGATTGTTCGCGGCGGCCGCGACCGGCGTTGGAATCTTATCCGTATCAAGCAGTTGGCGGACAAGAGTGCGGTGATGGTCGGAGAAACTGGGGTCCTGTACGGCTTCTTCGAGCGCGCAGATCATCGCGGCTAGCCAACCGGAGGTCGGGGAGCGCAGCGCCAGCAGCAGTTCGTTGGTGGGGACCGACATCGGACTATCTCCAGAAACGCACCGGCTTTTGCCGGCGGAAGGGTAAATGCAGTTTTGATGCCAGCCCTTCGCCATGAGACCCGTGCCGCGGACGTTTCCATGGTCCGCCGCGCAGCGCCGCTTCGCTGGACGGCTTCTCGGCCCGCTGCCATCGGCGCTTGCTTTCCGCTGCCCCAATCGCGCAGTCTTCGCCATCGCTTCGACCTGATCGGGGGACCTGGAATCCATGCGTCGTATTGCCTCATTTCCCGTAGCCTCGTTCGCGGCCGCGTCTTTTTTTCTCCTCGGCCTGGCGGCGTGCCAGCTCAAGGCGCCCGCGCCGGAATATGACGTGATCATTCGTCACGGCACCGTCTACGACGGCAGTGGCGCGCAGCCGCGCCAAGCCGATGTCGGCGTGCGCGGGCAACGCATCACCGCGATCGGCGATCTGACCAAGGCCAAAGGCGCGCGCGAAATCGACGCGCACGCCATGGCGGTGGCGCCGGGCTTCGTCAACATGCTTTCGTGGGCGCCTGACTCGCTGTACATCGACGGGCGCTCGATGTCCGACATCAAGCAAGGCGTGACGTTGGAGATTTTTGGAGAAGGCGAGTCGCTGGGTCCGTTGACCGAACAAATTCGCGCGACGAACCTGGCGGCGCAGGGCGACCTCAAGCACCCGATCGATTGGACCACGCTGGGCGAAGGCCTGGATGCGCTGGCCAAGCATGGCATCTCGCCGAACATCGCTTCGTTCGTCGGCGCTGCGACGATCCGCGAGCACGAACTGGGTTACATCGATCGCGCGCCGACACCGGAGGAACTCAAGCGGATGCAGGATCTGGTGCGCCAGGCGATGCGCGAAGGTGCGCTTGGTGTCGGCTCGGCGCTGATCTACGCGCCAGCGTTCTATGCGAAGACCGACGAACTGGTCGCGCTGGCGCAGGCCGGCGGCGAATCGGGCGGCGCCTACATCTCGCATATGCGCAGCGAAGGCAACCGGTTGCTCGAATCGCTCGATGAACTGATCACGATCACGCGTAGCGCGCATGTGCACGGCGAGGTCTATCACTTCAAGGCCGCCGGCAAGGACAACTGGACGAAGTTCAGTCAGGCGATCGCGAAGATCGACGAAGAGCGTGCCAAGGGTCTGGACATCTCCGCCAACATGTACGGCTATACGGCCGGTGCGACCGGCCTGGCTGCGGCGATGCCGCCGTGGGTGCAGGAAGGCGGCCTCGACGAATGGATCAAGCGGCTCAAGGACCCGGCGATTCGCGCCCGCGTCGCCAGGGAGATGCGTGAACCGACCAATGCCTGGGAAAACCTGTTGCTCGCCGCCGGCAAGCCGGACAACGTACTGTTGGTGTCGTTCGACAACGAGCAGCTCAAGCCGCTGACCGGCAAGACGCTGGCCGAGGTGGCGAAGCTGCGCGGCAAGTCCCCCGAAGACACGGCGATCGATCTGGTCATCGAGGATCACAGCCGCGTCGGCACCGTGTATTTCCTGATGTCCGAGGACAACGTCAAGCTGGGTCTTTCGCAACCGTGGGTTGCGCTCGGCTCGGATGAAGGCTCGTATGCTCCCGAGGGCGTGTTTCTCAAGTCGCAGCCGCACCCTCGCGCCTACGGCAATTTCGCCCGCTTCGTCGGTCACTATGTGCGCGACGAACACGTTGCCAGTCTGGCCGACGCGGTGCGCAGTCTGTCGGCGCTGCCGGCGCACAATCTCAAATTGCGCGACCGTGGCGAGATCCGGGTCGGCGCTTATGCCGACATCGTGATCTTCGATGCCGGAACGATCATCGACCACGCGACCTTCGATCATCCGCAGCAATATGCCACGGGCATGCGCGACGTGTTCGTCAACGGCGTGCAGGTGCTCAAGGACGGCGAGCACACGGGAGCGAAGCCGGGTCAGGTCGTGCGCGGCCCGGGTTACGTGTCGAAATAATGGAAAACGCTACTGTGTCGCAACGCCGGGCTGATGTCCTGGTACTCGGCGGCGGCGTGATCGGTCTGGCTTGCGCGCTGTATCTGCTCCGTGCCGGCCGCAGCGTGACGATCCTGGAACAGGGCCGGGCCGCGGCCGCGTGCTCGCATGGCAACTGCGGCACGATCACGCCGAGCCACACGATGCCGCTGGCGATGCCCGGGATGATCGGGCAGGCGCTGCGCTGGCTGTTCAAGGCCGATGCGCCGTTTCGCGTCGCGCCGCGTCTGGATTTCGCCCTGCTCGAATGGCTGCTGCAGTTTGCCCATCGTTGCACCTGGGACGATTTCAGACGGATCACGGCCGCCAAGGCTCCGTTGCTGCGGCTGGCACGGGAAGGCATCGAGGAACTGATTCGCAGCGAGCGCATGGATTGCGAGTTCGAGACGACGGGCACGCTCAATGTCTATCGCGACACGCGCGCGTTCGAAAAATCCGCCTGGCTGCCGCAGACGCTGCACGATATCGGCATGCAGATCGAAGTGCTCGACGGCGCGCGTTGCCGCGAGCTCGAGCCGGCGTTGAACGGCAGCATCATTGGCGGCTATTTCAATGCGCAGGACGCGCATCTGCGCCCGGATCGTTACGCAGCAGGGTTGATGCAGGCGGTCAAGGCCAGGGGCGGGCAGATCCTCGAATCGACGACGATCACGGGCTTTCGCCTCGATGGCGATCGCATCGATGCGGTGGCGACCGAGCGCGGCGAATTCGCAGGGCGCGATGTCGTGTTCGCGCTTGGCGCGTGGTCGCCGCTGCTGGCGCGCCAGCTCGACCTGCGCATCCCGATCCAGCCTGGCAAAGGCTATTCGATCACCTACGACAGGCCGCAGCGCTGCCCGCGCATTCCATTGACGCTGAAAGAGCGCGCCGTATGCGTGACCGCGTGGGACTCGGGCTACCGTCTCGGCAGCACGATGGAGTTCGCCGGCTACGACGATTCCTTGAACCGCACGCGCCTGGACGCGCTCAGGCGCGGCGCCGCCGAGTACCTGCACGAACCGGAAGGACCGCGGGTCGTCGAGGAGTGGTATGGCTGGCGGCCGATGACCTATGACGACCTGCCCATACTCGGCCGCGCCGCCAGCATGCGGAATCTGGTCCTGGCCACGGGCCACGGCATGCTCGGCGTGACCATGTCGGCGGCGACCGGATTGCTGATCAGTGAACTGGTTACCGGTCAGTCGCCGTCGCTCGAACTAGCGTCGTTTTCGCCAGCCCGATTCAACCTGTGAGAAATATCCCGATGACATTCCGCCTGACCGCTGCGTTTGCGACATTGTGCACATTGTTCAATCCCGCATTCGCCGAGCCGCCGGCGGCCGCCGACGCCGGTGATCCGGTCGATCTTCAATGGGGCGCGAAGATTCCGCTGCGCGACGGCGTCAAGCTCAATGCGACCGTGTACAGGCCACAGGCGCAGAAGGAGGCTCTGCCGTGCGTGTTCACGCTGACGCCGTACATCTCGCAGAGCTACCACGATCGCGGCATGTATTTCGCCGGTCACGGCTATGTGTACCTGACGGTCGACGTGCGCGGCCGCGGCAACTCGGAAGGCAGCTTCATGCCGATGCTGCAAGAGGCGAAGGACGGCCACGACGTGGTCGAGTGGCTGGCGCAGCAGAGCTACTGCAACGGCAAGGTCACGATGTGGGGCGGGTCCTATGCCGGCTACGACCAGTGGGCGACGGCCAAGGAGTTTCCGCCGCACCTGACCACGATCGTGCCGGTTGCATCGCCGTTCGCCGGTGTCGACTTCCCGCGGCGCAATAACATTGCCTATCCCTACGACGTGCAGTGGCTGACGTTGACCAGCGGCAACACGAGCCAGGAAAAGATTTTCGGCGACAGTGCGTTCTGGGCGGCGAAGTTCAAGGAATTGTTCCTGGGCCACCGCGCATTCAAGGATGTCGACTCGATCGTCGGCAATCCGTCACCGGTGTTCCAGACCTGGATTGCGCATCCGATGGTCGATGCCTATTGGGACAGCTACAACCCAAGCGCGGAGCAGTACGCCAAACTCGACATGCCGATCCTGAGTATCACCGGCCAGTACGATGGCGACCAGCCGGGTGCGATGACTCACTATAAGGAACACATGGCGCACGCGTCGGAGCACGCCAAAGGGCAGCATTATCTGATCATCGGGCCGTGGGATCACCCCGGCACGCGCACGCCGAAAGCCGAAGTGGCCGGGCTGACGTTCGGCAAGGCCAGCCTGCTCGACCTGAACAAGCTGCACAAGGAATGGTACGACTGGACGATGAAGTCCGGCGCGAAGCCGGAGTTCCTCAAGGATCGCGTTGCCTATTACGTCGTCGGCGAGGGTGCGGAAGATTGGCGCTACGCCAGCACTCTCGAAGCGGTAACGAGCGAAATGCGTCCGCTCTACCTGGATTCGCGCGACGGCGTCGCGAACGACGTGTTCGCCTCGGGGACGATGGGCGCCGCGAAACCGTCGGGCAACAAACCCGATCGTTATGTCTATGATCCTCTGGATACCAGTTCCGCTGCGATCGACGCGATCGAAGTGCCGGCCATGCTGACCGACCAGCGCCGTGTGCTGCAGCAAGCGGGAAAGCAGCTCGTCTACCATACGGCCGCGTACCAGAAGGCAACCGATATAGCCGGCACGTTCAAGCTGTCGGCGTGGATCGCGATCGACCAGCCCGATACCGATTTCTATGCGTCGGTATCGGAAATCCAGCCCGATGGCACTGCGGTGTTCCTCAGTGACGACCTGTTGCGCGCGCGCTATCACGGCGGCAACCGTGCCGCACAGTTCGTGCCCAAGGGTTCGGTCGTGCGCTACGATTTCGACAAGTTCATGTGGGTGGCGCGGCGCATCCAGCCGGGTAGCCGCCTGCGCCTCGTGATCGCGCCGGTGAACTCGATGTACAACGAAAAGAACTACAACGCCGGCGGTGTCGTTGCCGAAGAGACCGGCAAGGATGCGCGCAAGGTGACGGTCAGCCTCTATCATGACGCGCAGCGTTCGAGCGCGCTGTTCGTGCCGATCGCGGCGGCTGTGCCGGCGCCGAAGCCAAAGAGCTGAGACACTTTCTTTTCCTTCCCCCGCTCGCGGGGGAAGGTACCGAAGGAGGAAGGGGGAGACACGCAGAAGCGCATTTGAGGCTTTGGTGTCGTTCTCCTCACTCCGGACCTTTCCCGGACGCGGGCGAGGGGATGGAAACAAATGGATACATATACTCTGCATCGCGGCTCGACTCCGCTGTTCGTCTCGCTGCCGCACGACGGCACCGCACTGCCGGACGACATTGCCGGGCGCATGACGGCAGATGCCCGGCGCGTGCCGGACACCGACTGGCATGTCGCGCGACTCTACGCATTCGCGCGCGAGCTTGGCGCATCGATTATCGTGCCGAAGTATTCGCGTTACGTCGTCGATCTGAATCGGCCGCCGGACGATACCTCGCTCTATCCGGGACAGAATACGACCGGCCTGTGTCCGATCGTGCAATTTTCGGGGCAGCCTGTTTATTTGGCAGGGCAGGAGCCGTCGCACGACGAAGTTGTTCGGCGTGTCGAGCGTTATTGGCGTCCGTATCACGACGTCCTGACTGCGGAAATCGACCGGATCAAATCCATGCACGGTCACACCGTACTCTGGGAAGGGCACTCGATCCGCAGCGTGGTGCCGTTCCTTTTCGATGGCCGCTTGCCGGATATCAATCTCGGCACGGTTAGCGGCGCGAGTTGTTCAGCGCAACTGCAGCAGCGACTCGTCAGTGTGCTGGAAGCTCAGTCCAACTATTCCTTCATCGTGAACGGGCGCTTCAAGGGCGGCTACATCACGCGCCACTACGGCCGTCCGGCCGCAGGCGTCGATGCCGTGCAACTGGAACTGGCGCAGCTGAACTACATGGACGAGGATTCGTTCGTCTATGCCGGTGACCGCGCTTCGAATCTGCAGCGCGCCGTTCGCGCCCTCCTCGAAGTCTGCTTGCATTAATCGGTTCCGAACTGCAGTGCGCAAAACTTCTTTTTGCTCGTCATTCCGGCGAAAGCCGGAATTCAGCTCCTTATGAAGCTGGATCCCGGCTTTCGCCGGGATGACGAAATGGAAAGTTATGGTGGGCACCGATAGCATTTTCAGACCTCGAGCGACGCCAGATCGCCCTTGGTCTCAAGCCATTCCTTGCGGTCGGACGCGCGCTTCTTCGACAGCAGCATGTCCATCAGCTTCGACGTGCCGTCGTCGGTGCCGATCGTCAGCTGGACCAGGCGGCGCGTATCCGGATGGATCGTCGATTCGCGCAGCTGCGACGGATTCATTTCGCCCAGCCCCTTGAATCGCGTCGCGCTGACCGCGCCCTTGATCTTCTCGCGCTCGATCTTTGCCAGCAGCGCTTCGCGCTCGGCCTCGTCGAGGCAGTAGAACATCTGCTTGCCGACATCGACGCGGAACAGCGGCGGCATCGCGACGAACACGTGGCCGTCGCGCACCAGCGCGGGAAAATGACGCACGAACAACGCCGACAGCAGGGTGGCGATGTGCAAGCCGTCGGAATCGGCGTCGGCGAGGATGATGACCTTGCCGTAGCGCAGTCCGCTAATGTCGTCCTTGCCGGGGTCGCAACCGATCGCGACGGCGAGATCGTGCACTTCCTGCGAGGCGAGCACCGATCCGGACTCGACTTCCCAGGTGTTGAGGATCTTGCCGCGCAGCGGCAGGATCGCCTGGAAATCCTTGTCGCGGGCCTGTTTCGCGCTGCCGCCGGCCGAATCGCCTTCGACCAGGAACAGTTCCGTGCGCGTCAGGTCGCTCGACGCACAGTCGGCGAGCTTGCCGGGAAGGGCAGGGCCCTGGGTGATCTTCTTGCGCACGATCTGCTTCTCGGCCTTGAGCCGCAGGGTCGCGCGCTCGATCGCAATCTGGGCGATGCGCTCGCCGAGGTCGACGTGCTGGTTGAGGAACAGGGAAAAG
>Ga0163162_10006061_pt1 | contig 11702 bp, 9 predicted proteins | sample S55metaG_FD_115310 | JGI IMG/M metagenome (GOLD analysis project Ga0163162, IMG submission 115310) | Switchgrass rhizosphere microbial communities from Kellogg Biological Station, Michigan, USA - S5-5 metaG | ecosystem: Host-associated > Plants > Roots > Rhizosphere > Soil | place: USA: Michigan...
AAGAGATATTATAAAAACAGTTTTGGGCTTGACAGGAAGATAACGAGCCGCTGTTTGAATCTAGCAGCACAATGCAAGCGGCTAAAAATTCCAATCACAACATTTATGATCGCGACAGACCCTTACCTGCAGCGGTTTGTGCAGGAGTTCACGGAAACAAATAATGGTAAGGCCTTCTTTGCTTCGTTGGATAAATTAGGGGCGTTCATTTTTAAGGATTTTGAAAGCGGGAAACGCAAAACCGTATACTAAGTTCCACGCAAAGTCGCCAAGTTTCGCAAAGGCGCAGAGAAGTACGTTGCGTTTTTGTATTCTCTCTTTGCATCTTTGCGTAAAATATAAGTTGAAATGAATTATTGCAGCACAAGTGTGCGACGCAACAGAAGCCAAATAGAAATTAAAAGATGATAACAACAATGAACATAAATAACATAAAGACACTCGGAGAATTAAAAGCAAGTGGTTACAAAAGCAAAAGCATAAAAGAGGAACTTCGGCGAAACCTTATCCGTAAACTAAAAGGAAACGAGATAACCTTCCCGGGAATCATCGGTTACGAGGACAGCGTAATCCCGGATGTGGAAAGAGCGCTGCTAAGTAAGCATAACATTTTGTTCCTGGGTTTGCGTGGCCAGGCAAAAACGAGAATGGCAAGACAAATGATCGAACTCCTCGATGAATATATTCCAATGATCGCCGGCAGTGAGATCAATGATGATCCATTGAGGCCCATTTCAAAATATTCTTTTGATCAGATCGCTGCACACAGTGATGAAACGCCGATACACTGGGTACACAGAAGCGAACGATATGCAGAAAAACTGGCAACACCTGATGTGAGTGTGGCTGACCTGATCGGTGATGTGGACCCGATAAAAGCAGCGAATTTAAAATTGAGTTTTGCCGATGAACGTGTAATACACTATGGCATCATTCCAAAAAGCAATCGCGGAATTTTTGTGATCAACGAATTGCCCGATCTGCAGGCAAGGATACAAGTTGCGCTGTTCAATATTCTTGAAGAAGGTGATGTGCAGATACGCGGATTTAAATTGCGGTTGCCACTTGATATATTGTTTGTTTTTACTGCCAATCCAGAAGATTATACTAACCGTGGAGCGATCGTTACACCATTGAAAGACCGCATCGAAAGCCAGATATTAACACATTATCCAAAGGATCTTGATACCGCGCTTGCCATCACTGAACAGGAAGCAGAGGTGGATGATGAACAAAAGGCAGTAGTGAAAGTAAGTGACCTTGTTAGGAGATTAATAGAGCAGGTTGCATTCGAGGCAAGGGGTAGTGAGTTTGTTGACAAGAAAAGCGGTGTAAGTGCGAGGCTTACCATTTCCGCTTTTGAAAATGCGATAAGTGCTGCTGAAAGACGGGCTATTGTCAATAATGAAAAACAAACGCAGGTTTGGATAAGTGATCTTGTGGGCATTATTCCTTCTATAACAGGAAAAATTGAATTGGTGTACGAAGGCGAGCAGGAAGGCCCTTACCAGGTAGCGATGAATCTGCTTGATAAATCTATCCGTTCGCAATTTGCTCAATATTTTCCGAATCCCGATCAGTTGAAAAAGAGGAAGACAGAAGCCAAAGATGAAAACCCATATCGTTCCATTATTACCTGGTTTGACAAAGGCAACCATGTCAATCTTTTCTTCAACATAAAAGATGAAGAAAAATTGCTGAATTTATACAAAGTAGATGGACTGCAGGCCCTGGTTAAAAAATATTTCAAAGGGGCAAACGACAAAGAAGCTGCCCTGCTTATGGAATTTGTATTGCATGGACTGGCAGCCTATTCGTTGATCAGCAAAAAAGTGATCGAAGGAAAGATCGAATTCAAGGACCTGATGGGTTCTATGCTGAACCTTGGCCGCAATTACGAAGAAGAGTTTGACGAGGAAGCGTAGGAAGAACGAGGATTTTTCCGGATTAATAGATTAAAGAGATGATGAAGTTTCACTCATACGTGAGCCCGTCTGTTCAGCAATCCAGTAATTTCCTATCAATCCATTCTAATCCTGCAAATCCCGGTTCTATTTTATCAACCAACCCAGTTTCAGTCCCCACGTGAGCGAAAAACCAGGACTGTTACCCGCTCTTGCATTGGCATAGTTAAAAGCTGTAGTGCCATCAAACTCATCATAATAGTAATTCGGGGAGGACGGGTCATATTGATACGCCTCTTTTTTATTATCGGCGCCATAACCAAAGCCCCAATACAGATCCAGCAAAAATTTATCACTGAACACCCATTGATGTCCCAACTCAATTTGCAATGCGCCAAAAGTCACGTTCTGTTTTCCGACCTCATAGGTACTATTGCCCTTGTCTACAACCTGGTTCTCTTTATAATAACCAAAGTAAAGTATAGGCTTGGCGTAAGTCCCCTGCATCAGGTGAGTCATTTTTGTCTTTCCAAAGATGATAAAGTCAGGAAGTTTGCCAAATTTATAACCCCCGGAAATAAATACACCTGCTTGTCCTCTTTTTACAGTTTCCAATTGTGTGGTGTAATATTCAAGCTGTTCGGATTTTCCAAGGCCAATGATCCCCAGAGAAAATTCATACCCCTTTCCAACCCCGGTAGTCTTTTCAAAACCTATCTCCGTATAACCATAAAGAGGTGATAGAAAATTCAACTTGATCGCCTTATTCGATTGCCCCACGTAACGCTCCGGATCTTTAACATTATCGTGAAACTGCTGAGAGGTACCATTTGCGAAAACGATTTTCTTTATTTTGTCAGTCTCCAAAATGTAAATGGGTCCATCCTGGTTGTTAAACTCCTTGTACCTGACCTCGTCACTTGCAATCTCAAGTATTTTGGCCTCAACGATCTTCCCGTTGTTCCTGTAAATTTTATCCTGGCAATAAGACGCAGAAAAAATAAGAGTAAGAATGATAAGGAATAATGATTGTTTCATAATGCAGGTTTTGATGGGATGACAACTGTCTTAAAAAAATTGATGCATCCATATAGTTAATAATTATTGTTAAAAAAATTAAAATCGATATCCAACACTTCCACCTCCCCAAAACTTGACAGGAAAATCTTTCTGGAACAAAGGAGAAACAAACAACCGGTATGTCATCCCCTTTCTGCGCAAACGCTGATACCTGTATCCGAGCGACGTAAACCAATAGTTTTCCGTGTCCTCACTAAAAAAGCTTTTTTCCATGCCCGTACAATAAACTTTCGTTCCTGACATAAATGAAAGAACTGCACCGGCCCCAAACTCCAGCAAATGTTGGCTCTTGCCCATGAGATAATTTATCCCAACAGGAAAACTATTTAAGGAACCTGTATTGCAGGCGTCTTTTAGCCATCCAAGAGGAGTGATCCCAATTCCGGCCCTAAAGCCAATTCCATTTTCTTTTTTTGTTAACCGGGAATCTATATTAAGGCTGGAAGAGGCACCTGGCCCTAGAGCTTCGAATTGAAGCTGGAATGCATGAGAAGTTGATTGTGACTGCGAGAAGGCTTTTGACGGAATAAAGAAAAATAAGGAACAGAGTAAATTGACAACTCTCATACGCACTTAATTTACATCCGGTTAAATGATATTCACTTCTCGTTCCAACTGTACACTGAATTTTTGGACGACGCTTTGTTTAATATCCTCACTCAAATCAAATATTTCTCTTCCGGTCGCTGCCCCATAATTCACAAGAACGAGTGCCTGCTTTTCGTAACAACCTGCATCACCTTTACGAAAGCCCTTCCAACCGCACTGTTCGATTAGCCAACCTGCAGCAAGTTTAATGGTTCCGTCAGAATTTTCGTAGCCAATAATATTTTGGAATTCGGCCTTTAGATCTTTGAATTTTTCGCCAGGTACCGATGGGTTTTTAAAAAAACTCCCCGCATTGCCGACCACTGCCGGGTTTGGTAGTTTGGATGTCCGGATATTAATGATCGCCTGGGATATAGCGGCTATGCTGAGATTACTCACCCTCATCCGCTCCAATTCTTTTTCTACAGCCCCGTAAGTTGTATTGTATTTCGGAATTTTATTGAGGCGGTATGTTACGTCAAGGATGACGAACTGGTTTTTGTATTTCGTCTTGAAGACACTTTCGCGATATCCAAATTCACAATCATGGAGGTTGAATTTATGAATACTCTTCTCCTGGAGGTGAAAGGCACTCAACTCCAGAAAAACCTCCCTGATCTCTACACCATAAGCGCCGATATTTTGCATGGGGGAAGCCCCGACGTTTCCCGGGATGAGTGAAAGGTTTTCAATCCCCTGCCAACTGTTCTGAATGCAAAACAAAACAAATTGATGCCAGTTCTCCCCTGCTCCCACTTTTATGTATACATATTCATCGTCCTCATTTATTTTTGCAATTCCCCTGATATCGTTTTTCAGAACATGCCCGTCAAAATCTTTTGTAAATAAGATATTGCTGCCGCCGCCGAGAATGAAAGTGGTCAATGGTGAATGGCGAATGGTGAGTTCTTTTAACTGTTCAGTATCCGAAAACGAAGAGAAATATTTTGCCTTTGCATCGATGCCAAAGGTGTTGTAAGGTTTAAGAGAAAAATTTGGTTGAATTTGCATACCGGAACAAAATAACGTTAAAATCATGAGTGAACGAATAGCAACCTTGATCGGCGCCACCGGTTTGATCGGAGGAGAGTTGCTGAGCCTTTTGCTTGACGATGATTATTTTGATAAGGTAAGAATTCTTATACGAAGACCGTTTACCATGAATCACCCAAAAATGGAAAGAAAACTGGTTGACTTCAGTGATGCAGATTCGTTACTGGTGGATCTCGATGAAAGCGATACAGTGTTTTGTGCTGTCGGTACAACACTTAAAAAAGTGAAAGGTAATAAGGAAGCTTATAGAAGAATTGACCATGACATCCCTGTCAATATTGCCCGTTGTTGCAAAATAATGAACTGTAAGAATTACATAATCGTTTCTGCCGTTGGCGCGGACAGCGGGAGCAGGAATTTTTACCTGAAATTGAAGGGAGAGGTGGAAGACATCATTAAAAAAATGGGAATCGAAAGTACTTATATCATGCGCCCATCCATGTTGCTGGGAAAAAGAAATGAATTCAGATTTGGAGAAAGGGTGGTTATACCGCTGATCAAAAAAATTGCCTTCCTCCTTCCTTCAAAATATAAACCCATAGAAGCAAAAGATGTAGCAAAGGCAATGCTGGTCGCAGCAAAAAAGCATGAGAAAGGTCTTTTCGTGCTTGAATACAAAAAAATGAGGAGGCTTGCAAGGACAAAAAAGTAGGCCGGGTCGTTCCAGGTGAAGATCTTTCGGACCAGGATTTTATAATCACGATCAAAATAAGTGTTGCAAATAGCCTGGTGAGATCTTATACCACATCCACATCGGGCACGATCACTACGCTTTTAAAACTGCGTTCATTGTGCAATACAGCGACCTGGTCAAGTATGTCCTGTTTGCACTGAGTGATCAGCTTTGAGTCTCTTGGCAGTTTCAACAACAATTCCATCAAATATAAATTTCGGATCTTATTGATCACCGGTTCGGCAGGGCCCACAATAAAATGTTCGTACTTATTTCTTAAACGATTTGCAAACTGGTGTGCTCCTCTTTCCACTACATCTTTCATTTTATGTTTAAAAGTCAAATGAATAAGCCTGGAGAATGGAGGATATGAGAATTGTTTGCGGCTTTCGATCTCTGCATCATACATGGCTTTATAATCATGACGTTGTATGACCTGCAAAAGGGGATGTTGCGGCTGCATTGTTTGTAACAAGACTTTCCCGGTACTCTCTCGTCTGCCCGCACGCCCGCTCACCTGCTCCATCAATTGAAATGCCCGTTCATTTACCCTGAAATCTGCAAAGTGTAAAAGTCCGTCTGCATCTAAAATTCCAACCAGGTCCACATTGTCAAAATCCAAACCTTTCACGACCATTTGTGTTCCTACCAAAATGTCGATCTTTCTTTGTTCAAATTGTTGTATCAATACATCGTGTGCGTTTTTCCCCCTCACAGTGTCCACGTCCATCCGCGCAATTTTATGGTCGGGAAATTCTTCCAATAGTTGCTCCTCTATTTTTTCCGTCCCAAAATTTCTTTGTATAAAATGATGATTGCCGCAGGCGGGACATATTGTGATGGGCGGATAAGTGGTCCCGCAATAATGGCAAATGAGTTTGTTTGAAAATTTATGGTAGGTCAGTGATACGTCACAGTATTTACATTGAGGGATCCATCCGCAGACCTGGCAAACCTGGTAAGGCGAATAACCTCTCCGATTTTGAAAAAGAATGACCTGTTTATCTCTTGCCACCGTTTTATTGATCTCCTCAACCAGTTGTGGTGAAAGCATCACCTTCGACCGATCCTTTTGAGCTATTTTTTTTGTATCAATAACTTCTATGTGCGGCAAAAGCACATCCCCATAACGCTGCATAAGTTCAGCCAATCCATACTTACCGGTTGTAGCATTGTAATAACTTTCCAGTGAAGGAGTGGCGCTGCCCAACAAAACGTTTGCTTTAAACAATGAAGCAAAATAAACAGCCGCATCACGCCCATTATAACGAGGCGCAGGGTCATGCTGTTTAAATGAAGTGTCATATTCCTCATCACAAATGATCAAGCCTAAATTATTAAAAGGAAGGAAAATGGAGGATCTTGCACCCAGCACGATCTTTAATTCCCCGTTCTTTACCTTGTTCCAAATCTCCACCCGTTCATTTGGGTTGAATTTAGAATGATATATCCCAATATATCCGCCAAAATGTTTTTGCAAACGCCGGATGATCTGGGAGGTCAATGCAATTTCAGGTAACATGTACAAAACCTGTTTGCCTTGCAAAATATACTGCTCAATGAGACTGATGTAGACCTGTGTCTTACCACTGGAAGTAACTCCGTGCAAAAGGCAAACCGGTTTTTCTAAAAAAGAATTTTTTATTTTTTCAAATGCTTCCTGCTGGAGTGATGATAGTTCAAAATCGATCCGTATGTTTTTAGGCAGGTATTGTAACCGATCTACGCTTCTTTTCTCAACGGACAAAATGCCCTTATCGACCAGGCCTTTTAATTGTGCATCGGACGCTCCTGATTTTTTCAGTAGCTCTGATTTGGTGACTTCGCCAATTGTTTTTATCAAGTGCAAATAACTTAGAAGCAGCTCCATTTGTTTTGGCGCCCGGGTCCAGTTATTTAGCAGATCTGAAAGTTTTTCTTCATTGTTGTATTCGGGATTCAGTAAAACATAAATTTCCTTTTTAGGAGAATAGCCCTGTTTCAAAGCCTCCCACACGTAACAAACTCTTTTCTGGATCAATTTAGTGATGACAGGGTATACGTGTGATGAATCCAGCACCTGTTGTACTTCACTAAGCTTCAATTCTTTTTTTATCAACAAGGCCTCGGCCACCAGGTATTCGTCATGGTTCAGTGCAGAAAAATCATCGCCATAGTCTTCATTAAAAACAACGATCGTTTCACTTGACAATTTAAAATGGGAAGGAAGTGCCGCGGCCATTACTTCACCTTCACTGCACATGTAATAGGATGCCATCCATTCCCACAATTGCAATTGTTCTTCAAATACCACGGGTTCCGTGTCGAGTATATTGAGTATTTCCTTTGGTTCAAAAAATTCCGGCTTTTCATGGTGAACTCTTTTTACAATGCCCGCATATTTCTTGTTCTTGCCAAGGTTCACTTCCACACGGCATCCCACCCTTACCGTTTCCTGCATTTGTTCAGGTACAAGCCAGGTGTAGTTTTTGGGCAGTGCGAGTGGTATAATGATCTCTGCGTACATCGTGAATGGTCAATCGTGTCCGAAGGACTCCTTCGGAGAATCGTGAATAAAACCGGCAATTTAGTCAAAACAGCTCACGTCTTACGTTCGACCTCAGCCTGTATTCGCCCAGTTTTCTTTCCATGATCTCATAGACTTTCCACTTTAGATCTTCAGTGTCACTGATCTTTAAGCCGGACACAGGGATTTCGTCCAGAAAAACGATCCTGCATTTTCCCGGATTTAATGAAAACACATTTTGATGATGCATCCTGTTGTAAGCATCCAGAAACAAAACCGGTTTGAGAGGTGTTTGTGTTTCAATCGCTACTCTGAAAGCACCGCTATAAAACTCTTTTAAAGGCAGCCCGGTTTCATTATACGTGCCCTCGGGAAAAAATAGCACCGAAATTCCTTTCCCAATGATCGACTTTAGAATTCGAAGACTCTGCGCACGATTCACAGCATCGCTCCTGTCAACCGTAACGATCGCCTTTCTGTAAATAAATCCGAACACAGGTACCTTACTTGTCTCCACCTTTCCCAGTGGGCGAACTGGCTGACGAAATGCTTTTGGCAGAAGAGCAGCGTCGAGCAAAGAACTATGATTGATCACGAAGATGTACTGCTTCGATCGGTCATGCGGCACTTCGAAAGATCGTTTTGGAAAAATAAATATCAAAGGAAACCAAAGATCGGCCCATACCATGCAAAGTCTGAAGATCGCATTCCCACCGCGTATCCTTCCAAAAAATGAGGCGATGATAACAAACGGAAACAAGAGCAGCATGATCGTGACAAATAGTATGAAAGCATATGCACAATAGACCCATTGAAGTGACCTTAGCATACGAGTCATTCATTCTTGTTTTTATACTTTTCATCATCACCGGGACAATGACAGGTCCATTCGGTATCGAGGTCAATTACGGTTACTACTTCTGTATAATTATCGCACTGTGCAAAAACTATCCGGACATGTTGCCCATCTTTTGTTTCATCTTCTAATGCATATCGCGGGCAGCGGGCATTTTGGATGTCGCTCTTGCGATAATTTATTTTTCCGTCGACCATGGTTTCCTCTACTTCGCCCTCTGTGATATGCCTGCATTCCATCCTGCATCGTGCGTGGTTGCTGTATTGCAAATAAGATACATGCCTGTCAAAACCCCGGTCGCGATTTACTGCGGCTGGGGTTGAACCGGTGCTGGTTTTATTTTTTGACCCTGACGAGGCGCCATGACTGCATCGCTTTATGAAAAAAAGAACGACAGCCAGTGTCAATAATAAAATTAAAGGGAGCGCTTTTTTCATGAATTCTGATGTACGTACAAAATGATTTATGAAGATTTGAGCGAGCTCAATAATATACTTCACTCCAATATCTCGAAAACTTTGTTCCCCATTTTACCTGTAGTTCTTCATCGCTAATAGGTAAACCCAATTCCTGCTTGATAGCAAGTACAGGTAAATTAATTCCCGCACCAAGGCCGGCGACAATGGTACCCTGCACTCTTGGGTTGATCTCAATGATTAAAGATCTCCCTTCCGATGACCGTTTCACCTGGATGCCAATATTGCCGTGCAAGTCGAGCTCCTTAATAATTTCGGAGCAATACGCGATTATATTTTTGTCGTTCACAAATTCACCCTCCACAGAAATTCCGTTGATCATTTTACTCCGCAATCTCGGAACAACCAATTTTACTTCGCCATGATTCGCCAGGCAATCCACGGAATACTCCTCGCCGGGTAAGTATTCCGTTACAAGCAGTTCGGGAAACGTCTTTGAAGAAAGGATTCGCATCGCGTCTCCGAATGAAATATAAGTGGAGTTTGGTTTTTCATGGAACAAAAGATCATGTTCATCCATATCATTAGCAATGATGCGAAACCCCCTGCTTCCATTGGAAACAGAAGGCTTAAAGCAAACACGCTTTTGCGAAGCGATCAATTCCTCAACAGCCCATTTAAATTGATCAATATTTTCAACGACTTTATACTTTGGTACATCAATCCCCCGCCATTCGAGGAATTGATATAGGCGACTCTTATTATTAGCAATTTCGAGCGCATCAACTTTGCTGACCAAAACTTTTGTCTCCTGCTCTTCAAATTTCTTTTTATTCTGCGCAAGGGGAACAAGCTCTTTTGTTACGAGTGGCAATACAACATGAATGATGTTTCTTTCGCATATTGAAAGCAGTTGCTCTATAAAATTTTTTTCCTGGGCAAAAGGGATCTTTTCAAATTGTCCAATTAACCATCGCCCGATCGCATTTGGATTTGCGTCGGCTGCCGTGACCTTGATATCCGGATTTAATTGCAAACATTTTAAAATACCAGCGGCTCCGGGGGCACCTGCACCAGTCATCAAAACATTGACGGCTCCCCCCTCATTAAAGGGGGAACTTACTTTGGAATTTTCTTTGCGTTCTGCCATTAACTGAATTCGGAGTAAAAAATAATTTACCAAAACGACCGCCCGGTATACAGTAAGCTTCACATTGTTCTTTAACCATCCAAGGCATATAACACATACAAGACAGGCCGATCAACATTACCTAAGTGCCTTGTATGTCTTGTATGGTTCATATTTTTTTAATTCACAGTTTATATGGATTGGCGGTTTTATTAAGAGGATTTAACAGCCGCCTCCTCACCATATAGTTGGTCTCTAAATTTCAATGACGGTGAAGGAATAAATTTTCCGATTCCCAGGTCATTCCATTTTTCATCCACGGCCTCGATCGTTGCATTATCCGCGACAATAATATTGGGCCAGTCGCGGTGAAAATCATCAAATTCTTTTGTCTTTCTTGTTCCGTCGAAACCGATGCACGCGATATAGTTGCTTGCTTCCGGTTGCCCGTTGCTGGTTACAGGTTGCTGGGTACTGGTTGCTGGCGCCTCGTCCACTGTGTCCTGCACCTTGTCCCTTGTGCCTTGCCCGTCTGCCGCAACTTTAGCGGAGGCAAATGCTTTATACAAAAGATGATCTCGTTTCGGATCAAGGTTGTTGCAAAAACGCCAAAGGGCCGTGGGCAGATCATTTGCATCAACAGTATGTTCTACATACAGGATCATTTTTATTCCTTCTATCTCGAGTAACCGACAGATCTGTTCATGCAATTCCCTGATATGCCCTTTCCTGTTTTTTTCAACCGAAATGATCAAACAAGGAATTTCTTTCTTAAGTAAAGATGTATTCACTTCATAAATTTCGGGAAACATATTCTTAAGAACGTCAGCATTCAGCTTATAGCTTGCAGCTTGCAGCTTATAGCTCTCATCTTTTTCCTCCTCAAACTTCATCGTTCCATCAATGCACATCTTTCCACCAAATCCCAGTTTGCTACAACTATGATCCAGTACATCCATTGGACCCTGCGAAAAATAAATGTCTGTGGCAGGATTTAAGTTTTGGAAAACTTCACGAGCCACTTTTTCATAGTCGGCCAAATTAAGCGAATCCTTGGAAGCCCCGCCTCTGGAAGGGTTGGGAGAGGCCAGAACCAGTATCTTATTAAACATCATTTGCCCGGCTCCCCACATGGCATTCATTACTTTTTGTCCCTGGCCTGCATAGTCTTTTTTGATCTTTACAATTACCAGGTTATGAAACACACCCTCAACCGGCATATCCATATCAATGATCTCCGGGACCATTGTCATTTTTATCGGCGCTAAAAATATCCTTTCCGTTGCCTTGCCCAGCCATGCATCTTCCTGGGGTGGAATACCGACAATGGTGGCAGGATACACGGGATCCTTTTTGTGTGTAATAGCCGTGATATGGAAACGCGGATACCAATCCGGCAAAGAATAATACCCTGTATGATCACCAAACGGCCCTTCCCAGATCATTTCATCATCGGGATCAACATAACCTTCAATAATAAAATCTGAATCAGTGGGA
>Ga0163162_10006062_pt1 | contig 11701 bp, 10 predicted proteins | sample S55metaG_FD_115310 | JGI IMG/M metagenome (GOLD analysis project Ga0163162, IMG submission 115310) | Switchgrass rhizosphere microbial communities from Kellogg Biological Station, Michigan, USA - S5-5 metaG | ecosystem: Host-associated > Plants > Roots > Rhizosphere > Soil | place: USA...
CAGTTGGAATCGACGGGCGGGCCGAGGCTGGAAGTCTGCCATCGCCATGCGATCTGAAGTTTGCCGGCATTCGATGCGTGGATCGAATCCAGCGGACAAGACGACATCCCACCGGGATCTCCACCAGAGTGCGGCCACTCTCCGACCGCGGAGCCACGCCGTGCGTGCTCGCCTGCGTCAAAGCCAGAACGGCAATTGCGAATGTAATCGCCAATTTCTTCAACGCATCTCGACTCATTGGGTTCCTCGCGCGGGGAATCATCATGCCGAAGGCCCGCTTTACATCACGGGCACAGCGTGGGGTATCCATATTGGGTAGCGCGGGTCGACGCCGGCGGCGTCAACCGGTTTCTGTCAGGACGATGCTTCCACTTTGAGCAGTGCATTCTCGATGGCATCGCTGATCTCCTGGAGGTCGTATGGCTTGCCGACAATCTCGATCGCATCGGAGTTGTTGCCGACAATTTCGTCCAATCGCTTTTTGTTGGTTGTGGTAAGGACGATCCCGCGTGATTTCATTTCCAATGAATCACGCATTGTTTCAAAGAATCTCCAGTTCTCCCGGTATGGCGGCGAAATGTCGAAAATCACGACGGCGGGATTGTGTTTTGCGAGGAAGTCGCTGAAATTGATGATGCCTTTTTTCACATCTGCAAAGTGGCACGATGTCAGACAACAGATGCCTTTAACATCCAGCATCCGTTTCACCATTTCAACCGTATCGTCATTGGCGTTGATAAGAACAACGACAGGCGGGAAACGCGAAATCCGAGGTTGAAATTCCATAATATTATCCGTGCTGGCCGACCCGTCTCGCCCCTTCGGCGACTGCTGTTTCCCGACCTATTGCCGCCTGAATCAAGTCCAGGTCTGTTTTGAGACCCACAATTTCCAGGGCATTGGAGTCTTCTCCGATGATTTCATCCAGCCGCAACTTATTGGTTGTCGTCAGGACAGTTCCTCGTCCTTTCATCACCTTGTTGGAGCGCATCGTCTTGAAGAACGTCCAGTTCTCATCGTAAGGAGGAGAAATGTCGAATATCACGAGTTCCGGATTGTGCTTCTCCATGTATTTTTCAAAAACGACAATGCCTCTTTTCAGATCCGCAAAATGACACCAGATCAAACTCTGGCCGTCCCCCTGTTTCGTAAGAAGGCGGTATACCATTTCAATGGTATCGTCGCTGGCGTTGAAGAGTGCAACAAGGCCCTTGGTAGTTTTCATTGATTCAGACATTAGCAACCTCTTTATTTCTTTATTTCCTTGTAGAACATGAACTCGCCGGGACCTCTGTTCTTGGATTGATACATCGCGGCGTCGGCTTTCTGGATTAGAACTTCTCCCGTATCCCCGTCATCCGGGTAGATACCGATACCGATGCTGAGCGTGGGGCAGACCTCCTGATCGCCAATGAGCATTGGCGCTTTCACCGCTGCAATGATTTTTGCTGCGCTGACTGCCGCATCCTCCACACGTTCCAGCTCCGAGAGGACTATGACGAATTCATCCCCGCCGATGCGGCTGACGGTGTCTGAACTGCGCACACAGTTCACAAGGCGATCCGAAATTCGACGAAGTAACTGGTCTCCCAGCGCGTGGCCCAGCGAGTCGTTTATTTCCTTGAATCGATCCAGATCCATGAATAACACCGCCAGCGTTCTTCCATATCGCTTCGACAGAGCCAGCGCCCGGCTAAGGCGATCGTCGAGAAGCAGTCGGTTCGGAAGGTCGGTGAGAACATCATGTTGAGCCAGATAGGACATGCGCAGCGATAACAAGTTGGTTTCCGCGGGAGATTTATCTGGATCCTCCGAAGGCCGGAGTTCAGCGGAAGGTGCGAGCACCACCCTGTACGCAATCCGTTCAATGATGCCGGCCAGGTAGTCCGCAATAAACTGAAGTATGCGAGTTTCCCAATGGGTGCAGGATTCGTTTTTCGATCCCACAGACAACACGCCAACCATATGTCCGGCCGATTCCATGGGAATGCAGATGTCGGCCGTGCTCTGGACTTTCTTTTCGGTAATCAGCGTTTGAAGAATGGCGTCCATCTCGGAAAGCGAAATCTGGCTGCTTGAAATGTCTTCAAACACCGCATCCTCCATCGCCACGATTCGCCAAATCTGACGATTGTCATCACATAACAGGATGATGACTCGCCTGAATTCCAGAAACCTGGGCAAATACTCTTCCAGCTCCATGAGTAGTGTCTTAAAGTCCCGAACACCGGAGCACGCAGAAACGAAATCGAGAATCTCATCAAACTGCCGAGATTCGGCATCGGTCGAATGTTTCTCAGAATCCACTGCTGTTTACTCCCCGTATTGTCAAAGGCTGCGCACCCAACGTGTAATGAGATTACCGGTCGCCGAGTCCGCAATCTGGTCAAAACAGACCCGTAAAGTACCGAAATCGTGGGAGCCTGGGAAATGGAGTAACTAGAGACCTTGATCCAATATCCCTATTTCAATGTCGCAGTCAGAACTGTATGTGGAAGCGCTGCCGCGCGCTCAGAGCAGATAAGAACAGATGTTTCGACGGGGCTTCGGCGATTTTGATTAACGGAAGCTCGAAATTCCGAATAATTCCGGGCAGAGGAATCCATCGAAGGCGATCTCGATTTTTATGAGGTGGATTCGGAGATGGCGCGTGTGACCGGCGGAGCGCGGCCAGGGACACCCATGCATTCCAGATTCCTTCGGGTGTGGATCGAAGGGCCGACCGTTTCCGGGCTTCCCGAATCGATGCCCTCCGATAACGATGTGAGTTCTCAGTTGGATTTCTCAATGTACCCTTCGATCGTAGGTATGATCAATCCCTCAACTGGCGCGGGCAGCAATCGCGTCCGACGATCGGCAAATGTGCAAGGCACGCAGATCTGTATCTCGGAAAGCGTTACTCTGCGGGCACACTTTCATGGGCAAGTGGCTTTACAAATTGTCGGACAACGTGGCCGCTCACTACAAACGGTGTACAGGACGAGGTGATGTATTCAATATGGCTGTGTTTGTCCGGATCGGTTAGCTCGCGTGAAATCCGGTGCCGCCGCGCTATTGTGCTCGGCATGAATCTCCTGAAAATCCCACTGGCGGTACTCGCCGCGGGCCTTCTATTCGTGACACCTCCGGCGTCGGCGCAGGTTCTCAGTGTCGCCGCAAAGGAATTGGAGAACCAGCACAAGGGTGAGATCTTGAGAGTGCGGGAACTCGTGGCCGATTCCAAAATCCGGTATGACGCAGCGGGACACTTGACAGGAAAGTGGCATGCCGGCCGATGGACCTGGCACAGCAGCGTCGAACTGGTCGGAGTAGAGGCCAAAGGCGACATACTCCGGATCAAGGCCAATCGGCTACTGCTCAACTACGATCAGGCAAGTCAACGTTTCGCTTCGATTCGAGCGGGCACGATTGAGATCGATATCGAAACTGCTCCGGACATCCGTGGGAACATTGACCCGACCAGGGAATGGAACAAGGCGTTTCTGACACCGACCGAAGACTACCCGCTCGATATGCAACCCTATTGGAGGCCGTTCATCAGCTGCATCGTCAGACCCAATACTGATGAGTGCAGGTACTATGAAGCGGAGTTGCAGAAACCGGATGTCTATAACATCAAACCGGCGCCATCATCGGGTTGGAAACCGAATTACCCTGGCGTCTACGCCCTCGGTGGCAATGTAAAACCGCCGCAAATGCTCTCCAAAAGCGAGCCCGAATACACGGATATTGCACGCCAGGCCAGGGTTTCAGGTACGGTCATTCTTGAAGTCATCATCCGAAAGAATGGCTTTGCAGAGATTGTCCGAGTCGTCCGACCGCTGGGATACGGGCTCGAGGAAAGTGCAGCCGAATGGGTACTCAACAAAACCAGGTTTGCACCGGCCAAGCTAAACGGTAGTCCCGTCGACGTGCACCTCGAGATCGTCGTCAATTTCCATCTTTACTAGAATTAAAACCAACGCGCAGTGGTATCGGCGTGCCCTATGGATCGCCCGATGAGTCTAAGATCTGGCCATGACTACGGGCGAGCATCGACGAAAATCGGTGCATGGATTGGACGCTCGTGGAGCCAAACTACGGCAAATGTCGGCGGAGACACGGTGCGCTGGTAGAACGTATCGCCGTGGATTTGCTGATTTGAGCCACGTACACAACTGCGATGAGAACGACCCGCCACGTTAGGCCCACATCACTCGCGCTTGCATCCCATCGAGTTCAGGTTGCCCCCGGCGCGCACCCGGTAATGCAGCGTGATGTTGGGGATGCCTTTCCCGTCCGGCCCGTAGAGCGCCTGTTCAACGGTCCAACTGAAGATTTGCATTCCTCCTACCCAGCTCAAGGCTCCAGTCCTGGCGTCGTATTTGAACTGGTGTTGTGGCCCGGCACCGTCGGGCGTGATTCCTGAGGACGTGGTTCCGTTGAGAATGCGGAGTTTCCCCGCCGTGTTCCCGCTGCCGAACAACGTGCACGAGTAGAGACCGGCCGGCACCGCATTCGGCAAGCCGGCAACAGCCGGTAGAGTCGCCGCGGGCCTGGCTGCGAGAGGGCGCAGTCGGTCGACGCTCACCCATTCATCACTGCTTGCCACACCGTACTTGCTGTCGTCGCGCACCAAACGGTAACGATCATCCTGCGCGTTGGTGACGGATGCCGCATACCATGTCCCATTGACGTTGACCTCGACTCTGTCGCCTGGTTTGAAATGCTGTGATGTGCCGCTCGATACCGCGGATTGAGCGTTCACGATTCCGGAAGATATGGCCATCAGAGCGCCGACGGCGAGTGATGTGATAAACACGGTTCTAATTCCTGACAAAGAGATTCTCCTTCTTGAGTTGATCGAATTGCTGCGCCGGCGAGCGACGCGCTCATGTGTGCATTGCTTGACGGATCTGGAGTGATTCATTCCGATTCAGGTCTGATGAATGAAGCCAGGAGGTCGCGCACATCATGCGCCCCATTGCGCGCAAAGGATATGCATTTGTACGGCTCGTCCGATTGGGCCCGACAGGAATACCTTTTGTCTCCTGAGATTCGCAGCGGGAAATCTCTGAGGCCCGCACCTTCGAGCCGCACCGAGTCTTTTTCCGTCGTGATCAGTGTCTCGCGTTCTCCACGGCAGGACATGCCCGCGATATCCTCGGACGACAAAAACGGTCTGAATCCGGAATGTCGGAATTGGAATCGGCACATGACGCACACTCTTGAGCCCGCAGGCCAGGTTCTACAAACTCGCCACTCTTACAGCCGTTTAAGTCCACGATGCACCGGGAGCAAGTTCCCCTGATGTGTGCTCAATTAGACAGACGAATTGGCGCTCGATCTGCTCGAATACCCGTGAGGGAGAATGCCATGACTATTCCACAAAGCTACTTTCCAGCCTCGGCGTCTCGAATACACAGCATTCGCATGACAACCCTCATGTTCATAGCATTGACGGCGGGAGGAATTCTGAGTGGGTGCGGAAACAGCTCAACGACGAATCCCGAGAAAGTCCAGCCAGGGGAAACGATCCAATCCGCACCGGACACGGCTTCCGTTGCCCTCGTCACCGAAGGTCAACAGGCTTTCCGGTTTGATACGTTTGGCGACGAGCAACTGTGGACCGGCAAGCTCGGTCTGAACGACGTCATCGAGAAGAAAGTGGATCCCGTTACCGCCCTTAAGATCGGGCTGAAAGTAGACGCAGACGTGCTGCCTCCCGGTATCCTCGAAAAAGTAGACCTTAAGAGTCCGGCGACAACGGTGGCGTTGCTCAAGATGAACGCCATCGTGGGCGTTCAGGCAACGGTGGACGCCAACGACCACATTACGCAAATCGGCGTGACGTGCGCTCTCTGTCACTCCACCGTCGATAACTCCGTCATGCCTGGCATTGGCCATCGGCAGGACGGCTGGCCGAACAGGGATTTGAACGTCGGAGCCATCATTGCGCTGTCACCCGCGATTCCAGCGGACAAGAAGGCCGTCTACAATTCGTGGGGGCCTGGCAAGTACGACCCTCGCTATAACGAAGACGGCAAGAACTCTCCGCTCGTCATTCCGCCTGCATATGGCCTCGCTAATGTTAAGAACGAAACGTACACAGCAGAGGGACCGATCTCCTACTGGAATGCCTACGTGGCCGTCACCCAGATGGGCGGCCTGGGGAATTTCTCCGATCCACGGCTGAAGATCGACGTCATGCACTCGCCGGATCAGGTCACCCCGAAGCTTGCAGCATTACGGGCGTACCAGTTCAGCCTGACGGCGCCTGCGCCGCCCGCCGGAAGCTTTGATGCCGCGGGTGCAGAACGCGGACACGCGCTGTTCGATAAATCCTGCGTGGGCTGTCATGTGGGCGGATCCGGCACAGATAACAACAACGGAACGTTGCACGCGCCTGCGGAAACCGGAGTCGACGCGGCATATGCCATGCGGACAGCGAACAAGGCATACCGCACCACTCCACTGCGTGCGTTGTGGCAGCACGCTCCATATTTCCACGACGGAAGCGCGAAGACGCTTACAGACGTCGTGACTCACTACAACAAGGTTCGTACTCTCAATCTCACTGAGAACCAGCAACGCGACCTTGTTGAGTTTCTCAAGTCGCGCTGATCGATCGGAATCGTGCCGCAATGAGTGTTCTGGACTTCCCGTTATGGCTGCGCGCTGCGCACTTTTTCAATTTTCTTTTCCTTTCCCTTATTGTTCGCAGTGGTATCGAGATCCTGAGCGCTCATCCGAGATTCTACTGGAACGATCACTGCACACCGGGCAGCGAATGGTTGAAGTTCACGAAGAAACAACGATCCAAGGGGAAATTGTGGGTCGCCAGCGATGAAGAAAGCTCTTTCTCATCGGCAATTGCCTTGCCAGGCCACGGGAATTTGGGTCTCGGACGCCACTGGCATTTCCTGATGGATTTCGCGTGGCTGCTGACAGGCTTGACCTATGTGCTGATGCTCTTTGTCACGCCGGAATGGCGACGGCTGATTCCGACTTCCTGGCAGATCTTCCCAGACGCAATGCACGTCGCATGGAATTACATTACCCTTCACATTGAAGAGACACCGAGAGCGTATAACGCGCTCCAGAAGTTGACCTACGCATCCATCATATTTCTTCTCGCTCCATTCAGCATTGCGACCGGTATTGCAATGTCTCCGGCAGTCGCCGCCCGTTTTCCCTGGTATATCAAACTCTTTCACGGACGACAGAGCGCTCGCAGTCTGCATTTCCTGGCTCTTTGCGGTTTCATCTTATTTTTCCTCGGGCACGTCACGATCGTCGCTCTGCATGGCTTCCGGGAAGGGCTGGCAATGATTGTTCTGGGACAAACGCACAATCCAGAGCGGACAGTTGCTCTCCTCGTCTGGCTTGCAGGGCTGACAGGAATCATCGCGATTCATGTTCTGGTCACCGTGCATTCACTTCGCCGGCCGCGCTTCGTGCAGCGAGCGACGCAGTCCATCACAGACCCGTTGCGCACGTTTCTCTTCGGTCATGAGAAATCTAAACAACAGTACCTGGCTTCGGACATTTCACCGGACCTTTGGGTAAACGGACGACCGCCAGCCGAAGAAACCTATTTATCCATGGTGCGCGATGAATTTGCACATTACCGGCTGGAGGTTTCCGGGCTCGTGCAAAAGAAGTTGAGTCTGGCGATTGCGGACCTCCGCGCGATGCCGAAACAAACTCAAATCACAAAGCACTGTTGCATACAGGGCTGGTCGGGCATCGCAGAGTGGACTGGTGTATCCCTGCATCACATTGTCAATCTCTGCCAACCGCTTCCCTCCGCTCGTTACATTGTCTTCTATGCATTCGACAACAAGTCCACCTCAGAGCCTCATGCACAGGGCCCTGGATACTTCTACGGAACAATTCGTGTCGATCTGGCCGACGATCCGCAAACGATGCTCGCATACGAGATGAACGGCAAGCGACTGCCTGTCCTGCATGGAGCGCCGCTTCGCCTTAGGGTGGAAACTCAACTCGGTTTCACGATGGTCAAGTACATCCGTGCAATTGAATTTGTCGAGGACTACGAGAACATCGGCCAGGGCCAGGGCGGATGGCGTGAAGACTACCAATATTTCAGCCAGGAAGCCGGGATCTGATGGCCGCGTTGCTCACTAAACGGACAATTGGGCATACCACGCGCACATGGGAAGTCTTTCTCGATTTGTTGTGAGCATGCGGCGCGGAGCGCGTCATTGATGTGCGCGGTTCGACCAGGAAACCCTGCGCAAAAAGCGACGCGGGGCAAGGATCGGCGACGTACATTTACGGAAGCTGGGAGGCTTTGCGCCATGCACGGCGCAATTCTATTAACATGGGATGGCGTCATGTGTCATTTCGTGGCTTTGCCGATTACATGCAGACTTCGGAATTCAATCCAGGTTTGCAGAGGCTGATCCAAGCTGACCCATCAAAAGCGGGCGCGCTGCTGCGAAGCGGTGCCTTGGCGCTGGCATCGCTCCCTCATCGCGGATGCGCTAACGTTACAAGGCCAGATCGAGGACATCATGAGCAAGACTCGTTCCCACACGTACTCGAGGATTTCCTTCGGGCGTGTCCGCAACAACCACGTCACATATCCCATTAACAATGCGAGCCGCCAATAGAGGTGTATTTATGGAACACAAGACATTCAAAGACGTTGAGCGATTTTCAAAAGAAACATATGTTCACGTTCCTCTATTCAACAGCGAACGAATCAAGGTCCTGCTCTTATGCCTGTCGGGTGGCTTGACTGTCCCCCCGCATTCGCATCCGGGGTTCGACGTCACGCTGCAGCCACTGAAGGGGAAAGCGATACTTCCAATGGATGGAGCGAGAGAAATCACCCTCATTCCGGGTGAAATACTCTTTGTGGATGGGGCCACTTCGTTCAATCCGAGCAATCCATTTGATGAAGATTTCGAGATGCTCATTCACCTCGTACGACGATAGAAGTTTGAACTGAGGCATCTAACCGGCGACCGTCGACCCGGGCGTTCGGACACGCCGTATGTTCACGCGCTGATCTCTTCTCTCCGCTACACAACAACCGAGGGTGTGCCTGGAGTGTCGGATGTTCTTCGTTGCCGCTGGCCGGTGGTAATTCGGATCGTGTGGATTTTACGGTCGTCTTCCAGCGGGATTTCCTGCCTGGAACCTTCACCGTTATTTTGCACCTCGATCCGATATTCCGTTCGACCATAACGGAAGGTGATGACGTAACCGGGCCAATCCTCAGGTATGGCGGGCTCAATTGAAAGACGATTGCCACGCAGCTTGAAGCCCAACACTTCCTCCAGCCATACCCGATACATCCAACCGGCCGAGCCTGTGTACCACGTCCATCCTCCGCGACCCGGCTGGCTTTCCAGGGAGTACACATCGGCAGCTACCACGTAAGGCTCGGTTCGATAGACGGCGCAATCCTCCGGCGTATGGGCATGCTCGATCGGATTCAGCATCTGCAGCACGTCCACGGCCCGACGGCCCTCCCCCATTCGAGCAAGGGCCATCGCGACCCATAACGCGGCGTGCGTATACTGTCCGCCGTTTTCGCGTACGCCGGGCGGATACCCCATGATGTAGCCGGGGTGCGGCTTTGAATGGTCGAACGGAGGAGTGAAAAGCAGCACGAGCTTCTCCTTCATCCGGATCAAATATTCTTCGACGGAGCCCATGGCCTGTATTACACGACTGGCATCACCGGCGCCGCTGATGACCGACCATGACTGGGGCAGCGAATCGATGCGGGCTTCCTCATTCTGACGTGAACCGAGGGGCGTCCCGTCATCGAAGTATCCGCGCCGGTACCACTCGCCATCCCAGCTTGTTTCTTCAATACGGGCGCTCATGCTGCGAGCGCGTTCCCGATAGTTGCCAGCCAACTGCTGTTCGCCCCGGCGATCGCACAGGCCGGAGAATCTCTGCCACACATCCACCAGAAACCAGGCCAGCCAGACACTCTCGCCTTTGCCTTCATCACCGACGTGGTTCATCCCGTCGTTCCAGTCGCCCGTTCCGATCAGAGGCAAGCCGTGCGGGCCGTGGGTTGTGCCCTTGTCGATCGCACGCCGGCAGTGTTCGAACAAAGTTGCGTTTTCATCCGAAACCATCGGACTGAAGAAAGCTTCGAGCTCACCATCCTTCAACTGCGGCCCATCGAGAAAAGTTGCGGTGACATTCAGGATATCCATGTCGCCGGTGATCTCCACATATTGGCACGTCGCGTACGGCAGCCACAGCAGATCGTCCGAACATCGCGTGCGGACGCCCTCACCCGAAGGCAAATGCCACCAATGCTGCACGTCGCCTTCGATGAACTGGCGCGATGCGGCCCGCAGGATCATCTCGCGTGTAATGGCCGGCGCAGAATAGATAAGCGCCAGCGAATCCTGCAGCTGGTCGCGGAAGCCAAACGCGCCGCTCGATTGATACAAAGCGGATCTCCCCCAGATCCGGCAACTCAACGCCTGATAGAGAAGCCAGCGATTCATCATCAGATCGACGGACAGCACCGGTGTCTGGACCTGCACTGTGGTCAGGAGGCGATCCCACCATTCGCGAGTCGCCGCAATCGCCGCCTCGACGGCGGCGGGATCCCGGTAACGGTTGACCAGCAGCCGCGCGTGATCCGCATCATCCGCCTGCCCAAGCATGAGGATGATCGTTTTCTCCTGCCCCGGACCGATCTCGAATTTCGTCTGCAACGCTCCGCACGGGTCCAGGCCGACACCTGTTCGATTTGAAAGCGACACTCGCCGCAGCGCCGCTGGAGCTTCGGGCGAACCATTGCGGCCCAGGAATTCCGTGCGGTCGCTTGTGTAGGAAATGGCGTCCGGGGCAATCGCGGCGAACGCGATCCTCCGGCCATAATCGCGATGATAGGGATTGCGTGCAAATAAAGCCTTCGAAGTCGTATCCCAGGCGCAGGCGACATGCATCTGCGTGGACTCGCGATTCGTACCGAGTACGAACTCCGAATAGGTCGTGACAGACAACCGCCGCGACCGCGAAGATCTGTTCCTGATCCGCAATCGCTGGATGCGAATGGGATCTTCTTTGTCGGCCTGAACGGGAACGAATGTCAGGAGTGTCTGTTCCAGCGCATGACTGTTGTGCTCGAATTCGGTGTATCCCTGACCGTGACGCGCCCGATACGCATCGAGCTCTCGCACGGGCAATGGTGTGGGAGTCCAAAAGGTGCCGCTCTCTTCGTCGCGAATATAAACAGCTTCCGAGGCTGTGTCCGAAACCGGATCGTTGTTCCATGACGTCAGGCGATTCGATTGGCTGTTCCCATACCAACTGCAGCCTGAACCGGACTCACTCACGAGAGATCCGAACGACGGATTTGCCATCACATTGATCCATGGCAAAGGGCTGACGGAATTCGGTCCGAGATAAATGGCGTACTCTCGGCCGTCGGCTGTAAATCCACCGAAGCCGTTAAAGTACGGAAGCTGGAGAAACGGCAATGGCGCCGAAGGCTGCTCGTCGAATCGCCGGACCGGGAGCAATGGCGGCAAAGGAGTTCCCTCCCCGGTACTAAACTGTGTGGAAAGCGGTCCGCGAATCGTGCCCAGTGTGGCCTGGGCAACGGTGAGGATCAAATTGAGATCGTCTTCAGGGATTTGATCGGCTCTGCGGAGGAATACGCCTCCCGGCTGATCCGTTCCCGTATGCAGGGAATGCGCCTCCACCAGGCGCA
>Ga0163162_10006066_pt1 | contig 11695 bp, 9 predicted proteins | sample S55metaG_FD_115310 | JGI IMG/M metagenome (GOLD analysis project Ga0163162, IMG submission 115310) | Switchgrass rhizosphere microbial communities from Kellogg Biological Station, Michigan, USA - S5-5 metaG | ecosystem: Host-associated > Plants > Roots > Rhizosphere > Soil | place: USA: Michigan...
GCTTCAAGGACTTCGACGTCTACACCTGGCTGGGGCTCTACGCGCCGGCCGGCACGCCGCCCGAGATCGTCGCCCGCCTGAACCAGGCGACCAACCGGATCATGAATTCGCCCGAGATGACGCAGCGTCTCAAGGCGCAGTACAGCGAGCCCGGCGGCAGCCTGAGCGTGGCTGAGACCCGCCAGTACGTCGAGCGCGAAGTCGCCAAATGGCGGCAGCTCGTACAGAAGACCGGCGTCAAGTCGCAGGACTGAGTCGCCATGCAGGCACATTCCGAACCACCGGGGGCGCCGGTCGGCGCCGACGCGCACTACTTCGGCCGGCTGGCGCAGGGGGTCTTCGAGATTCCGCGCTGCCGGGCCTGTGGGCGGCATCACTTCTTTCCGCGCATCTGCTGTCCGCACTGCGGCTCCGAATCACTGGATTGGGTCGCCCCCTCGGGCGCGGGCACGGTCTATTCGTCGACCATCGTGCGCCGGCCCGAAGGCGACTACACGGTCTGCCTGATCGACCTCGACGAAGGACCGCGGCTCATGAGCCGGGTGGTTGGCACACCGGTCGATCAGGTGCGCATCGGCATGGCGGTGCGCGCGCAAGTGGACCAGACGGACGAGGGGCCGCTGCTGGTCTTCGCGCCCCGGGGAGACGCATCGTGAGCGCGGATCGACGCGGCGCCATCGCGGTGCTCGGCACCGGCCTGGCCGGCCTCGGCCATGCGGGCGGACTGACCGAGCAGGAGATCATCGCCCAAGCCGCCTGCAAGGCGGTGGCGCGCAGCGGCCTCGAAATGAAGGACATCGACGGCATCCTCACGTCGAGCCTGACCTCGCCCTGGTGGGTGATGCGGATGGCCGAGTACCTGGGCATCCGGCCGCGCTTCTCGGACAGCACGATGTTCGGCGGCTCCTCCTTCATCGCCGACCTCAAGGTCGCCGCGCTGGCGATCGCCGCGGGCGAGTGCGAGAACGTGCTGGTCTGCTACGGCAGCACGCCGCGCAGCGCGCCCAGCAGCTCGAAGATCAACCAGATGCGCGCCGAGCTCGATCCGCAGCCGTACGAGCACCCCTACAAGCCGTTCAATCCGGTGTCGAGCTACGCGCTGGCGGCGGCCCGGCACATGCATCAATACGGCACCACGCGGCGCCAGCTCGCCGAGGTCGCGGTGGCGGCGCGGCAGTGGGCGCAGCGCAACGCCGATGCCTTCGCGCGCGGGCCCTTGACCATCGACGACGTGCTCGGCGCCAAGATGATCTCGGACCCGCTGACCGTGCGCGACTGCTGCCTGGTGACCGACGGCGCCGGCGCCTTCGTCCTGACCTCGGCGGCGCGCGCCCGCACGCTGCATGCCAAGCCGGTCTACGTGCTGGGCAGCGGGCACGCGCACTGGCACCGGCAGATCTCGTGCATGGAGGATCTCACCGTGACGCCGGCGGTCGACTCGGGCCGCAGCGCCTTCGCGCAGGCCGGCCTGACACCCGCCGACATCGACGTGGTCGAGCTGTACGACGCGTTCACGATCAATCCGATCCTGTTCCTCGAAGACCTGGGCTTCTGCCAGAAGGGCGAGGGCGGCGCCTTCGTCGAAGGCGGCCGGATCGCGCCGGGCGGCCGCTTCCCGATGAACACCAACGGCGGCGGCCTGTCCTGCACCCACCCGGGCATGTACAGCATCTTCCTCGTCATCGAGGCCGTGGCGCAGCTGCGCGGCGAAGCCGATGCGCGCCAGGTCGCGGGTGCCGAGGTGGCGCTGGTGCATGGCAACGGCGGCGTGCTGTCGAGCCAGGCCACGGCGATCCTGGCCACTTCACTTTGATTGCCTTTCGATGCATCCAAAGTGGACTCGTGCTGGGTTTGGCGCGCGAGTGACCAGCGCTAGCGGCCCCCCGCGATGAGCCAGAGTCAGCACGGTCGGCTGGGGCGGTTGCAGAAGTGCTCTTTGCTGCCAAAACGCCTTGACATGGCGCCGGGGTGGCGCGGCGGGTCCGCGGTCGAACGGTTTCGCTGGCGAATTGGCGGTAGTGGGACAAGGCCGCGCCAACAGAGGCCGGGCTGTCTGCGCCCAAGATGCGTGACCGTGCGAGAGCCCCATCGGCATGCGGCGAGGCCCTGTCTAGGCTGGTTAGGGAGTAGCCTAGGATAAACTTCGGCCTTCTTCCCAAGGACGGCTCAAGGTGATTTTCCGCGTCGTGTTCAACCAAAAGGGCGGAGTGGGCAAATCCACGATCGTCTGCAATCTGGCTGCGGTCAGCGCCTCTCAGGGCCTGCGCACGCTCGTGATCGACCTGGATCCGCAAGGCAACTCGAGCCAGTACTTGCTGGGCGAAGCGGCCCAGGACCTCCAGCCTAGCGTCGCCAACTTCTTCGAGTCCGCGCTGAGCTACAGCCTCAAGGAGCCGACGTTCGAGTCGTTCATCCATGAGACCGACTTCGAGAACCTCGATGTCATTGTGGCGAACGCCGATCTCGATGCATTGACCAGCAAGCTCGAATCGCGTCACAAGATCTTCAAGTTGCGCGATGCGCTCAAGGCGCTCAAGGGCTACGACGCCGTCTACATCGATACCCCACCAGCCTTGAACTTCTATTCGCGCTCGGCACTCATCGCAGCCCAACGCTGCCTGATCCCTTTCGACTGCGACGATTTTTCGCGCCGGGCGCTGTACTCGGTGCTCGAAAATGTGAAGGAAATCAAGCACGATCACAATCGCGGCCTGAAAGTCGAGGGCATCGTGATCAACCAGTTCCAGGCACGCGCCGGACTTCCTCAGCAGCTGGTCAACGAGCTGGTCGACGAGGGGCATCCGGTCCTGCATTCCTACCTCTCGCAATCGGTGAGGATTCGCGAGAGCCACCAGCATGCCAGGCCGATGATCTACCTGGAGCCGCGCCACAAGCTCGCTCAGGAGTTCGTAGCGCTGCACAAAGAGCTCTACGCTTGAGGAAAGCAGCGTCGCCTCTTCGCAGACCCCTCATATCGCCTCGACTTGCCTGCTCTCAGAGGCAAGCTCCGCATGCAATCTGCTTGCATCTGCCGCCAACGGCTGCTTCGGTGAGGTTGTAAATTTCAGCGATTTGTGCGGTGCTCTTCGACTGCAAAAGCTCTTGCAGTTCACGCTTCCATGATCGCGACCATCGTCCTGTTGCGTGGGTGGGCATGTCGGAACCGCAGCTGCGCTTCCTCGTAGGGGGTGATCGTTCATCGGGGTCCGCAGCCGAATGCGTGTTGCATCAATGACCGTTTGTGGTTCAGCCGGTCCGCACCATCTCGCCACAGCTGCCTGTCGCCCACGATCGGTATGACGTCCAATCCGCTGTGCCGACGTCAAGGACCCCCGCACAGCAGGGCGTGACTCTCGCATAGTCGGTCGGGGTCGGGCGACCTCGGGTTGCGGCAGGCGATCAGCGCCGCCGCCAGCGCTCTGCGCAAGGTGCTTCTTCGACGTTCAACGCGGTCCACTTGAACCCGCAGTTCTGGCAGACATACGGGACAATGCTTGCGAACTCGGGGTCGTCGACGCCGTCAAGACGAACCCAGCCACTCACGAGACGCGCCGAGTCCGGACTGGCGAGGACGTTTTTGCACCATTGGCAGGGCTCGATGCGCGCCTTCGTGCGAAAGATGGAGGATAGCCAGGCCATTGCTCACCTTGCCACGGCCTTTCCGCGCCGCCTGTCAGCCGACATCGCAAGGACGCAGTCGTCAGCGCCTGGCTACGCCGTACCGGTGGCGCTCGCTCTCATTACCCCGAGTGCCGCTATGCGGTTGGGTCAGCAATCTTGCCCAGGCACTCCCCAAGCAGTGCCGTCGCTGCGCGCAACTGTTTGGCGGACAGTGCGGCGTACCCCAGGAGCAGGCCCTGCGGTGCGGGGTGACGCCGGTAGTGTGGTGCGATCGGATGCAGCCCCAAACCGCGCTCCGCTGCGTGCGCGGCCAGCGCTTCGACCTGGCGCGAAGTCCAGCCCGGCAGCCAACCAACCACATGCATGCCAGCGCGTGAGTCGTTGACCACCAGATGCGTGCTGCAATGCTCGCGCAGACCGTCCAGCAGCGTCGCGCGGCGGCGGCGCAATTCCGCTGAAGCATGCCGCAAATGACGATCGAACGCGCCGCTTTGCATCAGCGCGGCCAGTGCTGCCTGCTCGATGCTGCCGCAACCCAGGTCGTCGTGCAGCTTGGCGGCGATGAGATCATCGCGCACGCCCCTTGGGCAAACCACATAGCCAAGGCGCAGCCCCGGGAAAAGCACCTTCGAGAAGCTGCCGACATAGATCACCCGGTCGTGGATATCGAGCGATCGAAGTGCCGGGATGGCAACACCGTCAGAGCGGAACGCGCCGTCGTAGTCGTCTTCGACCACCCAGCAGCCGCGTTGAGCAGCGTATTCGAGCAAGGCCGTTCGCCGCGCCAGTGACATCACGGCGCCGGATGGGAATTGGTGCGACGGCGTAACCAAGACCATGCGGACGCCGCTTCCCCGCGGTAGGACCTCAACCCGCAAACCCTCGGCGTCGACCTTTACCGGCAGCAGGCGCGCGCCATGAGCCTGCAACGCGCGCGATGCGAGTTCGTATCCGGGATCCTCGATCGCGACGACCGACCCTTCGTCGATCAACACCCGAGCGAGCAGAGAGACTGCCTGCTGCGTCCCGCTGACGACCACCACGTCATCGGCGTCGCACACGACGCCGCGCCGCCGTGCGAGATACTCGCTGATGGCCTGACGCAGCACACGCAGGCCAATGCTTGGCGGGTAACCCCAATCCGTTGCGCCCGCCGCCTGTGACAGCTCGCGCCGCCATGCGGTGAGCAGTGGCGGGTCGACCAAGGGCTCGCCGTAGTGCAGGTCGTAACGCAGGCGATGAGCGACGCGGCGAAGCGTCAGTGCCGGCAAGCCCCGCAAGCGGGCGGCGTAGCGTGTCTGGGCCGGAACCTGCGCCTTGATCGACGGCCTGTCACCCAAAACCGCCGAGGTCGCCACAAAGGTCCCGGAGCCGACTCTGGCCACCGCCAACTGCTCGGCACACAGCATCTCGTAGGCTGTGAGCACGGTATTGCGCGACAGCCCCAACTCCGCGGCCAGCACGCGCGTCGCAGGCAGGGCTGCACCAGGCTTCAGCTGGCCATGAAGGATTGCACGCTTGAGTGCCCGCGCCAGCTGCGCGTAGAGCACGCCATTGCCGTCGAACTGCAAGAACATGGTCCGATACGCTTTCCGAACTGGTGCCGACCAGCATACCGATGTGGCAGGCCGATGGGGCCACTTCAGCGCAAGTTTGACCCGGGCCGTTCGGCCCCATCAATTGGCACCGAAGTGTCGGCGTGGATTGGTACTTTATTCATCGGCCTGAATGCGTCATCTTGGTGCCATTTGACGGGCCATGTCGGCCCATCCCGGGAGCACACCATGTCCACGACCCTGACCCCCTACTTGAGCTTTGGCGGCAATACCCGCGAGGTCTTCGCCTTCTACGAGAAGGCGCTCGGCGCCAAGATCGAAACGATGATGAGTTACGACGAAATGCCCGCATCACCCGCGGGCGCCGACGGTTGCGGCGACGGCCCGCGCCCCACCGGCAACAGCATCATGCATGCCTGCCTGGCGCTGCCCGGTGGCGCGAAGCTGTTCGCCGGCGACGTGCCACCAGGCATGCCGTACGAGGGCGTGAAGGGCGCAATGCTGGCCATCCAGTACGACACCGTCGACCAGGCGCACGGCGCCTTCCACGCGCTGTCACAGGGCGGTCAGGTGACGATGCCACTGGCGCCGGCGTTCTGGGCCAAGACCTTCGGCATGCTCACTGATCGCTTCGGCGTGTGCTGGGGTGTCAATGGGGAGGCTATCGCGTTCGGATGAGCACATGACGTTCGAGGCGTACATCACCAACATCCGGGCCACGACCGGCAAGCGGCGCACGGCTGTTATGCGCCGCATGGCTTCCGGAAGGCTCGGTCGCCGATCAACCGCGTAACGCAGCGATGCCGAGACAGGCTTCCGACGCGGAGCCGGCGGTCGCGCATTTTCCCCAGGCCATAGCGGTGCCGGGCGACCGCGACATCCTGTTACCCTGGCCGCGGGGTCTTCTACTGCAGTCCGCTTGCGGTGACGAGAGCTCCCGCTTCGTCGATCGGGCGTGCACCAGTCGAAAGTTGAATTTTCAATTGCAGCGAATGCGTCTGCGTTATACGCTTTGATGGCTGGCTGCGATGGGCAGCATTTCCCCTGCATTGGAACCCTAATGAGTCACGACCCGGCTTCAGGCCTTGAGGGTGATATCGCGTTGCGCGATGGGCGAGTGGTGCATGTGCGTGCCTCCTGCCCGGCCGATGAGGCCGAACTTCTGCAGGCGTTCGAGCGCATGAGCAACGAAGCCCGCTACATGCGTTTCATGCGCGTCGTTCGCGAACCGAACCTGGATCGTCTGCGTCGCGCGCTCGCCTCGTTTCCCAAGGACGGAATCGGCATCGTGGCCACGGTCCCGGCAGCGGACGGGATCGACATCGTCGGAAGCGCCATTGCGGTCTTCGGCAGCGACCGCACCGGCTGCGAGTTCGCGATCACCGTCGCCGCCAGCTTCAACGGAGCGGGCCTTGCGACTGCGCTCATGACTCGGCTCATCGACGAGGCGAAACGCCGAGGGATACGGGAAATGGAAGGGTTCGTGCTGAGCGAGAACCAGCCAATGCTTCGTCTCGCCAAGCGACTTGGCTTCGGTATCAAGGTCGACCCGGACGACGCGACCGTACGTGTCTGCCGAATGACATTCGGCGGATGAAGGCGAACGCGCTCCTTCGGCGAGAGCCTGATCCTGGCGGGCAACGTCCCGGTCATCGCCATCGTCTCCTGCGGCGGCATGCTCTGCCTTGCCGTTCGCCAAGCTCAGCCCAAGCGTCTCGATGCTCGGTTGCGATTCGAATTCCAGCGTGAGCAGCGGCTGCGGATTCGATTCGACGGCGCCCTCACAGCCCGTCAGACTCAGTTCGATCTGCGTGGCCAACCTCCGAACAAGCAAGGAGGACGGATTCTCCGCGACCGCTGCTGCTGGAGATGCTGGTGATGCTGCTGTCCTGAAGGCGATCAACAACGGAGAAGCCCATGCTCGAAGTCGCCGCGGTCTGCCTGGTCATCACCGCATTGCTGGCGTATCTGAATCACCGATACGTCGGATTGTCCTCCGCGATCGGGATGATGGCCGCGTCGCTGACGCTGTCGCTGGCGCTGGTTTGGCTGGATACGGCCGGCATCACGCGCGGCGTGCGCCAGTACGAGGAAGCGCTCCTGCATTCCGTCGACTTCTCGAACGCCCTGATGCAGGGCATGTTGTCGTTCCTTCTCTTTGCCGGCGCACTTCACGTCGACCTCAAGCAGTTGAAGGTCTACCGTTGGCCGGTGGCGGCCCTGGCGCTGTTGGGCACGACGTTGTCGACGCTCGCCGTGGGTTTCGGGATGTGGTACGCGCTCCCGCCCCTGGGTCTGCATCTGTCGCTGGCGCATTGTCTGCTCTTCGGGGCCCTGATCTCGCCGACCGATCCGATCGCCGTGATGGGCATCCTCAAATCGGCCCACGCGCCGGAGGAACTGGAGTTGGTGATCGCCGGCGAATCGCTGTTCAACGATGGCGTCGGCGTGGTGCTCTTTTCGCTGCTCCTGGGCATGCTGGTCAGCGGCGTTCCAATTTGCCGCGCGGGTCATGGAAAGTGTTGACCTGGGGTGGGCTGCGAGGCGGCATATCGGTGGCGCTGGCGCTTTCGCTGCCTGCCGGACCGGAGCGCGAAACGGTCGTCGCGTTGACCTACGGTGTCGTCGTATTCTCGATCTTTGTCCAGGGACTTTCGATCGGCTACGTCACGCGCACGTCGGTTGGCTCCCGGTGACAGGTGCCTGGCTTGTCCGTGGCCGCGTCGTCGGCCACGACTCGATCGTCAGAGTGCCCAGCTTCACCAGCTTGCGTTTGTCGGGCCAGGCGATCGCCGGATCCTCGATCTTGTCATTCGCGGCGGCGATCTGCGCGTACTACCCGCAGTTTCTATCGAGAAAGCCGCGCCGTTGGTTCGATCAGATCATGTGATTCGAGAGATCAGGATGTGACGATCGATGTCAGCCTGCGGACCATGGCGACGGGATCGACAGTGTCGCCGAAGTGGGCAAGGTAGCGCCCCTCGCGGTCGAGCAGGTAGGTGATTGCGGTGTGCGGCACGACATAGCCGCCGGGCGCCTCCGCATCGGGTTTCCGTGTGGCGAAGACCCTGAAGTTGGCCTTGGCGCTGTCGACCTGCGCCTGCGTGCCGGTCAGTCCCACGAAGGAGGGGTGGTAGTCGGCGAGGAAGGCGCGCATCCGCGCCGGCGTGTCGCGCGCCGGATCGACACTGATGTAGAGCGGTTGCAACTGCGCTGCCCCTTCGCCGAGCAGGTCGAGCGTGTGCGTCAATTTGGCGAGCTCACGGGGGCAGACGACGCCGCAATGGGTGAAGCCGAAGAAGATCAACTGGAAGCGGCCCGCATAGCTGCGCTCGGTGACTGGCTGGCCGAAATGATCGACGAGTTCATAGGCGCCTTTCACCGGCGCCGTCGCAGCGGCGGCTGGCGCGCCGCCGCAGCAGCACCCGGGCGCGGTCCTCGTGGAGGTGGCGGTGCTCATTTCAGCTCCCACGCCAGGACCAGGTCGGTGCTGCGGTCCAGATCCAGCGTCAGCGTCATGCGGCCGTCCTCGACCCTCATGCCGACGCCTTCACGATCGGCGGCCACACCGTCGCGCAGCACCAGGCACCGGCGACGGGCGTCGACGCGACCGATGGTCAGCGCCAAGGACTGCAGGCCCGGCTTGCGTGGGCTGATCGTCAAGGCCAGCGCCTGCGCCTCCCTGTCGAACCGAGCGCGCAGCAGGTCGACGCCCGGCGAGATCGCGTTCACCACCGGCTGCTCGAAATGGCTGGCATCCCAGGGCTTTTCGTACAGCGTGCGCAAGCCGTTGGCGACGTTGAGCCGCGCATAGGCGATCAGCGCATTGCCGGTCAACGGGTCCATGTAGCGCATGTGGCCTTCGGCGTCCCAGCTCGCATCGTGGCGGGGGTAGTAGAGGCCGCCATCCGCCCAGGTCGGTTCCATGTGGAGGTCGGCATGCGCCAGGAGGCCATCCAGCAGTGGCTGGTTGCCGAGCTCCGAGGCCCAGATCACGGCATAGCCGAACTCGGGGGCGCCGAAGTTGTAGGCGGTGTCCTCGTCGGCGGGTGGCTCCGCGCCCGCGGCCAGCGCCTCTCGCCGCGCCTTCACCACGGTCGGCGGCCGCAGCGACACCGTGCCGTCGGCATCGTGCTTGAACCAGTCCACGGCCTGCGCCGGCGCGAGCGACTGGATCATCTGGGAATTCCAGGCATTCATCACCGCGCCGAGCCAGGTGTCGGACATGGCCCGGCCGGGCGAGAAGAACACGTCCTGCTTCTGGCGCCAGAAATACTGGAAGTGGCCGTGTTCGTCGAGCATGCCCTTCTGCTGCCAGGCGGCGCGGTAGCTGGAGGTCGCTTCCTCGGCCAGTTGCGTGCCGTGGCGCAGGTCATGGAACCTGAAGCCGAGCATCGGAAACTGGTTGCAGATCAGGAAGATGCAGTTCGGCTCGCAGGCCACGCCGAGCCAGCCGTTCTCGACCATCTGCCAGTAGATGGCGTCGTTGATCTTCCGGAAGTCGTACTCGAACTTCTCCGGACCCAGGCCGTAGAAGATCGGCTGGTGAACGAAGCTGAGGGCGCCCGGCTGCGCATACCGGTCGTCGTCGAACAGGACCGCGTACATGCCGGTCATCGCGTGCAGGTGGCCGCTGTACATGATGTTCTCCTTCACCACCGGATCGATCCATGGGGTTCGCAGTTCCGTGAGGCCCGGATCGAGGAAGGGGCCCGACTGGCTCGTCTCCTTCCAGTAGCCCCAGACATCGCGCCGCAGCATCTTGCGGATCAGCGTCTGCATGAGCGGCTGGAAGACGCACGGCGCAGCCGGCAGTCGGTGGTAGTGCGCGAGGCCGAGCGCATAGACCATCTTGGCGAGCTGGTAGCGATAGGCGTCCAGCCATTCCTGGCCCGGGTCTGCGGTGCCCATCAACGACCAGTCGCCGTCAGGGCGGGCGGCAAGGTTCTCGATGTGGCGCAGGTGGCCGAGCTGCAACTTGTCGAGACGCGGCGACCGGGCGTCGCATCGGAGCGCCTGCTCGAGGAGCGCGTCGTCGTCGGTGAGGGTGGCGGGATTCGAGGACATCGGCATCGCTCCGTTTGAGATGGCGTCACGCGAGTCGTGCGCTCGGCCACATGATAAATGAACGCGTTCTATTAAGCTGTGAGCGATTGTCAAGCCAGCCGGCGATGGCCGTCTAAGGGTAAACGCCGATACGTTATTGAACGTGTTTAATTAAAGTCGGCGCATCGCAACGGCACCTCCCCGTGAGGTTCGTTTTCACTGGCGCCGCCGTGTGGTGCGGCAGAGTTCTTGGAGTCACCCTTGGCAAAAATCAATGGCGGTCAGATCCTGGTCGAAGTGCTGCGGCGCTTCGGCATCGACACCGTTTTCACGCTGCACGGCGGCCATCTCGATGCCGCCTACCAGGCTGCGCGCGATGCCGACATCCGGGTGGTCGACACCCGCCACGAGCAGGCCGCGGGCTTCGCCGCTTCGGCCTATGGACGCAGCAGCGGCCGCGTCGGGGTCGTGATGGTGACCGCCGGGGGTGGCATCACGAACGTGGTTTCGCCGATCGCCAATGCCCATGCGGACTGCGTGCCGATGCTGGTGATCGGTGGCGCTCCTGCGCTGCAGGATCTCGATTCGCTGCCGGTCAACGGCGGCGTGGATCAGATGGCGGTGATGCGCGCCGTCACCAAATGGGCCGTGCAGGTCCCGCACATCAACCGGCTGGCCGATCTTGTTGGCCAGGCACTTCGCAAGGCAACGAGCGGCAAGCCTGGCCCGGTGTATGTCGAAGTGCCGATCGACATCATGTTCGGCCAGATCGAGGCCGACGAAGTGCGTCATCTCGATGGCGCCATGGCGCCGTCACGCCCAGCGCCGAGCGCAGCGGCGCTCGGCCGGATGGTCGAACTGCTGCGTGGCGCCAAGCGGCCCGTCATCCTTGCCGGCGGCGGCACGCTGTATTCAGGCTGTGCGAACGACCTGCGTGCCTTGGCGGAGCGTTCCGGCATTCCGGTGCTGACCAATGGCAAGTCGCGCGGGATCCTGCCTTCCGACCATCCGCTCTGGGGACGCGGCTATGCCACGCTGGCCCCGGCACGGGGACAGGGTCTCGTGCCCGACCTGCTGCTCGTCCTGGGCGCGCGCTTCGGCATCTACACCGGCGGGCGCCGCAAGTCTTTTCTTCCGCCGGAGGCGCACATCATCCAGGTCGATGTGGACGCTGGCGACGCGGGTCGGGTGCGCGAGGTGGACCTGGCGGTCACTGCCGATTGCGGCGAGACGCTGCGCGCGCTGCTCGAGGCCACTCAAGAACGGCCGCTTCCGGATACCCGGGCCTGGGCCACTCAGTTCTGCGCGGTCGGTGCGGCTTCGAAGCAGAACTTTGCCGCCGTGGCGCAGGCGACTTCCGGGGCGGTGCATCCGTATCGGCTCGCGTTGGCCGTGGCAGAAGCCCTGCCGCGCGACGCCGTCGTCTGCCTGGACGGGGGCGAGTCGCATTCCTGGATCGACATGACCGCACA
>Ga0163162_10006072_pt1 | contig 11693 bp, 16 predicted proteins | sample S55metaG_FD_115310 | JGI IMG/M metagenome (GOLD analysis project Ga0163162, IMG submission 115310) | Switchgrass rhizosphere microbial communities from Kellogg Biological Station, Michigan, USA - S5-5 metaG | ecosystem: Host-associated > Plants > Roots > Rhizosphere > Soil | place: USA...
AAATAGAAATTCTGTTACAAAAATTAAATCACCCCACTATACCTATTAATAAAATAGCGATACCAACGATGGAGGGCTTATATATGCTTTTTGTTGAAAATATAATTAGTTGCTCAGCTGACAGTAACTATACAATGTTGCATTTAAAAAATAGAATAAAGATAACAGCTTCACGTACATTAAAAGAAATAGAAGAAATGCTGAATGATTATCCATTCTTAAGAGTACATCATTCCTATCTCATCAATCTTAATGAAATAGAGAAATATATAAAAGGAGATGGGGGTTATTTAATAATGAGCGATGGCTCAAATATAGACGTATCACGAAGCAGGAAAGATATGCTGTTGAAAAAATTACATCATTAAAATGAGGAATAAGCTATGGTAAACCCGGCAGTTCATTGCTGCAATAGTATCAAGACCGGTTATGGTTGTCAAAGGATAAACCATTACTGCCCTGCAATGAAAAAAATCCTGCTTTGCAATAAACATCCGTTCATCCGCCATGCCATTAAAACCATGTTAGAGGCAGCATTCAATGGTGTTCAAATAGAAGAGGAAGTCAACAGGAATGCTTTACTGCGACTCCCGCAATGAGGGTATCTCATTAAATGCTCTCCTGCTCCGGTGGTAGTTTTTGCTGTTCCTGGTCTTAAAAAAATCATCCTTCTTATTCAATGAAATCTGGTATTTTACGACGGGCAGGCGTTCCCACATTCCTTTAAAAGAGGGCAATTTCAGTGTTAGAAAAAAAACACCTACGCCTAAATAATAAAAAGAGGCAGCATCCAGGATAAAGGCAACATATTGCCGCCAGGAGATATGTGTGAACATGTGCTATCATTTTTGTGATAACACAAATTTGCGACGGGGCGGCAACACAATTTTTCTGAAAGAGGTATTAGTATTTTGTTATTTGAACAAATTATTTATTATACAACCATCAGCACAGGTTGCTCGTGGATTGCTTTATTTCGGCCGCAACTCTTAAAGGAAAGAATAAACCGGGTACCTATCCCTTCTTCTGATTGTACTGCCACCCGTCCGTTGCTGGCTAGCAGGATTTCCATCGTAGCGGACAGACCAAGCCCCATTCCAGTTGTTTTTTTTGTAAAGTATGGTTTAAATATATGCTGGAGGTTGTCCATGCTGATCCCAATGCCATTGTCTTCGATTTCGATCAGGCACTTGTTATTGACTGTTTTAACGGTCAGTTTAAGCTCACCACAACGGTCAGGCATCGCCTCAATTGCGTTAACGATGATATTGGTGAACGCCATCTTTATTTTTTCTTTGTCAGCCATGATAACGCACTCAAGTGCTGTAAACTCCTTAATCACTGTAATGTTTTTCAACATAAGCCGATCTGCAGTCATAAAAAGGACCTCATTGAGCAATTGCTGTAAAGAGCATTTCCCGGGGTTGCCAGTGGCATGGCGATGATGGTCCAGCAAGTCAGTCAGAAGCTCGTTCACGCGAACAGAAGCCCGCTGGATAATATCAAGAAACAATCGCTGTTCCTCATCCTGGATCACTGACCGGAGCATATCAACGGCCAGGTTGATGTTTGATAATGGATTTCTGACTTCATGCGCCAGCGCCGGGGCAAACGCTATCCAATTCTTTTCGACAACTACAGGTTCCGGCAGCAAGGCGTCTTTGGGAGAAGAAGCGTAATTACGCAACTTCGTAACATGCTTTTTATTTGGTTTCAGTATCATGGATGGGAGGCGGTGGAATGCCACTGCCGCAGCCTAAAGTTGGAACGATTTTACCAATTGTTCGTTTCATCTTTTCCCGAAAAGCTTACATAATTCACATATTTCGGCAGTTTCTGGCCGGGAAAACTATTTTGCTGCGTTAACTGGCGCCCAGTAGTCATCTCTTCTGATACGTAAGTGTCTGCGTATCAGCGATCTTAAATTTCTTTACCAGGGATTTGATGGGTTTGCCTGTCGCCGGCAGTATTTTTCGGAAGGCTTATAGAATTCACATGCCAATTGTATCACGCCTCGTTTATTTTCCGTTGAAGCCGCAAGGGGTAGTTACGAATGAACACATTGCCCGCAGGAGAAATATTGATGCTGCCTTCTGTTACAAGAAGAATTTCACGTTCCATATATTGAAGTTTTGCAATCAGGCGCTCGATTTTCCGCCTGTCTTTTTCCTCAGTTAATGCCCCATACAATTGGTGATTATAAGTGACAAGGTTGTAAAGTGTTTGCATGTTACTATTCTAAAAAATCTCAACGATAATGTGTGTTTTTGATTTCTCCACCCCGGCACCTGCAGGTTTTTCTTTGCCGATATTGCTATTAATATTTTTAATGGGCGTCATACCCCAAGTTGCACCTATTTTACCGGACTATTGTTATATATACCTGCAGATTGTTTATATGATTCACACATTCACTTTGCATAAAGACGTAATCCTTGCCCCCCGTACAGCAACCCATCATTGATTGCGCCGCTATCGAAATGACGACAGCTAATCCGACAAAATTGGCCTAAACGGAACCTTTAAATCAAGCGTACAGGTAAACGTTTAGTCCGGTCTTTAGGAATTGTTACATGGAATAGATTGGTTCAGCTATTCTTTATATTACCCGGATACCAGAATTTGCAGGTACCAAATCCAATATCCATGCTGAATATCCTGGTTGTCTGTGACCACAAAGCTTCCCGCGAAACCCTCTGCCGCCTTTTAACCGCCCAGCCCTTTTTCCATGTGATGGCTGCTTGCGCTGATACGCACGCGGCCATTGCTATTACCGGGCACCAGCAACCCGATATCGTTTTTATCGATGGCAGTACGGACCCGCACGCAGCCGTCGAAGCCACAAAGAAAATCATGTTGGTTTCAACAGCTGGCGTAATTGCGCTATCGCGTCAGGCAGATGCCGGCTTTGCAGCAAACATGCTGGCTGCAGGTGCACTCGGTTACCTGACCGGTCATTCTTCCGATATTGAAGTGATCACTGCAATTGAAGAAGTGTCGAAAGACAATCTCTACTGTTGTCCCGAAACAAAATACCTGCCGGTCCCGACACCGGAACGCTTATCCTCTTTCAGGAAATCAATCGCTTCGCTCCGCGACAATACCCGGAAAAAGATCGATGAAGCTGCCACATTCCACTGGCACGGGATTTTGAAATTTACCCATTGAACCAATCCTTAAACTATGATAAATATTATATTAGCTGACGATCATAAATTGTTCCGTGAAACCCTGGCTGTTTTGCTCGGCAGCGATGACCGTTTCAGGGTGATTGCCAGTTGTGGTGACAGTCTGGAAGCTATCGGGAGCATACAACGGGAAAAACCGGATATTGTACTGATGGATATTGATATCCGTCCAATTTCAGGAATTGAGGCCACAGACAAAATTTGTGCTGTAACTGCTACCAGGGTAATTGGCTTGTCTATGCACAACCATCCGTCATATGTAAAGAAAATGATGCGCGCCGGTGCCATGGGATATGTCACCAAGAACTCATCGAAAGCGGAAATATTCACGGCTATCGTTGAAGTAAACAAAGGAAACAAATTTATTTGCCAGGAAACAAAAACAATGTTTGCAGAAGCAGTACTGGAAGGTAACGTTGCGCCCCCGCATGCTGGCTTGCTGACTGAAAGGGAATTGGAGATTGTCAACTATATAAAAAAAGGACTTTCATCCCGAGAAATTGCCGGCCGGATTAGTGTCGCGCTAAAAACAGTAGAGGTGTGCCGTCATAGTATCCTCAAAAAACTTAAATTGAATAATTCCTGCAGCCTGGTAGAGTTCATGAATCACAATACCGGTTTTCTTGTCTGAGGATGGTGCCTGGTCATTCTGGAGTGAATGTCATGACCTAATGAGAAATAAGTCGTTTGCACATAATCTACGAAAATCTATTCACTGTTTTTATGTGCCAAACTGCCCTTAGAATTTCCTGCATAATTCTTTCCAGGCTCCTTAAAATAGTTTTCCGGCCTATTTGTCCTCTTTGTAATTTTGCGCCGCTATGCAGATAACCAAAGAATGGTCGGAACCTAAGCCCTTTGAGTTTGGAAAGAACATACAGGTGAAATCTTCTCACCCTAATTTTTCCTTTAAAATATTTTCGGCCAAAGGAAAATCGGTGGAAGGAATAATTACCGAAAGAGTACACATTATCAATGCCGATAATGAATTAATACGTCTTATCCGTCTGCCCATGATCTCCTTTCGGGCCAACACCAATGATGAATTGCACGTGGAATTTGAAACAATTTAACATTCCTACTGTAAGGGTCTTTGTCTTTGCTACGTCATAGTTGTGATAGCTGATTAAAATCACCTGATATTTGTTCATATGGAATACGTTCTTTTATTTTTTGCATTCGCAGGCTTTGTCCTTGTCATTAAATACTGGCCGGCGAAAAAAAACAGTTAATCTGTCAATGAATAAGCGAAGCGGACCGGCCAGGCCGGACAGCTTCTTTTTTTATAACCGTTGGACCATTGACTTCGCCTGACCAGCGAATACAATGGCTCTTACCTCAGGCCTTTCTTTACTGGCGTAGAGCGTCTGCGACATTTTATTCATCCCGCTTATTTTTTATGGGGTGAACCGAGAACACTGCTAAAAGAAAAAATTCCATGCAAAAAATTGACACAATTGGAAGTATATATGTCAGCCGAATCAGATCAGCTATAAAATAGTGACAACTCACGTCGAGTTAAAACTCTTAATCAGGCAATACAATTATTTTTCATCGCCTGTGCTTGTTAGACGAGTGAATTTTGAGAGCTATGCCGCGAGGCCAATACAGCTTTTTTTCGCGATCCCTGGCAACTGAGAACGTAAGCATAGCTAGCGCCGCCGTGCTGGCATAAAATAAAAAAATACTAACCGATGTTTTTCCATGTGTCTGCAAGGAAAAACATCGGACTATTCAGGTTATTTTTGGCTTATTGCTCCAAAGTACGCTCCAAATACTTCCAGGTGGTTTTTCCGGTTGCCTTTACCTGTATTGTTCCGTTGGAAGTCAGCTCGATATTCTCAAGCTCATAAAGTCCCGGTTTGTAACCTACAGGCACACTTAGCCCTTCTATTTTTGCTTGCGCAGGGATATTGCGTCCATCTCCTTCTGCAACAATTTCCAGCACCTGGAGGCTTTGCAGGGGGCAAAAATACATTATTACTGAACCATGATCCATTTCCAGACGAACAGGCGACAAGTTGGCCCTGACCGTACCACCGTGCGACATTTTTTCTTCCCTCATCCTGCTTTGCAGAACATTCGGTTGAGAAAACGAAGTAATAGTTACTGGCGAGGATTGCGATTGGGAGGATGGATTATAGGCTTTTCCCCCGCCGAAAAAGTCTCCGAAGGCTGCATATACTTTTTTCATACAATAAAAATTTTTGAATGATAAAATGATATTGAATGACCAAAAACCGAATGGAGCGCAGATGTAGCAGTTGAATTAAAACTATCGGTACTTACCCCTTGCAGAACGACACATCTCTTTAGAAAAGACAAGCGATTGACAGGGCTAGTTGCATTAAGAAAAGTAATATTGTTTTTTTTGTTTGGGGCAAATTTTGTAACTTCTTTTAATGCCTTATTTTCCTGAAACAAACGTATTGTGCGCCAAAGATAAACGCACCGGAAAGGAGCAAAAAATACGCATTGAAGCAGGACAACCCGGTGGGCACAGTCAACCGGGTGGATCGGAAGATGTAACAGATGTACCTTTTGAAGAGGTGAAATAGTTTTAAAAGAGAAATCATAATAATGGGTATCAGGGTATTTGTTTATTGATGGTATAGAACGGCAACCCTCTTGTGTCAAACTTGTTCATAGGCACTTCTGTGCAGAAACAGGTATTCGCGGCGCATGGTTTTAACAATTTCAATTTAATGCTTCCGCAGCCGCAGGCAATTCCCAGGAAAGTCCCAGCCTATAGTCAACCATTTTAGCACTAACTACAATGGAATCGGGGAACCTGTTCAGGGTGTCCCGGGTAATGGGGAAATTGCCGGTGGAACCAACGGTGTTGAATTGTCCTCCTCCTCAGGCGGTGATGCCGGCGGCGGCTGTTTTTGTCCATTTTTCTTTGCCCACCTTTGTTGCAATGCTTTGATCTCCTCAGACCGGTCTGTCGGGGAATTGGGATCTGGTTTCTCAGATGAACTTTTTTCTGGCATCATTGGAATATCTTAAAGGGTGGCCTAAAGATACGGGTTGTCTTCCTTGCAGGGCCCGATAATACGTGGATGGGTGGTTTGGGAACGTAAAAAGCCAGGGGGATAAGTTTTTAACAGATAAAGCACACTGATGTGTGAAGAATATTATCGGAGTGAAAATCAGTAAGCATGGTGTTCCTCGCCACATGCAATTGGCAAGGGAATTGAATTGGCATAAAAAAGAGATATATGCCGTGGTGTAACGGGAATTTTCCGCCCTCCTATAAAAATCAGCCTGTTCAATTGCGAAATAAGGCCGTCGAAATCGCGACCGAACTTTTATTAAACGGGGCTGAAGAAAGTATCGCGATTGCTACCTGTCTGAAAAAAGCAAGAGAATATCTTGTGTAGGAAAAAAATAAAAACGAAAAAAACAGTGGTTGCCAAATCTATAAAAAAAAGATCTTGTCCTAACTCACTTTTCTTTATCAAATAGCTATCGGCTGATTCAGTCTAGGCGCGGCTGTTCATCCCGGAAATATTTTGCAGGGTTTTAGCCAGTTGTTCTATTGGGGCGGCGAGAATCGACGTGAGAATTTTCTTTAGTTGGTCGAAATCATCAGGTTTTGTAACAAGCCCGTTGGCGCCCAATTCTTCTGACTTTCGCAAGTCACTAACTTCCGATGAAGTAGTATACATGATTACGGGAACATATTTTAAAAATTGTTCTTCCCTGAATTTAGTAAGATATTGCCATCCATTAGTTTTTGGCATATTGATATCAAGGAATATAATATCCGGTAAATGATTTTTCTGCTCTAGCATATCTCGCAGCGCCTCATCCCCGTCACAAAAATATTGAAGCGATACAGATGGGTCTACTCTTTTCAGGGCTTCCCGAAAAAGTCCTGCATCGTCAATATCATCGTCTATCAGCAAAATCCGGTTCATTGTATCCTTTCAAAATAGTTTTACTGCAAATACATTTACCTGTTTCCAACAGCCCAATCCGGCATCATTAAGTCAACAACCATGAATTTCTTTAAGAGTCATATTTTAACAACTATGCTTTCGAAAAATCATAAGAAGCCATTCAATATGCTGGGAATATCTCGCAGGAAGATAGAATTAAAAATCGACTTCAACTAATAGCTCCTCTCATCTTGCAACCCTTCATAGCGGCTGAGAACGAAGGAGCAATCCCGGAAAGCCTGCTTTTAGCACTTTTTATTGCATTAAAGGCAGCACTACCTGGAATAATGCGCCTTCGTTGGTATTCGAAATCCCCCGTATCTCGCCATGATGGTTCACTGCAATAGTTTTACATAAGGCAAGGCCGATACCGGTGCCTGTAAACTCATGACGGCCGTGCAGACGGTTGAAGATTAAAAAAATCTGCTCGGCATATTGCTGTTCAAACCCAATACCATTGTCTTTAATACTGATTTCACAAAACGTTAACTTTGGGTTGAGGCCTTTATATTTTTCCAGTTCTCCAGGAGTCAGTGTTCGTGCAGTAATAGTAATGACCGGTGCGCTGCCTTCTTTTGAAAATTTAAGCGCGTTGCCGAGAAGATTATAAAAAAGCTGGTTTATTTGCAGGGGGACCGCCTCGATAACCGGCAATTGTTCACAAGTAACCACAGCATTCTTTTCCGAAATAAGTAAATCAAAATCGTTGATGACCTTACCCATCATATCATCAAGATTTGTTTTTTCGAAAGCCGCATCCCCATGTAATATTTTTGAAAAATCAAGCAACTCTTTGATAAGCGTAGTCATACGCCCGGACGAGGCGATAATTTTCCCTATCAATTCCCTGGCAGTTTCAGGCAAATCATTGTTATGCTGTTCCTGGAGCAATGTTGAAAATATTCTGATTTTCCGCAGGGGTTCCTGTAAATCGTGCGAGGCAATGTAAGCGAATTGCGCTAAATTCTTATTTGAATGCAGGAGGTCAGTATTGGCTTCATTCAAGGAAGATGTCCTGTCCAATACCTGCTTTTCGAGTTCTTCTGCAAACGTCTTTAAATCTTTTTCTATCTTCCTTTTTTCGGTAATATCCTCGATGGCCAGCAGTATAGATTGTTCTTCGGTATTATCCCTTACAATCCGACTGGCATTTAAGAGCATGATCCGCTCTCCAATTCCGGGGAAATTCCGGGCCATTTCAAAGTCAATAATACTGGTTTTTTCAGGCAGAATCTTCTCTAACACTTCACGGAGCAGCGGTATGTCCCATTGTTTATTTCCTAATTCGAACAGGGGTCTGCCGTCAGTTTCTTCTGCCGAAGTTTGAAATTTATTATAGTACGACCGGTTCGCACTTCTTACGTGAAGGTTTTTATTAAGGATAATAAGTGGCTCACGGATAGTAGTAACAATGGATTCCGCATATAGGCGGGAAAGGTTTAATTGTTCATTACGATCATATAATTCCTGGTTTACGACGATCAATTCTTCGTTACTGGTCTGTGTTTCCTCTTTGGAGGTTTCCAGTTCTTCGTTCAGGCTTTGCAGCTCTTCACTCCCGGAAAGAAGTTCTTCGTTGGCACTCTGAAGTTCTTCATTAAAAGCTTCCTGGTCTTCGGTAATGCTTCTCATATCTTCGCGTGCCTGGGCCAGTTCTTTTTCCAAATCCAGTATTCGGGCTTGTTGCCTGTCTTGTTGTGAACCCGGGGAAGCTTTGCGCTTGCCTTTTATTTGTTTCTGTTTAGCGTCAAACGGAGGGGTGTTGTCCTTAAAAAGAATTAAATAGTGAGGATCAGGGGTATTCGGCAGGGGAATTACTTCAATGGTTACCAGGCGCTCCTCTCCTGTTAACTGCATAGGGATATCTTCTTTGACGAGTGCCTCCTTACTGTTTTTTGCTTTATGGAGGGCGTTCCTCAATTCAAAGGCAAGTCCATCACGTGCCATTTTCAACACGTTCAGGTTCGGTTTGCCCGGAGGTGCTGCCAGCCAGGGGAAGGTTACACCACGAAATTGCACAATATCCATTTCATTATTCACTATTACGCCATTGTACCTGGCCAATAATATGTCATCCGCATTTTTGTGAAAATCATCTTTATCTTTTCCATTCTTTCCGGATTCATGACCGTTCCCTTTAAAAATTACTTCTTTTCGTCCAACAGGCATTTGCAAAAAACTTGCCCGCACGGATTTACGGGTGTATATTTTATTAACCTTGTCAAAGGAATTGAATAAGTCGGATGCAGCTCCTGTCGTTTCCGATTTACCGAGTAATAGAAATCCGTTTTCTTTCAACGCGTAGTGAAATGTGGTTAATGCCTTTTTTTGCAAAATGGGTTGAACATAAATGAGCGCGTTGCGGCAACTGATAAGATCGATTTTTGCAAAAGGCGGATCAGCAAGAAAATTGTGGGAAGCAAAGACACAGGCATCCCTGATGGATTTATTTATGCAGAACCCGCCATCTGTTCTGGTAAAGAACTGCTGCAGGCGGGCAGCGGAAAGACCGCTTGTCTCGCCCTTTTTATAAATACCGCTCCTTGCCTTTGCTATGGCCGTTTCGGAAAGATCGGTTGCAAACACCTGTATTTTTGAATTCCACGCTTTATCTCCGAGGTATTCGTGAATACATATAATGATGGAATAAGCTTCTTCGCCTGTAGAGCAGCCCGCAATCCAGATGCGCAACGGTTCATTTGAAGGACTGTCCTTAAAAAGAACGGGCAATACCCTTTCGCCGAATAATTCAAATATTTTTGGGTCGCGGAAAAACTGTGTGACAGGAATAAGCAAATCCTGGAATAAAATATCCTGCTCGTCATTGTTCTCTTTCAGATAAACGAGGTATTTCACAATACTTCCTTTCATGCTCAGGGCTATGCGCCGGGTTATTCGCCGCCGAATGGTTGTTTGCTTGTAATAGGTAAAATCCACGCCCCTGCGGATGCGGAGTAAGGAAAGGATTTTCTTATAGGCAACCTCCTGTGCATGCGATGTTTTATAGTCTTCATTTATCATGTCGATCTTAAACGCATCGTTTAAGGCCAGTAGTTGTTGCGGTATCTGTTCGGGTGGAAGTATATAATCTACAATGCCTTCGTCAATAGCGCTTTGGGGCATGGCATCATATGAGGCGGATTGCTGTTCCTGCGCAAATGTTATACCTCCATGATCTTTTATGGCTTTTAAACCCAGGGTGCCGTCAGCGCCCGTTCCGGACAAAACCACCCCAATGGCATGGCTTTGATGCACTTCCGCCAGTGAAGCGAAGAACAGGTCTATAGGCATGTTCTTATGATTTTTGGGAAGACGGGCACTTAGTTGCATGACACCGTCTGTAGCCGTTAATAGCTTGTTGGAGGGAATGATATAGATATGATTGGGTTTTACCTGCATATTATCCGTTATTTCCTGCACGGATATTTTTGTAACCCTTTGCAGGAGATCGGCCAAAATGCTTTCATGTGCCGGGTCAAGATGCTGCACAAGTATATACGCCATGCCTGAATTTTCAGGGATGGCCTTCAACAATCGCTTGAATGCATCCAACCCGCCTGCTGATGCACCAATGCCAACCACTGGAAAGAGGTTTTCCGAGCGTATCTTTTCTTCGTCTTTGTTTACCTCAGGCATTGAGCATATATTTTGTTTCCTGCTTACAGCGTACAAAGCGGCTTCTGAAGGTACCGTATATTGGGCATTTTCGCAGAAAAGTTTCGCTTTAGCACTCTATCCGGATTTTTAAGACCATGCTCCTCCTTGCACCCGCGTGATTATCTCCAGATCAGCCGTTTCCAGGTTGTACATTGGGCTTATTACCAGCCTGTGCATTGGTTACCAGGTAAATTCCGGCATGAGGGCCTGGAGCCTTCTATATCCTTACATAGCTTTATACTACCAAACAATAAAGTGTTGCCTTGCTAGTTTTGGAAGCATGTTCTCAGACTAAAAATTTGAATAATAAAAACAAATTGTCCGGTATATCTTCTAAATCTGTTATCCCATCAGTTCATAAGAGATGCAAGCAGACAGAACTACTCCACTTCACGCCGGTAAGCCAGGACGTAATCGGGAAATTCGCCTAACGAAAAAAAAACTGCCATTAACATGAATGGGTATTGGTGCATTTTAACGCATTACTCTAACAATGAATAATGCAGGCGCACTAGTTTTTTAACAGAAGATTTCAGGTTGGTTTCTGCGAGCTGCAAAAGCTGGTTACCGGCCAGTGCTTCACTTTCCATGGCCGTCTGAAGCCATAATAAAACGGCAGCCAGGGTCTGGCTGATATCATTTTGCAATAAATCCGCTGCTTCCTCTTTTCCCATCACTGTTTTTTCGAGACCGACAATATCTTTTGTAACTTCTTGCAACATTTCTTCCATGAAGTGCATAACAACCATTTACATGCCTTTCTTCAATCGTCTGCAGCTTAATGGTCTACAAAAACACTTATTTAACAAAAATTCCCGGCCTTGGAAATTATTTCCGGTTTAACAACTTTTTATCCATACGCCAGGGAACTTTTATTATTATTAAGAGGACGTATTTCATAAAC
>Ga0163162_10006073_pt1 | contig 11691 bp, 12 predicted proteins | sample S55metaG_FD_115310 | JGI IMG/M metagenome (GOLD analysis project Ga0163162, IMG submission 115310) | Switchgrass rhizosphere microbial communities from Kellogg Biological Station, Michigan, USA - S5-5 metaG | ecosystem: Host-associated > Plants > Roots > Rhizosphere > Soil | place: USA...
AGCGTTTCGGCGGCGAAATAGTTGAAGCCTTCTTCGCGCAGCCTGGCCAGCAACTGGACCGTCAGCGTGCGCGTGATCGGCGCACTGTGCGCTTCGTTGAAGAAGACGGCCTGGCGGCCCTTGGCCATTTCCAGTATCACGTCGGCGGCGGGCCGCAGCTGGTATCCGCCGCTCGATGGCGACGGCGCATCGTTTTCCTGGGCCGGCTGGGCGATCGAAAAGCTTGACCGCGCGCCGTTGTAGTCACCGATGTAGGTCTGATACCAGCTCAGGTACTGGCCGAAGATCAGCTGGAACGCGCGGTCGCGATTCGAGTCATAAGCCAATTGCATGCGCAGGTATTGCGCCAGCAGGCCCGGCTGCTTCTGCGCATCGCGCATGATTGCATCGGACTTGTCGGCCGCCGCGAGTTGCTGCGCGCGCCATTGCGCCGGCGTCAGTTCCGTGTTCGACGGCGTCGTCTTGACCCGGTCCATCGCCACGGCCGCGGCGCAACAGATGACAGTCGCCGCTGCGCCGAGCAGCACGCCGCAAAGGCTCCGGTACGCATTACGCTGTTGCATCATTCGCCCCCATGGTTGCAAAGTGGCCGGTGCATCGTCGCAGCGATCGACGCCGCCGTCACAGTGGCTTCAGTCATGGCATAGAGCCGCCAAGCTGCGCAAGTGCGTGGGCGTAACGTTCATCGAGCGCGGCATTGGCGTCCATCTCCAGTCCGAGGTCGCGTACGCGGCCATCATGCAATCCATAGACCCATGCGTGCACGCTTAGTGCCTGGCCACGCTGCCAGGCGTCCTGCACGATCGTCGTCTGACAGACATTGACGGCCTGCTCGATCGCGTTCAGTTCGCACAGGCGCGTCAGTCGGGCTTCGTCGGACTGCTGTCTGGATATTTCGTCGCGGTGCTTCTGTGCTACGTCGCTGACATGGCGCAGCCAGTTGTCGACGAGTCCCAGGCGCGCGCCGCTCAGCACTGCCCGCACGCCGCCGCAGCCGTAGTGGCCCACGACCATGACGTGCTCGACGCCGAGCACATCGACGGCGAACTGGATCGCGCTCAGACAGTTGAGGTCGGCGTGCACGACGACGTTGGCGACGTTGCGGTGGACGAATACCTCGCCCGGCGCCATGTCGATGATCTGGTTGGCCGGCACGCGCGAATCCGAGCAGCCGATCCACAGGTACTTCGGCGCCTGTTGTTGCGATAATTGCTCGAAGAAGTGCTCGTCCTGCGCACGGACGCGCTCGGACCAGGCACGGTTCTTCTCGATCAGCGGAGTCAGTTTCGTCATGCTGTAGAAAAGTCCCGTTGCGTCAGATCAAGATCGAGAGATTTAACCACGAAGAACACGAAGAACACGAAGAAGAGCGGATGAGGAGCAGAAAATCAAAGACTCGATCTTGCTTTTTCTTCGTGTCCTTCGTGTTCTTCGTGGTTCAGTCTTTTCTCCGCCGGGCGGAGCTGTCACGACTATCCCAAGTCGATGCAGACATTCTTGGTTTCGGTGAAAAAGCGCAGCGCCTCGATGCCGCCTTCGCGGCCGACACCGGACTGTTTGACTCCCCCGAATGGCGTGCGCAGGTCGCGGCGCATCCAGCAGTTGATCCAGACGATCCCGGACTCCAGGCGTGCGGCGACGTGGTGTGCGCGCCTGAGGTTCGTCGTCCATACAGACGCGGCGAGGCCGTATTGCGTCGCATTGGCCTGCGCGATCGCCTCGGCGTCGTCGTCGAATGGAATCAGCGTGGCGACCGGGCCGAATATTTCTTCCTGGTTCGTGCGGCAGTTCGCCGCAAGGCCTTCGATGACGGTCGGTGCGATGAACCAGCCGCCGGCGCAGCGTCCCGCAACATCGACCGCATGTCCGCCACACAGGATCGCGCCGCCTTCGTCGCGCGCCAATGCGATGTGGCCCATGACCTTGTCGTAATGCGTCTGCGATACGACGGCGCCGAGATCGGATCCCGGATCATTCGGATCGCCGACGCGCAACGCGCGAACCTTCTCGACGAAGCGGTCGCGGAACTGTGTATAGATCGAACGCTGCACGAGGATGCGCGAACCGCACAGGCAGATCTGGCCCTGGTTGGCGAATGCCGAGCGCACCAGTGTGGCGAAATTCGCCTCGCTCGCGTCCCAGTCGGCGAACACCAGTGTCGGATTCTTGCCGCCCATTTCGAGCGAGAGCTTTTTGAACTTCGGTGCCACGCACGCCGCGATCGCCGCGCCGGTGCGCGTGCTGCCGGTGAATGAAATCGCCTTGACCTGGGCATGTTCGATCAGCGCTTGGCCGGCGCAGGGCCCGGTGCCGTGCACGATATTCAGCACGCCGGGAGGAAGGCCCGCATCGATGCAGACTTCGCCGAACATCGACGCGGTCAGCGGCGTGACCTCCGACGGCTTGGCCACGACCGTGTTGCCGGCGGCAAGCGCCGGCGCGATCTTCCAGGTGAACAGATACAGCGGCAGATTCCATGGCGAAATGCAGCCGACCACGCCGAGCGGCTGGCGCAGGGTGTAGTTGATCGCTTCGCCTCCGCGCGAATCGGCGCCCATCGCATGCGCTTCGCTGGCGAACTGGGTGATCGCCGCGGCGAAGAAGCGCAGGTTCGCGATCGCGCGCGGGATGTCGAGGCTGCGGGCCAGCGCGACCGGTTTGCCGCTGTCGCGCGACTCGGCCGCGGCAAATTCATCGAGCCGCGCTTCCACGCCATCGGCGACCCGGTTCAAGAGGGCCGCGCGCTCGGCGGCGGCCATGGCCGACCAGGCCGGGAACGCGCGCTGAGCCGCTGCGACAGCCATTTGCACGTCGCCTCCGTCCGAGTCCGGGCAGCGTGCGAATTCCGCGCCGACAGCGGGTTCGGAAACGCCTAGATAGCGTCCGGCGTCAGGAACTTGCGCACGCCCGTCGATGTAGTTGGACAACGTGAGTAAATGCTGGGGCATGTGCTCAGCTTAGCCGGTTCGCCGGATGTTGGGGAACCGCCTTGCCGCACGCGCTACGCGTGCCGGAAAGAATCGATGCGTTCGCTGCCGGCCCGATGCGTGAAGGACCGACGGGGCAAACGCTCAGAGCGATTGCATGCGGCCGCCGTCGACCGGCACGTTGATGCCGTTGACGTAGCCGGCGGCAGGCGAGGCGAGGAACGCGATCACGGCGCCGATCTCGCTCGCCTCGGCGAAGCGGCCTGCCGGAACACTCGCCAGCATCGACTTCGCGATCTCGCTTTCGTTCTTGCCGAGCGCCTTCACACGGTCGCCAAGAATCTGCTCGAGACGCTGCGTCTTCGTGTACCCGGGCAATACGTTGTTGACCGTGATGCCGGATGGCCCGAGTTCACCGGCGAGTGTTTTCGCCCAACTCGCCGTCGCGCCGCGGATCGTGTTCGACACACCGAGGTTCTTGATCGGCTCCTTGACCGAGGTCGAGATCACGTTGATCAGGCGGCCATAGCCCGCGCCGCGCATGCCGGGCAATACCGCCTGGAGCACGATCTGCGCGGCGATCAGATGCTGGTTGAAGGCGATGCGGAAATCGTCGAGCGACGCGGTATGCGCCGGTCCGCTCGGCGGCCCGCCGGTGTTGTTGACGAAGATCTGCACGGGTCTCGTCGCGGCCAGATCCTCGACCTTGGCGCGCAACGCCGCGTGATCGTTCATGTCGACGGCGATGTACGCGTGGGATTGCGCCGCATGGGTCTTCGGCAGCTCCAGCAACGCCGCTTCGAGCGGCTGGCGCGAACGCGCGAGCAGCGTGACGAGCGCGCCGAGCTGGGCCAGTTCGATCGCGGCTGCGCGGCCGATACCTTGCGAGCCGCCGCAGACGAGCGCGTGTTTGCCGGTGAGGTCCAGGTTCATGGGCAGGCGCTGCGCTCCTACATCCGGCTGAACAGTTTTTCGGTCATCAACGGCAGCAGATCGTCGTCGTTCTCCGCTTCGGGCGGCTGCACCGAAGAAAGGTCGAAGCCGAGCAGCGCGGCGTCGTCTTCGTCGAGTCCGTCGAACGCGCGGAATTCCGCATCGAGCAGCGCCTGATGGGCAAAATCCTCGTCGTCGTAGCGCAGCGTTTCTCCCTCGGCACTGAACACTTCGGCCGTGCCCGAGTCGAGCACGCGCAGGCGCGCCCAGACCAGCAGGTTGCCGAGCGAGGCGACCCACCACTGCTCGACGACGGCGTGACCCGATTCGTCCGGGCGAGTCATGGCGCGAAGACGATTCCCGGCATGGCAGCGATCATGCGCGCAGTTTACACGCTGCGGCGGGATTGCCGGCAAGCACGCGGGATCAGCGCGCGGGCGCTGCGCTTGTCCCGCCGACGTAGCTGACCCGCCAGATAGAGTTCGACCCATCATCGCTGACCAGCAGCGAACCGTCCGATGCGACCGTCACGCCAACCGGTCGGCCCCACGCGTCGCCGCTGTCGAGCACGAATCCGGTGAGGAAATCCTCGTACTCGCCGCCGGCGTGCCCGCTCTGATGCAGCGGCACGCGGATCACTTCGTAGCCGGCGCGCGTCGAGCGGTTCCAGGAGCCATGCTCGGCGGCGAAGATGTCTCCGCGATAGTCGGCGGGAAATTGCGCGCCGTCGTAAAACGTCAGTTGCAGCGACGCGTTATGCGGCTGCAGCAGTACATCGGGGACGATCACCTTGCCCATCAGATCGCGCCGCTTGCCGGCATGCCGCGGGTCCTGGTGCACGCCGATGTACCACCACGGCCAGCCATAAAAACCGCCATCTTCGACATGCGTGATGTAGTCGGGCACGAGGTTGTCGCCGAGGCCGTCGCGTTCGTTGACCGAGCACCACAGCGCTCCGGTCTGCGGCTGCACTGCAAGTCCGACCGGATTGCGGATGCCGGACGCAAACACGCGCTGGCCGCCGCCATTGGGATCGAACGCGAGGATGTCGGCGCGGCGTTTCTCGGTGACGGTTGTGTCGGGATCGTCGACATTCGATGCGGACCCGACCGAGACGTACATGATCTTCCCATCGGGCGAGAACTGGATGTCGCGCGTCGAGTGACCGCCACCCGATGGCAGGTCCGCGATGTGCTCCGGCGCGCCGCGCGCCTCGAGATCGCCATTGACGTAGGCGAAGCGCACGACGGCATTCGTGTTGCCGACGTAGATCCATTTCGGATCCGGGCCCGGCGGCCTCTCTCGGCCATCCATGGCCTCCGACGGCCCCTCCCGGCCATCCATGGCCTCCGGGGCACTTGGGCTCCTGCCCGTCGCACTTGGGCTCCTGCCCGGCGGGTAGAAGGCGATGCCGAACGGCTTGTTCAGCCCGCTGGCGAAGATCGACGTTTTCTCCGCCTTGCCGTCCGCGCCAATGCCACGGAACAATGCGATCTTGCCCGCACTGGTCATGGCGGCGAAGACGTCGCCGTTCGGCGCCGTGCGCAGCAGGCGCGCCCCGGGAACCGCGCTGGCGAATTGGCCGACCTTGAATCCGGCCGGCGCTTTCGGCAGCGCATCCGCTGGGCGCGCGACAAGGCGCGGACCATTGCCTGCCGACGGTGTCGCATAGGGTTGCGGCAGATCGGCAACGGTGATCTTGCGCGACTTGCCCGGCACCTCGTAGCGAAAGTCGGTAAACGGCGACGCCGGTTCCGGCGCCGTGACCGCCGCAGCCGCCGAAGGCTCGGCGATTTTCGCAACAGGCGCCATTTCCTTGATCGAGCGCAGGTAACTTATGACGTGCCAGCGCTTTTCCTCTGGCAGCGCCGCCCACGATGGCATGCCGTTGTTCGTGTCTCCTCGAGTGATGTACCAGAACAGCTCGCCATCGCTGGCCTGGCGAATCGAATCGGAACGCAACGCCGGCACAGCACCGCTGCCTTCACCGTTGGGGCCGTGACAAGCCGCGCAGGTGCTGGCGAATACGAGTTTGCCGTCGTCCATCGCGCCCGCGCCGGCAGCGAACGGGTTGCGGCGCGCCTGTGCTGCCGCCGGCGCTCCATGGAACGGCGTAGTCTGCGAGTTGCACGCCGGCAGCATCGCGATGCCGCTGGCGAGCACGAATATCGCACGGATGAATTGCTTGCTTCTGCGTAGCGTCATCGTCGTCTGAGTCGGCTGGTCTGCATCGTTCAGCAAGGGCGCAATCCTAACGGCAGACAGGCCTGTGTGGAGGCTGCCCGCCTCGCAATGCGCGATTTGCGCCAGCTTCCATTCAGCTTGCGCGCCAACCAGGTAAAAATTTCCTCTTACGAGAACAACCGCAAAACTTCATTCGACCTTAAACATTGCGCTGCTACGGTGCGCCGGCACTGCGTTTGGAGGGGGCAAACTGGTGTGGACCTTGCCCTTGGAAACGAAGGAGTAACCGCAATGCAGCTTTCTGGAAAATTGATTGGCATGCTTGTCATCGGTGCAGGACTGGTATCGCCCGTGTTCGGCGCCGGAATAGGACTCAGCGGCGCCCACTACAACCTGAACATCATCGGCGTGGAGAACCCGAAGAACGCCGACATGACCGGCAGCGACCGGCACACGATTTTTGTTGGCCTCGGCAAGAATGGCGCAACGACCAGCAAGATTTACTTGACGCCGGGGCCGTTCACGGTCTGTGACGGCAATTCATTCGACGCGGCCTATTCCTGCGACGGATCCAAGGTCGCCGCCCAGGGCGCCGTGTTCCAGTTGCCGTGTGACACGGCAACTCTGACCGACACCGGTTGCCCGGCCGGCGTCGATTCGGCTTCGTACCAGATATGGGCGCGCGCGCTGGGCCAGCCTGGCGGTTCGGCCACGGTCACCACTTGCGCGACCGACGATACCGGCGCGGTGATCTGTTCGACCGAGAACACCGTCCTCGTGCGCGACAAGGGCAAGCCCACGTTCACGAACGTCACGAATGCGCTGACCTCGCTGAACGCCTGCTTCGACGTCGGCGGCGTCGTGACCTGCGAGGACGTCAGCCTGTTCGATCCGGATCTGGTCGACTTCTTCTGGCAGTACCAGAACGCCGGACTGCGCCTGGCCCAGTTACGCTTCTACGCCGACTGACCGGCCGCCGTGCGGACGAAAGGAGCTGCCAAGCCAGCTCCTTTCGTTTTTGAAGACCTGTCCGGAGCCAAGCCAATCATGCGTACACGCTTTGCCGCTGCCTCGGCGCTCATGATGACCATTGCGTTTCTGCTGGCGCCGGCAAACGCCGGCCGTGCCCAACCCGCGCGCGCGGACACGGCCAGGGACCAGTACGACTTCGGATCGGTCAAGCAGGGAACGCACGTCGATCACGAATTTGCGATCCGGAACGACAGCAACGCCGCGCTGCGGTTTTCGGCAGCGGAACTGACGATGCCCGGCATGAAAGCGCGCTTCGCAGCGGCTGAAATAGCGCCCGGCGCCGAAGGCAAGGTGACGATCGAATGGGCGACCGACCATGTTGCCGGCACGGTCGAGGGCGTTGCCCGAATCCGCTGGAGCGATGCCGCGCAGCCCGAGACGCTGTTGACGATGAAGGGCTCCGTGGTTCCGCCGCTCTCGATCGAGCCGATCGCAGCGGTATACCTCAGCGCCTACGCGAACGAGTCGGCGCAGCGCGTCCTGACGATCCGCAACAATGAATCGCGTCCGCTCGCGCTGACGCGCGTGCAGGCCGGAACTCACGCGACGGCAACACTCACCACCATCGAAGCGGGAAAGGTCTTCGCGGTCGCCGTCCGGCCCGCGGCGCATGCGTCGCCGGGAAAATACGAGGAGTCGCTCAGCATCCAGACCGATGACGCGGCGATCGGCGCGATCACGATCCCGGTGCACGTGTGGGTAAAGCCGGACCTGTACGCCAATCCTGATGTCGTCGACTTCGGCTCGATTTCGCGCGATGCCGCGCAACGGCCCGGCGCCGACGCGATGTTGACGCAGACAGCGGTGCTTCGGCACAGATCCGGCGCATTCGAAATCAAGTCGATCGTGAGCGATTCGCCGCTCGTCGTCGTGACGCAATCGCCTTCGGGGCCAAGCGACAGCTTCACGTTGGAAATGAAGTTGCGGCCCGAAGCGCTTTTTGCCGGCACACGGATCGAGGGCAAGGTGCGGGTCAGGACCAGCGATCGTCGCTTTCCCGAAATCGACCTCTCCCTTGCCGGCTTGGTGACACCGATGGCCGAATGAGCGTGCGAATGCCGCGCTTCGCGGAGAAAACGCATGCCCGATTGACCCGGATCAACGTGCAGCGACGCGCGGGGACGTAACATTTTGCCGTGTGCCGGCGCGGGCCCGGCGGCGGGCGGACTTCGATGACTGACTACATCCTGGCATGGCAATGCGTCGGCTGCGGCAAGATCGAGGCGCCGCAGCCGTGCATCGGCGTGTGCCGTGACCGCAAGATCCTGATGGTGTCGAAAGACGAGCACGACGCCGTCGCCGCGCAACTGCAGCATGCCCGTTCGCTCGTGCGGATGGCGATCGACATGCTCGGCCGCGTGGCCCATTCGACGCCGAAGCAGGGACAGTGGGAACGCTCGTACCGTGCGTTGCAGGAACAGGCGCGCGCGTCGATCGCTGCGCTGGAAGCGGGACCGTCCTGAGTCCGCGACTGGCCTTGCTTGTTCGCTACAATCGGACCCGTATTCCGTGCAAGGTATTGGCCCGCGACCATGGAGCGCTCGATGCCGGCGATGTGTGAACCAACATGACGCGGGCAACGCTGCCGCCGCTGCGCATCAGGATCAACCTCGGCAGTGCCGCGTTCGGGCCCGGCAAGGCCGACCTGCTCGAACAGATCGCCGAGACCGGGTCGATATCGGCGGCGGCGCGAAAAATGCGCATGAGCTATAAGCGCGCATGGCAACTGGTCGACGAGATGAACCGCATGTTCGCCAGCCCGGTGATCGAGGCGGCACCCGGCGGGGCGCACGGCGGCGGGGCGAAGCTCACCGCCGCCGGCGCGCGGATCGCCGCGGCCTATCGCAGCATCGAGCAAAAGGTCCCGGTCGCCGCGCGCCGTGAGCTGGCCTTGCTCGGGCGGCTCGCTGCAATCCGCAAGTAGCGCGCGCTTTCGCGCTATCGCCACGCAGCTATAGCGCGGAGTAGGATGAGTCCGGGCGGCAGCCTTGGCCGGCTTGGCTGGCTGCGCCGAAACCGCGCCGAAGGAGGCGGACTCATGACGCTCGCTCGAACACTCCTCGTCGTCCTGGCGGTCGCATTGGCACCGGCGGCGAACGCGGCGGAAACGTTGCGCATCGCGGCTGCGTCCGACCTGAAGTATTGCCTCGACCAGATCGTCGCCGAATTCAGCCACGCGCACGCGGACGCCGACGTCGATGTCGTCTATGGATCATCCGGCAACTTCAAGACGCAGATCGAACAAGGCGCGCCGTTCGACATTTATTTCTCGGCCGACATCGCGTATCCGCGCGAGCTCGCCGGGAAAGGTTTCGCTGCCTCGGAGGTCCAGCCGTACGCGGTCGGCCGCCTCGTGCTGTGGAGCAAGGTCATCGACGCCGGCAAGCTCGGCATCGCCGACCTGACGCGCGCCGACATCCGCAAGATCGCGATCGCCAATCCGCGCCATGCACCATACGGCAAACGCGCCGAGGAAGCGCTGCGCGCCGGCGGCGTCTGGGATATCGTCGAAGGCAAGCTGGTGTACGGCGAGAATATTTCGCAGGCGGCGCAGTTCGCGCAGTCAGGCAACGCCGAAGTCGGAATCATCGCGCTGTCTCTGGTGACGGCGCCGGAGATGGCGGGAAAGGGCAGTTACAGCCTCGTGCCCGATACGCTGCATCAGCCGCTGGAGCAGGGCTTCATCGTCACCCGGCGCGCGGCCGGCAACACGCTGGCGAAGAATTTTGCCGAGTACATGCGTGCCCCGGCGACGCGCGCGGTGATGGCACGCTATGGCTTTGCCTTGCCGGGCGAGACCGGAGATCATTGAGTCTTGAACGCGTCATTCACCCATGGCGACCTCGAGGCGATCTGGCTCACCGTCGAGCTCGCTGCGCTGGTCACGATCCTGCTGCTGGCGCTTGGCAGTCCGATTGCGTGGTGGCTGGCGCGCACGCCGTCGCGCTGGAAGCGGCCGGTCGCCGCGCTGGTCGCCCTGCCGCTGATCCTGCCGCCGACAGTGCTGGGTTTCTACCTGCTCGTGGCCATGGGGCCGCACGGGCCGATCGGTTTGCTGACGCAGTCGGTGGGACTTGGCTTGTTGCCGTTCACGTTCGGTGGCCTGGTCGTGGCGTCGGTCATCTATTCGCTGCCGTTCATGATCCAGCCGCTGCAGAATGCGTTCGAGTCGATAGGGGAGCGGCCGCTTGAAGTTGCGGCCACGTTGCGCGCCGGACCGCTGGACCGGTTCTTCTCGATCGCCGTGCCGCTCGCGCGCCGCGGCTTCATCGCCGGCGCGATCCTGACGTTCGCGCACACGGTCGGCGAATTCGGCGTCGTGCTGATGATCGGCGGCAACATCCCTGGCCAGACGCGCGTCGCATCCGTGCTGATCTACGATCACGTCGAAGCATTCGAGTACACGCAGGCACACTGGCTGTCGGCGCTGCTCGTCGTGTTCGCGTTCGCCGCGCTCGTCGGTATCGGCTCGCTGACCATCGGCGGCGGCAAGGCCGCGAAGCCATGATCGCCGGGATCCGTGCGCGGTTCTCGATCAGCTACGCGGCGTTTCATCTCGATGTCGACCTGCACCTGCCCGGCAGTGGCGTCACGGCGCTGTTCGGTTCGTCGGGATCCGGCAAGACCACATGCTTGCGCGCGATCGCCGGCCTCGAACGCGCGCCTGGCGGCTACCTGAGCGTCAACGGCGAGGTCTGGCAGGACGACGCAACGAGCAGGTTCGTGCCGACGCACAAGCGGCGGCTCGGCTATGTGTTCCAGGAAGCGAGCCTGTTCTCGCATCTGAGCGTTCGCGGCAACCTCGAATACGGGCTGAAGCGCGCCGCAGGCGAAACGAAGGGCGACCGGCTGGAGCACACGGCCGAGCAGCTCGGGATCGCCTCGCTGCTCGATCGCAGTTCCGAACGCTTGTCCGGCGGCGAGCGCCAGCGCGTGGCGATCGCGCGCGCGTTGCTGGCGCGCCCACGCCTGCTGCTGCTGGACGAACCACTCGCCTCGCTCGACCTGCGCCGGCGCAGGGAAATCCTGCCGTATCTCGAGCGCCTGCACGATGAGCTCGACATACCGACGATCTACGTCAGTCACATGCCGGACGAAGTTGCGCGCCTCGCCGATCACCTCGTGCTGCTCGACAACGGCGCGGTGGCAGCCAGCGGTCCGTTGCAGGAGACGCTCGCGCGGCTGGACCTGCCGTCGACCTTCACTGACAACGCCGGCGTGTTCATCGATGCCGCGTTCGACGGCCATGACGATGCCGATGACCTGACGCGGCTGAGTTTTTCCGGCGGGACGATCTTCGTGCCGCGCCGCGCGCAGGCCATCGGCAAGCGGGTCCGCTGCCGCATCGAGGCACGCGACGTCAGCCTTACGCTGCACAAGCAGTCCGGCACGAGCATCCTCAACATCATTCCGGCCGTCGTCGTCGACATGGCGCCGACCGAACATGCGGCGCAGGTGCTCGTGCGCCTCGATGCCGCAGGCACGCCGTTGCTGGCGCGCGTCACGCGACGCTCGTGGCACAACCTTGGCCTCGCGCCCGGCAGCAGCGTCTGGGCACAGGTCAAGACGGTTGTGCTGATCGGGTGATCCGAGCCCTTCGCCGAGACGGATTCAG
>Ga0163162_10006074_pt1 | contig 11691 bp, 12 predicted proteins | sample S55metaG_FD_115310 | JGI IMG/M metagenome (GOLD analysis project Ga0163162, IMG submission 115310) | Switchgrass rhizosphere microbial communities from Kellogg Biological Station, Michigan, USA - S5-5 metaG | ecosystem: Host-associated > Plants > Roots > Rhizosphere > Soil | place: USA...
CGATGATCACGGACCGGCCTTTCCTGGCCGACCTCCAGTGCGGTCGCCGGATTCGACGGCGGTATCGACCAGAAAGAGACGCCGGGAGCCGTCCATCGCCACCAGCTGAAGACGGGCACCCCTGGCCTTCAAGTCCGGCAGGAGCCAGACCCACGCGCCCGTATCCCCAAAGAGCAGGAAGCGGGGGTGCGCCCGCACATAGGAGCGGTAATCCTCTATCGACATCGGCGTCCATCGGCCGAACTCCTGCATGCCGAGCTCTACCGTATCCGTGTTCAGGTACTGCAGAGCTGCGGCCCGATCAGCCAAATAGACGAAGCGGGAGGCGAGCTGGGGAGGCGCATAGTGACTCAGCTGAAAGAACAGATGCGCGCTGGCAATGACGAGCGGCGCCCCGCCCGGCGCCGCCGTGTTCAGGAAGTCGAACGTGTCCTGGAGACCGGCCAGCGCGCGACGCTGTTGCAACGCCGGCTCGATGCCGTCTTCGACCACGAACCAGGAAAACAAGGCGGCGGCGAGGGCAATTCCCATCGTGGCACGCCCGTCCAGGATGAGATACGCGCCCCATGGAATGATCACGGCGAGACCGAGTACCGCCGCCATCGCATAGCGATCGGTGAAGGCGCCGGTCGCGAGCTTGGCGAGCAGCACGGCGAGGACGGGAACGGCCAGGTACCCCAGAGCCGCGACGACCTCCTCGGGAGGGATCCGGGACGCCGGTCTGACTTTGGGCTCCGCCCCGATGGAGGAACGAACAACGGCATAGAGGGTGAGGAGCACGAGGATCCCCACGAAGAGAAAGATGGCGCCGGATGCCGCCTGGGCGAGAAGGTTCTCATAGAACGAGACGGGGCCGAACCATCGAGGCTTCGCCCAGAACGTCGCGGAGAGCTTGCGGCCCGATTGAATGAGAGGCAGGAACACCCAGAGGGGAATGGTAGCCAGGGCAAACGCCAGCCAGACCCACGGGTCGAGGCGCCGCCGCACGATGGTGCGAACGACCTCTCCCGCGGCCAACGGAACAAAGATGAGGACGGCGTAGTAGTGGCTGGCCAACGCGGCCGCGAGCGCGGCGCTCAATCCCGCCAGGGACAAGATGCGGCGACGATCGTCGGCCACCGACTGCCAGCAAAGCAGGGAGAGAGCGGCGCACCCGAGCACGAGACCATACGGTCTCGCCTCGGTGGCGTAGTACAAGGCATGCGTGACGAGGGGAAGCACCATCGCGACCAGGCCGTAGGCGGCGGACGAACGGCGCGATACGACAACGAACAAGCAGAGGCTCATCACGCCGACCCCCAGAATCTCAGGCAGGCGCAAGGCCCAGTGATTCACGCCGAACAGCTTCAAGGACAGGCGGGCGAGGATATGGAAGGTCGGCGGCAATTGTTCCACGCCGCTGGCGAGCAACGACCAGATGTCCGTATAGGTCGGGAGCCGGGCAATGTACAGGGTGAAGAGCTCGTCGTTCCAGAGAAGCTTGTGCCACGCCAAGGCGGAGGCGACCGCCAGGTAGGTGATCGAGAAAACCACGAGGATCCAGACTTTCCAACGATCGAGCGCGGCCGCCAGCGTGCTTTCGAGACGATCCAGGCGGTCGAGGCAGGGCGCCCAGGTTCGCTTAGCGATCGGTGAGCTCCCGGAAGATGTCGTCCAGAGAGCGGGTGATCTCCAAATGCGGATAGTCGGCCCGCCGGCGACGCATGTCGCTAATGTAGGTAATGTGATCGCCGAGACGACTGGTCTCCACGTATTCCACGGTGAGGGTCTTGCCAGTGAGGTCCTGGCAGCGCTCGATCGCCTCGAGGATCGAGACGCTGTTGGCGCGACCGCCGCCGAGATTGTAGACGGCGACCGATCGCGGCGCCCTGTAGAACTCGAGAGACGCCGCGTAGACGTCGTACGAGTGGAGGTTGTCACGACGCGCGGCCAGGTCGTGGGAGGGCTGGGCCGCGCAATGAATGATGAGGTCAGGACGATGGCGTTTGAACAGCGCGGAGACGCCCTCGCCATCGCGGACGTCCAGGTCGTGATGCGTGAAGTGACGAGCCTCGCGCCGAAGCAGCTCCAGGTTCCACGTCGTGTCACCGTCGGGACCAAAGAACGACCGGCGCATGTTGTTGTCGACGCCGTGCACGTCCCACCCGAGCTGATCGAAGAACGCCACTGCCTCGGAGCCGATGAGCCCGCTGCTCCCCGTCGCGATGATGCGTTTCACGATCGCGAACCTCCCTCGGTGGCAGCGTTGCCTGGTCGACCCCGGCCGGGCTCCGGACGACGCCAAATGCCGTACAGCTCGCCCAGCGGTATCGACACCACCCGCTCGTCGATTCTGCACCATCGCGCGAGACTTTCGAGGCGCGCCGCTCCGGTCACCCCGTGCTGGGCGAGGCGACGACAGACGTATCCGACCGAGAACGAGGCGAGCCGGCGCCCGAAGTGGATCGAGGTCAGGCCGGCGCGCTCGCCACAGAGGCGCAGGCCTGCTCGATTGAAGTAGACCAGATGCTCCGGGAGCAACAGCGGCCAGCGGGCCCGCAACAGCCGGGTGGGCAGGCTCTCCAGATCAGGCACATTGACGAAGAGATGGCCGGCCGGCGTGAGGAGGGAGGCCGCGCGCTCCATGAGCGATGGCGGATCGGGGACATGCTCCAGCACATCCCACAGGGTCACTGCATCGAAGGACGAGGGAGCCAGCGACGCGTCTTGAAGCGAGCAGGTGACCACTTCTCCCCGGCCCGCCAGCAGCGCCATCGCGCTCCGGTGGGCGGCCTTCGCCGGTTCGACGCCCACGACCTTCCACCCCAGATCCGCCGCGCACCGGAGAAACACCCCGGAACCACACCCGACGTCGAGGAGACGGCCGGGCCCGACGTAGCGCGACACGATTCGCAGCTGACGGGCCGCCGTCCTGAATCGTGCGGGCAGCTCTCCCTCGTACACGTCGGTGTCGAGTTCTCGATAGAGCCGGCTCAGACTCTCTTCGCTCGGGAGCACGGAGCGGAATCCGACCCGGCACGATCGACAGCGCAGGATGCGGCCGGCGGATATGTCCCGACGAGACGGGCCGAGCGCCCTCTCGCCCAGCTCGTGATCCCCCCCTTCACGATACACGGTGACGTCCGTGCCTCCACAGACCGGGCACGGTGTCACAATCGCGTCCCGGTGCCTGGCCCCCTTCACCTCGGAGGCCCGCCGCGACGACTCGTGGCCGGACGCCGCCGGCCTCGCCGAGCGATGGAGAGCGCGCGCGCGAGCGTGCGCATGTAGTTCGGCGCGACCTTCACGATCCGGAACGAGGAACTGCCCATCTCGAGCGTTCGATTGATCCAGGAGATCGGGACCTCCTCGATGTCGTAGCCGGCGAGGAGGGGCTTCAGCCCCAGCTCCGCATTCGCGGCAAAATGACGCTCCTCGATCTCGATGGACCGGAAGACCTCCGTCCGGTAGAGCTTGAGGTTGTTCGAGATGTCGTGCACGCGCCAGACGAGGAGGAGCTTGACGAGGAGATGGAAAGTTCGATTGCACAGCGTCTTGAAGAAGGGGTAGTTGATCATGACGGATTCATGGGAAAATCGGCTCCCCACCGCCCCTTCGCGCCCCCGCGCGATCGCATCGAAGAGGTCACCGATCTCAGGCAGGATCTGCACGAAATCGCAGTCCATGGTGAGGATGTAGCGGCCGGTGGCCGCGGCGATCCCATCCCGTAGGGCGAGCCCCACGCCGTTGGGCGGCCGTCGGTCCACCAGCCGAACGCGCGGATGAGCGCGGGCGATCTCCCGCGTGACCTCCGCCGTCCGGTCGGTGCTGTTGTCGTTGACGAAGATGATCTCGTGGATGTAGTCGCCATAGAGCTGAAGAAGCGTCTCGACCAACGGGAGGATGTTCATCTCCTCGTTGTGCGACGGCACCACCACCGAGGTCGACCCGAAGAGCTCGCGATGGCGCGCGAGGCTGACCCGCGGCCGGCGCGGTTCGGAGGGGGACGGCTTCCTCGCCCAGATATAGAGGGTTCCGCACAGCTCGCGGATCAGGGGCGCGTGCTCGAACACGAAGGCGATCGACTGCACGAATCGAATCAGCGAGCGGGGCAGCATGGGATGGACGATATCGTAGGGAATCGTCTCCACCTGCGTGAAGCCCTGCTGCGACGTCATGTGCATCAGCTTGTACTTGCGCAAACCCACCTGGCAGGAGGGGCGCCCCAGGCGGCGCCTCGCCGCGCGTACGGCCCCTTTGAGAAGCACCTGGGGGTTCCAGAAATTGGCCTCGAAGAACAGGAGTTGCCCTCCCGGCTTCAGCAGCCGATGGATCACCTTCAGGTTCAGGGCATACGCATCGTGACAGAGAATGGCCGTGCCCACCACGTAGTCGAAGCTCTCGGCGGGTAGGTCGCGGGCGAGATCGGTGACATGCACGAAGGTCGTGTTGGGGAGCTTCCGGCGGGAGGCCTGCTCCCACAAATCCTCGTTGAACACGGCTGCCGTGATGAAAGCCTCCCCGCGGCACACGGTCGCGAGATGCTCGGTCCACAATCCGCTCCCGGCTCCGAAGTCCAGAATCGACTCCCCAGGAAGTACGTGGAACGAGTGCCGGACCGCCACCGCCCGCCAGCGGAGCTTGACGGGCGAGGTGGCGGGGTAGCGAAGCCAGTAGGCTTCGCGCCCACGCTCCATCTCACGAAGATTGCTCTCGAGAGTCATGAGTTCCCGCGAACACGGAAAGAAGGGACCCGGAACGCGCAGAGTATACCTTACGTGGCGCGCGCCGCTTCCACGGGGGGCGGCCGTGAAGGCCCTGATGTCTGCCCTGAGCCCTGATGCCGACCTGATTTGCCGAAGGGGGATTCGCGAAACGATTGTCGACGGTGTGAATAAGCTGCTCATCGATGATCTGAGCAAGGGCGCGGAGTATACGAAGGCCTTCGTGGAGGCACTCGGTGACGTGCGTCCGGTCTCGACGCTGTTGGGCAGCCCGGAGCGTCTCGCGGATCTCGCCGGCTTCGCGTGTGAGGACCTCGGCCCGCAGCAGCTGCGGGGCTGCGCCGCGGCGATGAAGGTCTACGCGGTCACGGCCAAGCCCTCGCGCCGCTGACGTGCACCCGACCGTGGGTAGTCGTTCATCGTGACGCACGCGACCGCGGCGAACGGCACGATCTCGCGCATCCAGCCGACGTTCACCCCCGGGGCCATCGTCACCACGTACAAGAACGTGGTCGACAAGATCGTGACGGAGCACGGCGTCGCCGAGCTGCGCGGCCGGCCCATCCGCCACCGCACGGCCGCGTTCATCGCCATCGCCGCGCCGGCCTTCCGCGACGAGCTGCGCGGAGCCGCGAAGCGACTCGGCTACCTGTGACGGCAAGGTGCCGGGGGTTCCGTGCTGACCGGGTACCGCAGACGGACGACACTGGCCCGCCTCGCAGGCGTCTGTGCACCGGCCGGCAATCTTCAGGAATCTCTCGACACGATGTGATCCGAAAGCCACTTGAGGAGCTCGAGCGTGAGCTCGGGCCGGTTCCGGATCAGCCACTCGAGGCGTTCGTTCCGCATGACGAGAAGCTCTGCGTCGGTGACGGCGATCGCGGCGGCCGAGCGCGGCGCGTGTCTGAACAGCCCTATCTCGCCCAGCAGCTCCCCTTCCTTCACCAGGTTGAGGCGGCGGTCACCGCCGGCAGATCGCTTCACGATCTCGATCGTGCCCGCGTGAACGAGGTACGCCTCTCCGTGCGGGTCGTCGCCCTCCTCGAAGATGACCGCGCCGGGCGCGTAGTGGCGCCGCTCAATATCGCCGTGCGTGAGGTTCCGGTAGATCTCGATCCCGATCGAGGGGAGGTGCGATTTGCTCTCCACGGGCAGACGGGCGTTCGCCCACGCGCCGAGGCCGCCCTTGAGGATCCGGACATGGCTCCACCCCTGTCGGCGCAGGAGCCGAGCGACCTCGGTGCTCGTTCGCTCTTCCGGGCTCGTGCAGAACGTGACGATGAGCTGGCTCTTCTCGATCGGCAGGTCGATGGGCCCCTCGGTGAGGCGCTCGGGGTCGAGGCGGATCGCCCTGGGAATCGACAGCGGGCTGGTCGCGTAGTCGGCGGGGACGCGCACATCGAGAAGCACGGGATTCAACCCGCTCTCCAGGAAGTCGACGACCTGGCCCGGATGGACTCGATGCCAATTGCGCTTCCATCGTCGGATTCCCCATACGCCCCACGTGCCGACGCTCAGCATCGTCAGCGCGCCGGCGGTCGTCCACCCCCAGGGGAAAGGTCGGGTCGGCGGGTGAGCGAGCCCGTACTCCGCCTCTTGCATCGAGCGCTTGACGACCGCGAGGCCTGGCAGCAATCCATCCGCTTCACGGAACTTCGCGAGCGCGAGCGAGTATCGCTCGCCCAGCAGGGCCGTCACGCCGGCCGCCCACACCGGATTGAACCGACTCTCACCCGGCTTCACCGCGGTGCCCGCCAGGAAGGCGTGCACGTCCTTGGCGGGGATCAGGAAATTGAAGCCCTGGACCTCCGCGTCCCCGCGGAGGGAGATGAAGGTCATGACGCCGACGACAGATCCCCTGTCATCCACCGCGGGCCCGCCACTGTTTCCGGGGACGGCGGCAGCGTCCGTCTGGATCACGTCTTGACCAATCTTGTCCGTGTTGAATCCCGAGACCTGTCCCTTCGTGGCGGACGCCTCCTTCAACGCCGTCCGGCTGAGGAGCTCGTGATCCCTGACCACTCCGGGGAAGCCCAGGATGTGGAGATCGTCGCCGACCTTGGGCGCCTTGTCCGTGATCGACAGGGCCGGATACGCCCCGTCACGGACTTTCAGCAAGGCGAGATCGCGCCCCGAGTCCTTGAGTGCATTGCCCCTGGCGTCGAGCGTGATGGGGGCGCTGAACTTCGCGACCTGGGCCTCGAGATTGGCACCGTTGGACAGCAGCACGCTGACCCGCCCCGTCGGCGCGAGCTTGACCGCGGCGATCGGAATCGTGCGTAGCAACTCTTCCTGGAGGTCAGGCCGTTGATCCCGCGCGAACCCGCGCGCCTTCAGCTTGGGGTAGACACAGCCTTCCTCAACGGCCCTGAGCTTCAGGGCGAACTCGACCCACGGCGGCACTCGGTATGCGGGATCGATAACGTGCGCGTTGGTGATGAGGTAGCCCCGACCATCCACGAACCATCCAGTGCCGACCTCGATGAACGGCTTCGGGCTGACCGTGATGGGACCCTGGCCACAATTCACCGTCGCGCTCGCCTTCACTTCGGCGCTGACGACCGCGACGGCCGGCAACGCGAGGAGCAAGGCTTCCTGGACGGAGGCGGCGGACGATGGCAAGGGGGTGGCGGCAAGGCCGGCGCTCGCAACCAGCACTGTGGCCCACCGCACCCTCGAAGCTCTCGCGTTCATCGGGTCAGGGCCCGTCATGGTAGCACTGCACGCCGGAGGGAAACCGCAGGCGGTCCTGCAAGGGACTGTCAGGGCAGGACGCCGACCTCCCATACCTCGCACTTGATGAAGCCCACCGCCACTAAATCAACCCGGCCACTCCGAGCACGGCGCCGGCGGTGAAGAGCCACAGCGGGTTCACCCGCGTGAAGGTCACGAGCCCGGCGGTCACGGCGGTCAGCACCATCGCGGGCCAGCCGGTGGACGCCCCTCGTGCGAGCAGCCAGCCCGTCGCCAGGATGAGCCCCACCGTGACCGGCGCCAGCCCGCGCTCCACCGCTTGCCGCCAGGCCGCGCCGTGGAAGCGCTGCCAGACACGCGAGACGGTGAAGGTCAGCATGCAGCACGGTGTGATCAAGGCGCCGGTCGCGACCAGGGCGCCCGGCAGGCCGGCCACGTGCCAACCGATGATCGTCACCACGAGCATGTTCGGCCCGGGCGCGGCCTGCGCAATGGTGTAGGCCTGTGTGAACTGGGCGTCGGTCATCCAGTGATTGACGTCCACCACGACGCGGTGGACCTCCGGCAGCACCGACTGCATGCCCCCCACCGCGACCAGCGACAGCATCGCGAAGCGCAGCGCCAGTGAGCCGAGCGGGTTCACGCGCGCCGGATCCAGGCCACCAGCACGCTGAGCGGAATCAGAGCGAGCAAGATTGGCACGAGCGGCCAGCGCAGGAGCGCGATAGCCACGACGGTGACGATCAGGAAGCCGAGGGCCCGCGGCGTCCGGCCGAGCGAGGCCGCCATCTTGATGCCGGTGGCCAGCACGAGGCCGGCCACCGCCGCGCCCACGCCGCGGAGCACGGCGGCGAAGCCTGGCATCGTGCCGACGTGCGCGAAGAGCGCGGCCAGCAGCAGGGCCACCGTCAGCGGCAGGCTGAGCAGGCCGGCCACCCCGACGAGCGCGCCACGCCAGCCGTGGAAGCGGGAGCCGACGACGATCGTGATGTTCAGCGTGTTCGGGCCCGGCAGCAGGTTACACAGGCCGAACACGTCGGTGAACTCCTGCGCGGTGAGCCAGCGGCGCTCCTCCACCAGCATGCGCCGCGTCCAGGGAAGCGCGCCGCCGAAGCCGCGGGCGCCGGCGTGGAGAAAGCCGAGGTACAGCTCGCCGAGGGTCAGTGCGTGCCGAGCCCCGGCATGTTGAAGCGCTTGGCGTCGAGCTGGGTGACCAGCGAGCCGGCTTGCTCGCGGGTGAGCGCGACGAGCGGCGGCCGGACGGTGCCCCAACCGGCATCGCTGCCGTAGTGCGCGACGGCGGCCTTGAGCGCGGGAATCATCGGGAACGAGGCGAAGATGGCGCGGATCTCGTCGAGCTGCGCCTGCTGATAGTCGGCGTTCTCGTTCTTCCACGTGTCGTAGAGGTGCGCGATCGGGCCAGGGTTCACGTTGGCGGTGGCGCTGATGCAGCCCTTGCCGCCGCCGCGCATGTTGCGCAGCAGGAACGTCTCCGACCCGGCGAAGACGTCGAAGCCGGACGGAGCGAAGGCCTCCAGGAACGCCTGGGTGTTGTTCCAGTCGCCGGAGGAATCCTTCATCCCGGCCACCTGCGTCGGGTATGCCTTCAGCAGACGCTCGACGAGGCCGAGCGTGATCGGCACCTGGGCCACCGGCGGGATGTGATAGACGTACACGCGCAACCGCGAGTCCCCTACCCGCTCGATCACCTCGGCGAAGCTGCGGAACAGTCCCTCGTCGCTCAGGCCCTTGTAGTAGAAGGGCGGCAGCATCAGCACGCCGCCGCAGCCGAGCTTCACCGCGTGCGCGGTGAGCCGCACGGAGTCCGGCAGGGCGCAGCAGCCGGTGCCCGGCATCATGCGCGCCGGATCGATCCCGCCGTCGACCAGCCGGTCGAGCAGCTCGATGCGCTCCTCCACCGACAGCGAGTTGGCCTCGGAGTTGGTCCCGAAGACCGCCAGCCCCACGTTCTGCGAGAGCAGCCACCGGCACTGGCGAACGAACCGCTCGGGGTCCGGAGCGAGGTCCGCGCCGAACGGGGTGACCACAGGGGAGAGCACGCCGCTGATGCGCTGAGCGTCGTTCACGCTATCTCCTTTTGATTGTCTCTCACGGCTGCCGGCTCTGAGTCATCGCCGCCCGGCCGGGTCGGGCGGCGATCACGCGCCGAACACGACCCGGGTGCCGGTCGACGGCATCACCAGCTTGGTCGGCATCTGCCGGTGGATGGCGAAGATCGTGTTCGGCCCGGTGCAGTGCTCGGGAACGATGTAGTCCGGGTCGATCGTCTTGAACGCCTGCACCGTCTTGTCCACGATCTCCTCGGGGGCCGGCGCCAGGTGGAAGCCACCCACGATCGCGTGCACCTTGGTAACCCCGGTCACCCTCTGGGCCTGTCGCACGGAGTTGATCACTCCCGCGTGACCGCACGAGGTGATGACGACCAGCCCGCGATCCTTCACATTGTAGATGGTCGCGTGCTCACCCTGGAAGCTGTCGAAGACCAGCTCGCCCGGCTTGGCCATCACCACGGTCGGCCCGAAGTGTGTGGCCGAGCAGGCCGAGTCCGTCTGCCCGACCAGCAGGCGGCCGGCCGCCGGCGGCTTCTCGAAGTCGGTGACCCGCTCGATCTGGCCGGTGGTCATGGCGTGGCCGACCACCACCGTGGGCTGCTTGGCCAGGACCACCTTGAGCCCCTTGGCCTCCAGGCGCTCGCGGTCGAGCTGACCCATGTCGAGCGCGCCGGCCGGCGTGGCCACGAAACGCTGGCAGAAGGTGTCCTCGCCGCCCGCGTACAGCGTGAGCGTGCTCCTGATCGTGCCCTTGTCGACCAGCGGCGCCAGCGCGCCGTAGTGGTCGGCGTGCCCGTGGCTGAGGATCAGCGCGTCGGCCCGGGCCGGATCGACCTTGAGGACGGCGTAGTTGTTCGTGAGGTTCAGCTCGGTCAGCGAGAAGTCGAGCAGGATCTCGCGGCGCTCCGATCCGCGCACGGACTCCAGATGGTAGGCCAGACCGTGCTCGGCCAGGAGGGAGCCCCCCTTGCCGAGCGGTGTGCGCTGCACCGCGATCGTGTCGAGCTTCGCGCTGCTGCCCTTGGCGAAGACGTCGTAGACGTTGTCCACGACATTCGTCAGCACGAGACGGTCCACCGTGGGAACGGCCGGGCTCTGGGCGGCCACGCGACGACCGGCCAACAGCCCGCCGAAGGCGAAGGTACCCGTCGCGACGGCACCAAGCTTGAGGATCTGGCGTCGATTCATGACGTTCCTCCGCGTATGGTGCGGCGATGATACACCCGCTACAATCGAGCGGTCACGTTGCCAGACCAGGAGAGAAGCCCATGAGTGAGACACCGAAGCTCTTGATGGAGAAGGACGGCGCGATCGGCTGGATCATCTTCAACCAGCCGGAGAAGCGCAACGCCGTGAGCCTCGAGATGTGGGAGCTGATGCCCAAGTACGTGGAGGACCTGGCCTCGGACGACGCCATCCGCGTGGTCGTGCTCCGCGGAAGCGGCGATCAGGCCTTCGTGGCTGGCGCCGACATCTCGCAGTTCAAGGAGCGCCGGCGCAACATGGCCGACCAGGAGGAGTACGGCCGCATCTCCGCCCGCGGCCAGGACTCGCTCAAGAAACTCGGCAAGCCGCTGCTGGCCATGATCCACGGCTACTGCGTGGGCGGCGGCGTGAGCATCGCCATCAGCTGCGACATGCGCCTGGCCTCCGACCAGGCCCGCTTCGGCGTGCCGGCGGCCCGGCTGGGCCTGGGTTATCACTACGACGGCATGGACAAGCTCATGCACCTGGTGGGCCCGGCCTACGTGAAGGAGATCTTCTTCACCGCGCGCACCGACTTCAGCGCCCAGGACGCATGGAGAATGGGACTGGTCAACCAGGTGGTGCCCAAGGACCAGCTGGAGGCGTTCACCCGCGACTACGCGCAGACCATGGCCCGCAACGCGCCGCTCACGCTGAAGGCGGCCAAGGCCTCGGTCGACCAGCTCGTGAAGCCGGCGGCTCAGCGGGACACTGCCATGCTCGACAAGCTCATCGCCGACTGCTTCAACAGCGAGGACTACCAGGAGGGCGTGCGGGCGTTCTCCGAGAAGCGCCGGCCCCAGTTCAAGGGTCGCTGAGGACCGCGTGCGAGTCGAGAGCATCGAGGCCATCGCCGTCGAGATTCCGCTCACGCGGAATTTCGGCGGCAGCACCTACTCCGTGCTCAAGCGCAGCACGGTGGTCACGCGTCTGCGCACCGACGCGGGCCTCGTGAGCGAGGTCTACAACGGCGACAA
>Ga0163162_10006075_pt1 | contig 11691 bp, 8 predicted proteins | sample S55metaG_FD_115310 | JGI IMG/M metagenome (GOLD analysis project Ga0163162, IMG submission 115310) | Switchgrass rhizosphere microbial communities from Kellogg Biological Station, Michigan, USA - S5-5 metaG | ecosystem: Host-associated > Plants > Roots > Rhizosphere > Soil | place: USA: Michigan...
CGAGCGTGATCTCGGCGCCCGGCTGCAGGTCGAAGGTGTCGCGACAGGCCTGGATGATCCGGGCAACCTCCGAGGGCTCGAGCAGCGACGGCGTCCCCCCGCCGAAAAAGATCGTGTCGGCGGCGCGAGGCGGCTGCCCGACGACGCGCGCGAGCCGAATCTCGCGCTCGAGCGCCGTCACATACCGTGCCTTCAACTCGCGATCGAGCAGACCTCGGTTGAAGTTGCAGTACGAACAGATCGCCTGGCAGAACGGAATATGAAGATAAAGACCGAGCATTGCTGGTTCCGGGGTTCCGAGGTTCCGGGGTTCCGGGGTTCCGGGGTTCCGGGGTTCCGGAGGTTCTTTGCGTCTCTGCGTCTCTGCGTGAGACGAGCTCTTAACTGCGTCCGGCTTTCCCGCCGGGCCACTTGAGGTCGCGCGGATCCCTCCGGCGCTCCTCCATTTCTTTCTGAGCCCGCGACTCGCCGAGCATGGCGCGCGCCGGCGCCTGAGCGCGAGCCGGTAGCGTGCGGCGGCCCTTGTTCTTCTTCCACAGCGTGAGCAGATCCTCTGGACCGCTGTTGGGCTCGAGCATCCGGTAATCGCCGCCGTCGTACTCGAGGAAATCGCACATCTCGTGCAGCCGGGAGTGCATGCGGAAGCCGACACGAACCTTCAGCGAGTCGAGCTGCGTCTCGTCGGGCGAATCCTCGTAGTTCGTGGTGAAGATCGTGGGCCGGCGCTCGTTGTAGCGGGTGTTGACGATGAGATTCATCGTCTCCTCGACCCATTCGGACGGCTTCTCGGCGCCCAGATCATCGAGGACGAGCAGTTCGGCTTCCATGACCGGACGGAGGATGTCCATCTCGGCGGTGCGCACCACCGGGTTGTAGGTGGACCGAATCATCCGGAGCAGGTCGCGCACGTCGTAAAACAGGCCGTGCGCGCCTTTTTCGACAATGACGCGCCGGAGAACAGCGGCGGCGATATGGGTTTTGCCGATGCCGGGGGGGCCAATCAGGCAGAGCCCCTTCTGGACGGCCGGAAACGCGTCGGCGAAGCGCCGGGCCCTGGCCACGGCCGCGACGAGCTTCTCGTTCTGATACAGAAGGAAGTTGTCCAGGTCGCAGCGCGCGTAGCGCGGCGGCACGCGCGCGTCCGCGACGAGGCGCGACGAAAACGTCTCGCGCCAGCACTCGCAACGCTCGACACGGCGAACGCCGTCGAGATCGACGGGACGCCAGCCGGTGTCGTTACAGATCGCGCAGGCCATTTGGCTACAACTTACAACTTGCAACTGGTAACTGGCAACTCAAGAGTGAGCTCTCGTTCGAAGTTGCTCGTTGTTCGTTGTCAGTTGTGAGTTGTCTCGACCGCGTCCTGTGCCGCCGTCAGGTCGCCGGGCGTCGTCGTGACGAGCGCGGTGTTGAGCCGCTGCTCCCAGTCGCCGAGCCCGCGCGCGAGTTCCTTCTTGACGTACGCCATGAACTCGTTCACTTCCTTCTGCATGCGCTCCATCTTGCGGCGCATGTTCAGGACGATTTCGACGCCCGCCAGATTCACGCCGAGGTCGCGCGTGAGCGCGAGTATCGTCTCGAGTGTCTGGACGTCCTCGTCGGAATACAGACGTGTGTTGCCTTCAGTGCGCGACGGCTTCAGCAGCCCTTCGCGCTCATAGAGCCGCAGCGTCTGCGGGTGAATGTTGTACTTGGTGGCTACCGCGCTAATCATGTAGTAGCCCTTGCCAACGCCGGTCTTCTTTGGAGGCATGTTCAGCTCCGTTCAAATAAATGTCGCCGGACGTCCACTGGATTCAGGCGTCCGAATTCCCGCAACAACTCGCGCGACCGCTCGTCGGTCACCGGCGGCAGCGCCAGAACTACCTCTGCGATCAAGTCTCCCGCGTCGGAGCGATCCGGTCCGAGGGCGGCGAACACGCCGTGACCCCGGATTCGCAGCTTCTGCCCCGCGGCCGTTCCTGCGGGGATCCGGAGCCGCACCGGGCCGTCGAGCGTCGGCACGTCCACGTCCGCCCCGAGCGCCGCTTCGTGCACCGCCACGGGCAAGGCAAGATGCAGGTCGCGGCCCTCGCGACGGAACACCGGGTGCGGAGTAACCTCGATCCGCACGTAGAGATCGCCGGTGGCGCCGTCCTCACGAAGGCCGGCGTGCCCGCGTCCCGGCACCACGACCCGCGCGCCGTCCTCGATGCCAGGCGGCACGGACACCGTGACCACCTCGCTCCTCGCATGGGTGCCCGCGCCGGCGCACGTCCGGCACACCTGACTTGCAATCTGTCCGGCCCCGCCGCACGTCTCGCACGACGTCGTGAACACCATGTGGCCGCGTGCCCACCGGCGCACGCCTTGACCATCGCATGCGGCGCACGCCACGGGACGCCGTGACAACCGCCCATCGCCGCCGCAGGCCTCGCATCGCGCCTGCCGGACGATCGACAGAGGAAAATGCCCGCCGCGCATGGCGTGCTCGAACGACAGCGTCAGCACGGCCTCGAGCTCGCCGCCCTCGGGGCTCGTCGCCCGCCGCGCCGCCTCGTGAAACACGCCGGCGAACAGCTCCGAAAATGTCGCCGCGTTGTTCCCTTCCGCCGGCGCCGAGAAGTCGAACCCCTCGAACGCGACGGTCGCCACCACCTCCGCCACCGGCACGTCGCGAACGCCGCGGTCGTACTCACCGCGGCGCGCGATGTCGGCGAGCACCGTGTAGGCTTCCTGAATCTGCCGAAACATCCCCTCGGCGACGCGATCGCCCGGGTTGATCCCCGGGTGATAGCGCCGCGCGAGCCGCCGGTAGGCGCGCTCGACCTCATCGGCCGAGGCCGATCGCGAGAGGCCGAGGAGCTGGTAAAAGTCCATATGGTGTTGTCAGGGGGTCGGGTCTGGCCGGTGGGCCGAACAGACCCGACCCCGCTTCTACTTCTTCTCTTCGACCACTTCCGCGTCGATCACGTCGTCGTTGTTCGCGGAACCGCCGCCGGCGGAACCCGTTGGACCAGCCGAGCCCTCTGAACCCGCGGGAGCACCGCTGTTCTTGTAGAGGTTCTCGCCCGCCTTCTGCTGCGCCTGCATCAGCGCCTCCAGCGTGCGGCCGATCGACTTCGCGTCGTTGGCTTCGAGCGCCTTCTTCACGTCGTTGGTCGCCGACTCGATGGCGTGACGGTCCGCGGCGTCGAGCTTTTCGCCCGACTCCTTCAGGAACTTCTCAGCCCCATACACCGCCTGATCCGCTCGATTGCGCGTTTCGATTTCCTCGCGCCGCTCCTTGTCCTCGGCCGCATGGGCCTCGGCGTCCTTCGTCATCCGCTCGACCTCGTCCTTGCTCAGGCCGCTCGAAGCGGTGATCGTGATCTTCTGCTCCTTGCCCGTGCCCCGATCCTTCGCCTGGACGTTGACGATGCCGTTGGCGTCGATGTCGAACGTGACTTCGATCTGCGGCACGCCGCGCGGCGCGGGCGGAATCCCATCGAGATGGAACTTGCCCAGCGTCCGGTTGTCGCGCGCCATCGACCGCTCGCCCTGCATGACGTGCACTTCGACGCTCGGCTGGCTGTCGGCCGCCGTCGAGAACACCTCGCTCTTCTTCGTCGGAATCGTGGTGTTGCGCTGAATCAGCGTCGTCATCACGCCGCCGAGCGTCTCGATCCCCAGCGACAGCGGGGTGACGTCAAGCAGCAGCAGGTCCTTCACTTCGCCGGACAGCACGCCGGCCTGCACCGCGGCGCCAATCGCCACGACCTCGTCCGGGTTCACGCCCTTGTGCGGCTCGCGGCCGAACAGCTCTTTAACGAGGGCCTGCACCTTCGGGATGCGCGTGGATCCGCCGACGAGCACGACTTCGTCGATGTCCTTGGCGGTGAGGCCCGCATCCGACAGCGCCTGCTTGCACGGCCCGACGGTCTTCTGCAGAAGGTCTTCCACGATGGAGACGAACTTCTCCTGCGTCAGCTTTTCGGCCAGGTGCTTCGGCCCGTTCTGGTCCGCAGAGATGAAGGGGAGATTGATCTCGGTCTCCCGGACGGTCGACAGTTCCATCTTGGCCTTCTCCGCCGCCTCGCGGAGCCGCTGCATCGCCATCCGATCCTTGCTGAGATCGATGCCTTCCTTCTTCCTGAACTCACCGACAACCCAATCCACCACGCGCTGGTCGAGGTTGTCGCCGCCGAGGTGCGTGTCGCCGTTCGTCGATTTCACTTCGACGACGCCCTCGCCCACTTCCAGAATCGAGATGTCGAACGTGCCGCCGCCGAAGTCGTACACGGCAATCGTCTCGTCTTTCTTCTTGTCGAGGCCGTAGGCGAGCGCGGCCGCGGTCGGCTCGTTGACGATGCGCATCACCTCGAGACCGGCGATCTTGCCGGCTTCCTTCGTCGCCTGGCGCTGCGCGTCGTTGAAGTACGCGGGCACCGTGATGACGGCCTTGGTGACTTTCTGGCCCAGATAGGCTTCAGCCGCTTCCTTCAGCTTTTCGAGCACCATCGCCGAGATTTGCTCGGGCGGCATCTTCTTGGTCGATCCGCCCGCGTCGATGGACACGGCGACGCGGTCGCCGACCGGCTCGACGTGGTACGGCACCATCTTCATTTCGCCGCTCACCTCGTCGAAGCGGCGGCCCATGAACCGCTTAATCGAGAACACCGTGTTCTCGGGGTTCGTGACGGCCTGCCGTTTAGCCACCTGGCCAACCAGCCGCTCGCCGGACTTCGCGAAACCGACAACCGACGGCGTCAGCCGGCTGCCCTCTGCGTTCGTGATCACAACCGGCTCGCCACCCTCCATCACCGCGACAACGGAGTTCGTGGTTCCCAGGTCAATTCCAATAATCTTGCTCATGATTCAGTCGCTCCTGTGGCTCTTGGCCGGAATCTTAGTAAGACGCAGTATACCTATATGAGCTAAGTCGTGTCAAGTAACATGCAGTTCCAAGGCTCACGCAGAGACGCAGAGGCGCGAGGCGGACTACCCAGGCTTGACCAGGGGCCCTGGCTCTCTTTGCGTCTTTGCGTCTCTGCGTGAGGCAGACAAGCTTCTTGGTACACTCGATCTCGTGTCCGCCATTCCCCGCCGTTGGATGCGCCGGTTAGGCTTTGCCGCCTTGTTCCTGGCGGCGGCGCTCTTCGGTACCGCCAGCGGCGTGTTGTTCGCCTACATGGGCGACCTGCCGCAAATCTCCGCGCTCGACGACCAGGCGCCTGTCACGGGCACGCGCGTGCTCGGGAAAGACGACTCGCTCGTCGCGGAGTTCGCGACCGAGCACCGGCAGCCGGTGACCTACGACCAGATTCCGCAGGTACTCCAACAGGCGATCGTCGCGACCGAAGACGCTGGGTTCTGGCACAACAGCGGCGTCGATCTGAAGCGGATCGCAGTGATCGTGATCCGGCGCGCGCTGTTCCAGCGCACCGGTGGCGCAAGCACGATCACCCAGCAGCTCGCCCGGAGCGTATTTCCAAAGACCATCGGATACGAGCGCAGCGGCCTGGCCGGCATCGAGCGCAAGGCCAAGGAATGGTTGTTCGCCATCCAGATCGACAAGCGGTACACGAAGCAGGAAATCCTGACGATGTACTGCAACAAGATGTACTTCGGCGGCGGCGCGTACGGCGTCGAGGCTGCTTCACAGCTGTATTTCGGGAAGTCCGTGACCGGCCTCAATCTCGATGAGGCGGCGCTCATCGCCGGGCTGTTTCAGGGGAATGACAGCCAGAACCCCTACAAACACATGCCCGAGGCCGTGGCGCGACGAAATACCGTGCTTGGGCGGATGGCCGTTGAGGGCTACATCACACCGGAGGCCGCCGCGGCGGCGAAGAAACGGCCCATCGTGACAATCGGGCTCACGACCACGCGATCGATCGCGCCGTACTTCGCCGAGTTCATTCGCATTCAACTCGAAGAACGGTACGGCACCAAAGCGGTGTACGAGGGCGGCCTCACCGTCAAAACGGGCCTGGACCCCGCGTTGCAGCAAACGGCGAACCGCGCCCTGGATGCGCAGCTGCGCTTCATGGACAAGTACTATCGAGGCGTCTACCGAAAACCCGCCCGTAATCTCCTTGCAGAAGGGAAGACGATGGAGGGCTACCGCAACCCACGCTGGCACGACCCCCTCGAAGGCGAAGTCCTCCCCGCCGTCGTCACGAGCGTAGCGGCCGGCGTGATCAGCGCCACGGCCGGCAAATGGGACGCGACGATCGGCCCGGACGGGTACCGATGGACGGGCCGGCGCGCCGAGACGCTGGTGCGCCGCGGCGACATCATCGAAGTGCAGGTCGGCAAACTGGCGCCGAAGACGAACAGCTTTGCCGCCAAGCTGGATCAGCCGTCGGAGTTCGAGGGCGCCGTCCTGGCGATCGACAACCACACCGGCCAGGTGCTCGCCATGGTGGGCGGGAAGGATTTTCAGCGGAGCCAGTTCAATCGCAGCACGCAGGCGATGCGGCAGGTGGGCTCCCTGTTCAAGGCGTTCGTGTACACGACGGCGATCGATCGCGGGTATACGGCGAGCACAACCCTCCTCGACGTGCCCAGCAGTTTCGTCGCGGGCCCAAATCAGCCGCTTTACGAACCGAAAAACTTCGACAACAAGTTCGAGGGCGAGAGGACGCTGCGCTGGTTCCTTGAGGACTCGCGTAACGTGCCGACGATTCGCCTGATGGATTTGCTAGGTCCGCCTGCGGTGATCGAGACGGCGCGGAAGTTCGGCTTGACCGGTCCGCTGCCCCCGTACCTGCCCATTGCCATCGGCGCCGGCGACGACACGCTCTGGGAGATGACGTCGGCGTACACGACGTTCCCCAATCAAGGCGTCCGGATGACGCCCATTCCGATCCTCGAAGTGACGGATCGCGAAGGCAACGTGCTCGAAAGCCACCGGCCGGATCCGCATGAAGTGATCAAGGCCGATACCGCGTTCATCATGACGAGCCTGTTCCAGGGCGTGACGGTGCGCGGCACAGCGAGAACCGCCGGCGCGGAGATCCATGACTGGCCTATCGCCGGAAAGACCGGGACGACCGACGACGCCACGGATGCCTGGTTCATCGGCTTCGATCCGGACATCACGATTGGCGTGTGGGTCGGCTACGACCAGAAGAAGACGATGGGCAAGGAAGTGCAAGGCGCCGCGGTGGCCCTGCCCGTCTGGATGAACATCATGAAGCCGTGGATCGAGAGGCGCCGCGCCCAACTCGGCGACCCGCCGGTGTTCGCACAGCCCGGCAACATCGTGTTCCAGATGACCGCCGAGGGGATTCTCGAGTGCTACATCGCGGGGACGGAGCCGGGCAAGGGCGGACCGTAGCGACCCGTTACCAGAGCCTGCCTGTCTTTCCTACAGGAGGTAACAGAGAGAACGGAGACGTCCTCTTTGGGTTTGTACGTCTCTGTTCCCTCCGTTGCCTCCTGTTGAGAAAGACGACTACACGTCCGCGTCTTTCTCGTCGCTCGCGTCGCTGAGCTTCCCGAGCGCCCTCTTCATCAAATACGCCTTGATGAACTCATCGAGGTCGCCGTCGAGCACGCGGTGGACGTCGCCGACCTGATACTTCGTCCGGTGATCCTTGATCATTTGATACGGCTGCAGCACGTAGCTGCGGATCTGGTTGCCGAATGCGATGTCTTTCTTCTCGCCGCCGAGCACGGCCAGCTTGGCCTGCTGCTCTTTCAGGCGCAGGTCATACAGCCGCGACTTCAGCACCTTCATGCCTGACGCGCGGTTCTTGTGCTGCGACCGCTCGTTCTGGCACGACACGACGATGCCCGTCGGGATGTGCGTGATGCGCACGGCCGAATCGGTGACGTTCACGTGCTGGCCGCCCGCGCCGCTCGATCGGAAGGTGTCGATGCGCAGGTCTTTCTCGTCAATCTCGACTTCGATGTCGTCGTCCAGCTCCGGCCATACATAAAGGGATGCGAACGAAGTGTGGCGGCGCGCCGCCTGATCGAAGGGTGAAATCCGGACCAGCCGATGCACGCCGGCTTCGGCTAGGAGTAGGCCGTACGCGTAGTCGCCCGAGACCGCGAGCGTCACGCTCTTGATGCCGGCCTCGTCGCCGGGCTGCTCGTCCATCACGTCGCACTTGAACTTACGGCGCTCGATCCATCGCAGGTACATGCGCATGAGCATCTCGGCCCAGTCCTGCGACTCGGTGCCGCCTGCGCCCGGATGAATTGTGATGATGGCGTTCTTCCGGTCCAGCTCGCCGGAGAGCATCATCCGGATTTCGGCGGCGTCGACGTCGCGCTCGTACTGTTGGAGCCCCCGCGTGAGGTCCGCCGATACGTCCTCGCCCTGCTTGGCCCAGTCGAACAGCACCGCGAGGTCGTCGGTCTGGCGCCGGAGCGCCTCGGCGAGAGTCTTGTCTTCGTCCAACCGCCGTCGCCGCTGCATCACTTTCTGCGCGTTGGCTTGATCCTTCCAGAAGTCCGGCGCCGCGGCCTGCACCTCGAGATCCGTCAGTTCCCTCTGCAGACGCGCTTCGTCAAAGCCCCCTCCGGAGATCGCCGACCCTTTCGGTGAGTTGGGAGTAGTGGCGGATCTGCTCGTCGAGGGTCAGTACACGGTCCATTCGCTAATGGTAATTGAAGTCGATGCTAGGTGCTGGGTGCTCGGTGCTGGGTGCGTGTGCTTGGTGCCAGGTGCTGTGTGCTACGTGCGAGCGCTCCCGCGCTCAGAGCATGCCTTGTGCGCGCGACAGCGCGCACGCACCAGCACCCAGCACCCAGCACTGGCACCTAGCACTCGCACTCAGCACCAAGCACAAAGCACCCAGCACAGTCAGTGCCGTCTCCGTCTCGCCACGAACACGACCCACACCGTCACGATCACCGAGAAGTACGCCGCGACATCGCCGATGTAGCTGTAGATCGTGCGGCCGGTGAGCAGGCGGACGTCGAACGTCGGGGCGGCGGCCTCAAACAGGCGAGTCGTGAGCAGCACGCGGCCATACGGATCCACGACGCCGCTGATGCCCGTGTTCGCGGCCCGCACGACGAACCGGCCTTCTTCGACCGCGCGGATGAGTCCCTGATCGAAATGCTGATACGGCGCGGATGAGTCGCCGAACCAGGCGTCGTTGGTGATCGTCACCAGCAGCTGACTGCCCCGCTCGACGAACGCCCGCGAGAGCCACGGCATGATCGACTCGTAGCAGATCGACACGCTCACGCGCGCGCCCTCCGCGTCCAGCACCACGGGGTCGGTGCCTGGCGAAAAATCGGACACGGCCTCGACGAGCGGCCCGATGAAAAACAGCAGCCGCTGCAGCGGCACGTATTCGCCGAACGGCACGAGATTCATCTTCCGATACGACCCGTGCGATCGCCCGTCCGACCCAACGAGGACCGCGGCGTTATAGAGCCGATTCCGCCCGCCGGCCGGATTGACCTCCTCCTCGTCGCTGCCAATCAGAAACGGCGTCCGCGACTCGACCGCCAGCCGGCGAATCGGCGCAGCCAAATCAGACTCAGCCTCGAAGAGGAATGGCGTCGACGCCTCCGGCCAAATCACCAACCGTGCGCCGCCGCCAATGGCCTGACGACTCAGCTGCAAATAGCGCTGAAGGATGCCATCGCGATACGCGGCATCCCATTTCTCCAACTGCTGCACATTTCCCTGCAGCAGGCCGACTCGAAGCACCGGTCCGGTTTGCACGAGCGACCCGCTCGCGAGGCGGAACAGCCCGAAGACGGCCACAACGCCGAGGAGCGCGGCCACGCCGCCGGCGACGACGACGTGAACTCTTCTGCGGCTCAGCGCCATCGCTGCGGCCGATGCGCTGACGAGCGCCACGAGAACCGAAAGGCCGTACACGCCCACCACGCTGGCGATTTGCACGACCGGAGCGACACGGGCCTGTGACGTGCCGAGCATGACCCACGGGAATCCTCCCAGGAACCACGACCGGACCCATTCGAACGCGACCCAGCACGCCGGAGCCGCATACACGCCCGCCACGCCGAATCGCCGAACCGCCGCTCCGAGGGTCAGCGAAAACAGGCCGACGAACATGGCGAGGTAGAACCACAACAGCGCCGCGATGGCCACGGCGATCCAAACGGAAAAGCCGCCGTAGCGGCCCATGACGACGCCGACCCAGTAGAGATTGATGGCGAAGTAGACGACACCGGTCACGATCCCGAGGCCGAAAAGCCGGGTGGATCGCGCGCGGCCCGATCTGGCATCGGCCTCGATGGCGATGGCCACGATGAGCGGCGCCAACGCCACCCAGGCACACGCCGGGTGACCAAATTTTGGGAAGCTGAAACCGAGGAGAAGACCGGACAGGAGCGCTAACGGATAACCGACGGCTTCTTCCCCTCTTTGATCAGACGGCTCGCCAGCTTGTCGGCTTCCTGACGGTCGGCGAATGGTCCGATCTGCACCCGATAGTAGATGGAACCGCCCGGCTGCGGGCTCAACTCGAACGCGGCATATCCGGACGCCTTGAGCGAGGTCACGAGCCTGTCCGCGTTTTCCTTCGACCTGAAGGACTCCACCTGAACGACCCAATCATGGCTCGCGGCGGTTGCCGGTGCGGGCTTCGCAGTATCCGGTTTGGCCGCGGCGTGCGGAGTCGCTGGCGCAGGAGCCGGCTTCGGTGCAGGGCTCTTGGCAGATGCCTCGGTCTTTGCGGCGGGGTCAGGCTTGGCTGAAGCGTCGGACTTGGCCGGCGCGTCGGGTTTCGGCGACGGCTCTGGCTTCGGCGACACGTCCTGCTTCGCCGGCAGCTCAGACCTGGCCGGCGGCATTTCCGGCGGCGGCGCCGGCGGCTCGGCGAACTTCATCGGAATCGAATTGGCGCCGGCACCCGCGGAGCCGCCAGTGCGATCGGCGACATCCGAGGAGGCAGGCGGCGTGGCCACGTCAATTGTGGCGCTGTGGTCAATCGCGGCCGCTCCTGCGGCTGTCGCGACTACGCCGCGCCCCACGGAGACGCCCAGCAGGAAGACGACGACGGAGACGCCCACCGCGGAAATGACTCCGAAGGCGAGCTGCTTCCGGCTCAAATGGATTTCGCGAACAGGAGGATCGCTCATTTGAGGAAAATCGTACCACGTTGGATTTCGAAGTACAAGTGGGCGCCTCCGCCGATCTTTTTCAGGAGTGCCTTGGCGTCAGCCGAATCCGGTTCGAGCGCGAGAGCCCGCTCCGCCTCGCGTCGCGCCGCTTCGCGGTCACCCGACTCGAGCAGGGCGCTGCCCAGCGCCACACGCGCCGCCCCGGAGTCGCGGCACCAAATAGCGATTTTGAATTCATCGAGGGCCTCCGGCAGATGTCCGCCTCGCTGGTGCAGACGGCCCAGCAGCAGGTGCGGCTCGTCCTCGTACGGCGAGAGGTAGATCGCCCGCCTCAGTTCGCCTTGCGCCTCGCGATCGCGGTGCTCGGCGATGAGCGTTCGGCCGCGCTCGAGGTAGAAGGCCGCGGTTTCCTGCTGCTGGCGCTGGCTGGCCGTCCCCGCGGCGCCGATGCCCGCGGGTGGCGCCTGATCGAACACCGTCGGCAGCCGTTCGAGGTTCGGAGGAATCTTGTCCCCGACCGTTCGCGCCGCGATTTCCGGGCGCGTGCCCAGCAGTTTGGCGAGGTCCAGCTCGCGGCCCGCTTCGACCGCCCCGAGCGCGAGGTCGAGGAGCAGCCCGACGAACCGGAGATCATCGCCAGCCGGACCCCGGAACCGGTCCGCGAGACCG